>Ga0114931_10003103_pt1 | contig 21102 bp, 21 predicted proteins | sample 2SBtaG_FD_89579 | JGI IMG/M metagenome (GOLD analysis project Ga0114931, IMG submission 89579) | Deep subsurface microbial communities from Kolumbo volcano to uncover new lineages of life (NeLLi) - 2SBTROV14_V59a metaG | ecosystem: Environmental > Aquatic > Marine > Volcanic | place: Kolumbo...
ACCAAGCCCCGCCGCCGCCTTTTTCTGCCACCGACCGGCTCCCTCTCTCGCTCCTCGCCCATTCTTCTCCCATTCAGGGCCTTGGCGGAGCACCGGAGAGTGGGTCATGCTTCAGGGCTGTCGGTCGGTACCAATACTTTTGCGCGGAGTGGTGGCGATCCCGCGCCGCGCGGTGAATTTCTCATGCGCCGGTGCGGTTCGACGACACTCGGATTTTGGCGGCGGATTCGGGACGCCGCGGGGGCCGCAAGCGGCGGCTGCCGGATGGCGATGTTCCATGGGGTCTCTTGCGAAACTCGTGAGCGGCGATTGGCTGCCCCGCTGCGGCCTGTTACGGTGCTGGAATTCGCTCCATGGAACAACCAGGCAGCTCATTTCATCGCCGAAATGGCGTGGCGAAAATGAACTCGAAGCGGGATTGCCACTCATCCGGTCAGCGTACTGCAAGAGGCGCAAAGGGTCCGAATATGCGCTGCCTCGGCATCGAAAGCTCTTGTGACGAGACCGGGGTCGCGGTCTACGACATCGACCTCGGCCTGCTCGCACAGGGCCTGCACAGCCAGATCGAGATCCATGCCCGTTACGGTGGCGTGGTACCCGAGATCGCCTCGCGCGACCACGTGCGGCGCCTGATTCCGCTGGTCGAGCAGGTCTTGGGCGAGGCCGATCTGGCCATCGACTCGCTCACCGGGGTGGCCTACACGGCGGGCCCCGGGCTTGCGGGGGCCTTGTTGGTGGGTGCGGCCTTCGCGCGGGCGCTGGCCTATGCGCGGAATTTGCCGGCGATCGGCGTGCATCACCTCGAAGGTCACCTGCTCGCGCTGATGCTGGAGCCGGCGCCTCCCGCCTACCCGTTCCTGGCGTTGCTGGTATCGGGCGGGCATACGCTGTTGGTCGAAGTCGGCGGGGTCGGGCGTTACCGGGTGCTCGGCGAATCGCTGGATGACGCGGCAGGGGAGGCGTTCGACAAGACCGCGAGCCTGCTCGGGCTGCCCTATCCGGGTGGGCCGGCGCTCGCGCGACTCGCCGAGCAGGGCGATCCGAAGCGCTTTCGTTTCCCGCGCCCGATGACCGGCCGCCCCGGTCTCGACTTCAGTTTCAGTGGTCTCAAGACGCACGCCGCGGTGACCTTTCGCGAACTCGGCGACGACGCCGCCCGCGCCGACGTCGCGCGGGCCTTCGAGGAGGCGGTGGTCGACACCCTGGCGATCAAGTGCCGGCGGGCATTGGTAGCGACCGGTCTGTCGCGTCTGGTGGTGGCGGGCGGGGTTGCGGCGAACGCGCGCCTGCGAACGACCCTCGCCGCGCTTGGCGAAAAGCACCAGGTGTCCGTTCACTACCCGCGCCCCGCGCTATGCACCGACAACGGCGCGATGATTGCCTACGCGGGCTGTCAGCGACTTGCGGCCGGCGAACGCGGTCCGCTGGGCTTTACGGTGCGCCCACGCTGGTCGCTGAGCGATCTGGCGCCGCCGGATAGCAGTCCCGAATAAAGGCGAGCGCCCACAAGGGATGCCCCTACGGGCGATGGCGCGCGTTTCCCGGGGGGCAACGCGGTGCGGTTGCCTTCAACCCTTGGATCCGATCCGCGATTCGCTGCCCGCCAACAGGCGGCGAATGTTGGCGCGATGGCGCCATATCAGCAGTGCGCCCATCACGCCGAGCGCGGTGACGTGGGCCAATTCATGGGTGAGAAACAGCGCATAGAGCGGTGCGAGCGCGCCCGCGCACAGCGCGGCGAGAGACGAGTAGCGGGTCAGGGCCGCGATTAGGAGCCAGGTGGCGGCCATCGCGAGCGCTACCGGCCACGCGAGCGCCACCACCACGCCGAAGGTCGTGGCGACGCCCTTGCCGCCCTTGAAACGAAAGAACAGTGGGTACAGGTGACCGAGAAAGGCCGCGAGCGCGGTTGCCGCGATGACCGCCGGGTCGCTCACCAGCGCGCGCGCGGCGAGCACCGGGAGCACGCCCTTGAGCACGTCACCGATCAGCGTCAACAGCGCCGCGCGCTTGCCGCCGAGGCGCAGTACGTTGGTCGCACCGGGATTCCCCGACCCGCCGGAACGGGGATCGGGAAGCCCCGACAAGCGGCACACCACGATCGCGGAGGCCACCGAACCACAGAGATAACCGGTCACGATGAGTGCGGCAGGGAGTAACATCTTGGGTTCAGGGTTCAGGGCTCAGGGTTCAGGGTTCAGGGCTAAAGATTGCGAAATACGGCGGCCGAAAACAGTTCACGCTTCCGTTGCTCAGGCGTCGCCGTTGGCAAGACTCTATTGCACCCCGCCGCCGGGGCAGGATCAAGTGACTTTTCCACTATAGCCGCCGTGATCGGTGTCCGCGGCGCTCAATCCGACGGTCGCTCGGTAGGGTTCGGGATGACGCGCGGGCGGAGTGATTCGGCGGCACGGTTTCGCGCGGCCCGGATCTCGTTTATGGTTTGGCTCTTGGATTGGGCTGTTGGACTCAGCGAGGCAACCGGGTGGATCGGATTTTTATCGAAGGCCTGCGCATCGAGACGATCATCGGCGTCTTCGATTGGGAGCGACAGGTAAAACAGACGGTCTCTATCGATCTGGAATACGCGGCCGACTGCGCGCATGCGGCGCGCAGTGATCAGCTCGAAGACACGCTCAGCTACAAGCGGGTGGCGAAGCGCTTGCTGGAATTCGTCGGCGAAGGCCGGTTCGGATTGGTCGAGACCCTCGCCGAACAGGTGGCGAAGCTGATGCGTGACGAACTCGGGGTCGGCTGGGTGCGGGTACGGATCAACAAGGAGGGCGCGTTGCGCGGGGCGCGCGGGGTTGGCGTGATGATTGAACGGGGTGACGGTGACTGAAACGCGGCGCGTCTATGTGGGGCTCGGCAGCAACATCGAGCCCGCATCCAACATTCGCGCGGCGCTGGGTTTGCTCGAGAAACGCTTCGGTGCGCTCGAGTGTTCGCGCGTCTATCGCAGCGAGGCGGTGGGATTCGAGGGCGCACCGTTTCTCAATCTGGTGGTCACCTTCGAAACCTCGGAAGGGTGGGTAGCGCTGAAAGCGGCGCTCGAAGCGATCGAAGACGCCTGCGGGCGCGATCGCAGCGCACCGCGCTACAGTTCGCGTACCCTCGACGCTGATCTGCTGCTCTACGGGACGCTTTGCCGCGACGCCCCCGAAGGTCCTCGACTGCCCCATCCGGGGATCCTCTCGGACGCATTCGTGCTCGCGCCGCTGGCCGAGATCGCCCCCGATCTTCGCCACCCGGAGTCGGATCGGCGTTACGCGGATTTGTGGGCGGCGTATGACAAGTCCGGGCTCAAGTTACGCCCGGTGCGTTTCGACTTCCGGCGCGCCGATGCCGAGGCGCAGGCGTGAGATTCTGCTCCAGTTGCGGGGCGCCGATCGAGCGCAAGGTGCCCGAGGGGGAGGACCGCTCGCGCGACGTGTGTACCGCCTGCGGCGAGATTTTCTACCGCAATCCCAAGGTGGTGGCAGGCGCGATCCCCGAATGGCGGGGCGAGATCCTGTTCTGCCGGCGTGCGATCGGGCCGCGGGAGGGTTTTTGGACGCTGCCGGCCGGTTTCATGGAGATGCGGGAAACGACCGCCGCCGCGGCGGCCCGCGAAACCCTCGAAGAGGCCAACGCGCGGATCGTGGATCCCGCCCTCTATTGTTACTTCGACATTCCGCGCATCAGCCAGGTTTACGTGATGTTTCGCGCCCGCCTCGCCGAGCCGCGGTTTTCGCCCGGCTACGAGAGCCTGGAAACGCGGTTGTTCGAGATTGCGGAGATCCCCTGGGACGAGCTCGCTTTTCCGGCCATCGAATTGACCCTCCGGCGCTATGTCACCGATCTCGAGGCCGGCCATTTCGTCGTCCACAACGAAACCATCGATCGCATGCCGGGCGAGTGACCACCGCCGGTCGATAGTCGTCCGATGCGCCAGTTCCGCCTGTTGAGGCAACGCCGGTTCGGTCCCTTTTTTCTCACCCAGTTCCTGGGCGCGTTCAACGACAACGTGTTCAAGAACGCGTTGATCATCCTGATTGCTTTTTACCGCGCGAGCCAGACCGGGCTGAGTCCGGATGTGCTGATCAACCTCTGTGCCGGACTGTTTATCTTGCCGTTCTTCCTGTTTTCCGCGACCGCCGGGCAAATCGCCGACAAGTACGAGAAATCGCTGCTGATTCGGCGCATCAAGGCCGCCGAGATCGCGATCATGTCGCTCGCGTTCGCGGGGTTCGTGCTCGGCGCGAACGAGTTTCTGATTGTGGTGCTGTTTCTGATGGGCGCCCAGTCCGCGTTTTTCGGGCCGATCAAGTATTCGATCATCCCGCAGCACGTCAGCGAGGAGGAATTGGTCGGCGCCAACGGGCTGGTTGAAATGGGCACCTTCGTCGCGATCCTGCTCGGGACCCTGTGCGGCGGGGTATTGATCGCGATCCCCGATCACGGGCCGCTGTGGGTCGCGTCGGTACTGGTGCTGGTCGCCGTCGGCGGCTGGCTGGCGAGCCGTGGCATCCCGTCGGCGCGCGCGCTGGATCCGGGACTCGAAGTGCGTTGGAACGTGGGCGTCGAAACCTGGCGCATCCTCCAGGCGCTGCGTGGCAACCGTACGGTGCTGCTCTCGGTGCTCGGTATTTCCTGGTTCTGGTTCTACGGGGCGACGATTCTGGCGCAGTTGCCGCGTTTTACCAAAGACACGCTGGGCGGGGACGCGCATGTTCTCACCGTGCTGCTGGCGGTGTTTTCGCTTGGCGTGGGTAGTGGCTCGTTGCTCTGCGAGCGGCTTTCCGGACGCAGGGTCGAGATCGGACTGGTGCCCTTCGGCGCGATCGGATTGACGCTGTTCGGCGCCGATCTCGCGCTCGCCGCTCACCCGGTTCCAGGGGCGGCACTGCTGGATCCGCTGGCGTTCATGGGTCGGCCGGGGAGTCTCAGGGTGATCGCCGATATCGGGTTCCTGTCGGTATTCGGCGGGTTTTTCGTCGTGCCGCTCTACGCCCTGGTTCAACAACGCAGCGATCCCGCGCAACGGGCGCGGGTGATCGCGGCCAACAACGTGCTCAACGCCCTGTTCATGGTGATATCGGCGATCCTCGCGATCGTGTTGCTGGGCGCCGGCTTGACGATTCCCCAGCTTTTCGCGGTGGTTGCGCTGATGACCGCGGCGGTCGCCTGGTTCATCTTCCGGCAGGTGCCGGAGTTCCTGCTGCGCTTTATCGTGTGGCTGCTGGTGCACACCGTCTACCGCTTGGATTTGGAGAACATCGACGCCGTTCCGGACACCGGAGCGGCGCTGTTGGTCAGCAACCACGTGAGTTTCGTCGATGCGTTGATCATCACGGCGGCCAGCCGGCGTCCAATCCGCTTCGTCATGGATCACCGAATCTTCGCGATCCCGGTGCTGAGTTTCGTGTTTCGCGTCAGCCGCGCGATCCCCATCGCGCCGGCGCGCGAGGATCCCGAGTTGCTGCGCCGCGCCTACGACGAGGTCGCCGCGGCCCTCGCCGCCGGCGAACTGGTGGGGCTATTCCCGGAAGGTCGAATCACCGATAGTGGCGAGCTCAACACTTTCCGCGGCGGCGTCGAGCGCATCGTCGAGCGTACTCCGGTGCCGGTCGTGCCGCTGGCGTTACGCGGGTTGTGGGGCAGTTTTTTCAGCCGCAAGGGTGGTCCCGGGATGAGCAAACCGTGGCGCCTGGTCACGCGCCTGCGTTCGCGCATTTCGCTGGTGGCCGGGGCAGCCGTCGTGCCTGCCGATGTCCGCGCCGGCGCACTGCACGACGCGGTGCTGGCATTGCGCGGCGGCCGGCGTTGATGTGCGCGGGGGTGGCAGAAATCCTTTATCGGCGCGTCAGTCGCGTTATTCTCGACAAATTCAACCATTTTCGATCGGAGCGGACTCATGACAACAGGACTCTCTCTATCGGCCGCGGAGCTTATCGACCGTTATCGCCGCAAGGACTTGTCTCCGGTGGAGGTGACGCGCGAGGTCCTCGACGGTATCGACCGCTTGAACGCGGGCGTCAACGCCTTTTGCCTGGTCGATGGCGAGCGCGCCATGGCGGCGGCGCGCGCCTCCGAGGCGCGCTGGCAGCGCAGTGAGCCGTGCGGGCTGGTCGACGGCGTGCCCGCAACCATCAAGGATCTGGTGTTGACGCGGGGTTGGCCGACCCTGCGCGCTAGCCGCGTCACCGACCCCGACCAGGCATGGGATCAGGACGCGCCGGTCACCGCGCGGCTGCGGGCTCAGGGAGCGATCCTGCTGGGTAAGACCAATACGCCGGAATTCGGCTGGAAAGGGGTAACCGACAGCGCGCTGGCGGGGATCACCCGCAACCCTTGGGATCTCGACCGCACCCCCGGCGGCAGCAGTGGCGGTGCGGCCGCGGCCTGCGCCCTGGGTCTCGGCGCCTTGCACGTCGGAACCGACGGCGGCGGCTCGATCCGGATCCCGGCGGGTTTCAGCGGTGTGTTCGGGCACAAGCCGACCTTCGGCCGAGTGCCGGCCTGGCCCCTGAGCCCGTTCGGGACGCTGTCCCACGTGGGACCGATCACACGGACGGTAAGCGATGCTGCGCTGATGCTGACGGTAATCGCGGCGCCGGACGCGCGCGACTGGCACGCCTTGCCCGCGGACGGTCGCGATTATCGCGAGGGATTGGACGACGGCGTGCGCGGCTTGCGCATCGCCTATAGTCCGAATCTCGGTTACGCGGCAGTGCACCCCGAGGTGGCGTCAATCGTCCAACGGGCGGTTGAGGTATTCGCTGCACTCGGCGCGCATGTCGAGGAGGTTCCGGGGCCGTTCGACAGTCCGGCGGAAACCTTTCGCGTCCACTGGTACGCGGGAGCCGCCAATCTTCTGGACGGATTCACCGACCGGCAACGCGCGCAAATCGACGAAGGGCTTCAGCGGGTGGCCGGGGAGGGCGCTCGATTCACGATTGCCCGGTACCTCGACGCGATGAACGAACGCGGCGCGCTGGGAGAGCGGATGTGTCGATTCCACCAGGACTGGGACCTGCTGCTCACCCCGTCGTTGCCGATCCCCGCCTTCGAGGCCGGCTGCGAGCATCCGGACGCCGCGACCTACGGCGGATGGCAGGACTGGACGCCTTTCACCTATCCTTTCAACCTCACCCAACAGCCGGCCTGCTCGGCGCCGTGCGGCTTTACCAAGGCGGGGTTGCCGGTTGGATTGCAGATCGTGGCGGCCAAGTACGCGGACGCCCTGGTGTTGCGCGCGGCACGCGCTTTCGAGCAGGCGCAGCCGTTTGTCATGCCGCGGGGAACCGGGTAGTCACGGCGCTAATCCTGATCATAGGGGCGGCCGTCGGTGTGGGTGAAAGCGCGTGCTCCCCGCGCTCCGGGCAGGAGCAGGTCGATGTCGGGATAGTGCACTTCATCGTCGGCGTGGCGGTCGCCGATTTCGAGATAGCGGGCGGTGACGGCGCCGTGATTGATAAGATGATGGCCGTCGCCGCTGCCGGCCGCGAAGCCCGCCACCATACCAGGGTCCAGGACCTGCTCACCGGTGTCGTTGACCAGGGTGAGTTGGCCCGCGATCACGTAGACGAACTCGTCCTCGTGGCTGTGCCAGTGACGTTGCGACGACCAGGCACCGGGCGGCAACTCGACCAGATTGACGCCGTAGCGAGTCAATCCCAGGGCATCGCCGAGGGCGCGTTTGCGGCGTCCCGCGACCGGTGCGCGAAATGGCGCCGGGTAGCCGCTTCCGATGCGTGGATCGATGCTCGTGGGGTCCAGCGCGGGCGGGGTCAAGGGCGCTTTTGTCATCGCTATCTTCCTCCGTAGGTCGAGACGCGCGCGGTTCCCGGCACGCCTCGTCAATCGGGGTGAATGCCGGCAACGCGCGCATGTCGGCCTTGAGCGACACCGGATTACGCGATCAGTCCGCGGCCGCCGTCGACCGGAAGCACCGCCCCGGTGGTATAGGCGGCATCGCGCGCCAGGTAGAGTACCGCCGCGGCGATGTCCTCCGGTTGGCCGAGGCGTCCGAGCGCGGTGCGTGCCAGGATCCGTTCCCGTTCCCGTTGCACCTCACGGTCATGGTCCGCGGACCACAGGATTGCACCGGGGGCAACCGCGTTCACCCGTACGTCGGGTGCCAGCTCGGCAGCCAATGCGCGGGTGAGCATGATCAGGCCCGCCTTGGCGGCGCTGTAAACCGTATACCCGGCGAGCGGGAACACGCCATACAGGTCGGCGATATTGACGATGCAGCCGCCGTTCGTCGCGAGCGGACGCGCCGCGGCACGGGCCAGGAACAACGGCGCCTTGAGGTTGGTGCCGACCAGGTTGTCCCAGGCCTGCTCGTCGACTTCGGCAAGCGGCGTCGGATAAAAACTCGAGGCGTTGTTGATCAGTACATCGAGACGCCCGAACGCGGCGACGCATGCTTCGATCAAGCCCGGAATTCGAGCGGTATCGCACAAGTCGGCGCACAGCGGCAATACCGAATCGGGTCGCACCGCGTTAAACTCCGACGCCAGCGCCTCGGCTTCATCGCGCGAGCGGTGGTAGTGCAACGCGATTGCCATGCCCTCCGCGTGCAGGCGGCGCACGATCGTGGCGCCGATCCGTCGCGCGGCACCGGTTATCAGGGTTGCTTTTCTAGGGTTCAACCTAGAATCCTCGGTTGGACGGGGTGAAGTGTGCGTTTGCGGTGGTGCAGGGCAAGGCACAACGATGCGGAATAGTCATTCTATTCAAAGCGTTGTAACGCCGCTCTGCGCCGCCGCAAGCGTACAATTCGCCCCGTAGCGTGGTTCACCGGGCGGGTGACGGCGTCGATTGATATTAAACTCATTCATATCAGCCGGTTACTTTCAGAATGTAGCGGTCAACTGAGGATTCTAGGTTCAAGGGCTTAAGGACTCAGGGGTTCAGGGGTTCAGGGGTTCAGGGGTTCAGGGTAGGTCAACGGCGTGCCTCGCTCAAGCGGTCGATCACCGCGCCGTGTACGCCTGCTCGGGTACATTCGCCGATCATCGCGGGCACCGCGGGCGCCGGGATCGCGATCACCGCGAGATCGATCGAATCGGGGATCTCGCCGACGTGCGCATAGGCCTTGACGCCGAGCACGCTGGATGCGCGCGGGTGGACCGGGTAGACGGTACCGCTGAAGGGATTGCCGATGAGGTTCCAGAGCAAGGTGTGACCGACCGCGCCGGCGCGGTTCGAGGCACCGATTACCGCCACCGTGCGTGGCGCGAATATGGGCTGTAATGATTTCACGCGAGACTGCCCATCGGCCCCGCCACCTGATAATATTTTAGCTCCCCCACCGCGCGGCGTGAACCGCGCACAAATTCTAGGAGAAGAATGAATGAGCATTCAGATCGGCGATCGAATTCCGTCGGTGACGTTGGCGCACATGACCGCAAACGGTCCGGGCGAAATCAGTAGCGACGCGCTTTTCGGCGGCAAGAAGGTGGTCTTGTTCGCCCTGCCTGGGGCGTTCACGCCAACCTGTTCCAAGGCGCATCTGCCCGGCTTCGTGGTCAACGCCGATGCGATCAAGGCCGCCGGGGTCGACGAGATCGTGTGTCTGTCGGTGAACGATGCCTTCGTCATGCACGCCTGGGGCGAGGCGCAGAACGCCGATGCGATCCACATGGTGGCGGACGGCAGTGCCGAATTCGCGCGCGCGGTAGGCCTCGATCTCGACCTCACTGCACGCGGTATGGGGGTGCGTTCGCAGCGCTATTCGATGGTCGTCGAGGACGGCGTGGTGACCGCGCTCAACGTCGAGGCGCCCGGCCAGTTCGAGGTCAGCAGCGCCGAGCGGATCCTCGAGTTACTCTGAAGCGAGGCGCGGATCGACGGGATAGGGCGTGCTCGCGCCGATCTCGATCTCGGCGAATCGCGGGTGCAGCGGGTTCAGTAAATAGTTGAGGTACTTGCAAAACTGCCTTCCATGGCAGTTTTGCAAGACGAAACCGGAAAATGCGATTTCCCGGTTTGTTCATTTTCAACGGATTACAGCCGTCGAAAATGGCGGTTCATCCCTGAACCGCTCGGCTCTTGCAATTTTGCAAGAGCCTCAGTTGAATTCGGTCGGAACCACTACGCTCGGAACCTTCAGTACCACCGAGCGTTGTTGCTCCAGCCACTCGACGCCCAGTGTGCGATCGGACTCGGAGACCGGTATCGCGCGCCAGTCTTTCGGTAGTCGTTGCGGATCGAGAACTCGACCAGGCGCTCCGCGAATTCGACCGATGCGTAGGCGTAGCCGGCGAGCAGGCGGCGGTCCTCGAGGTTGACCAGGATCTCGAGGGTCGCCAGCGCCAGGGACTCCGCGCAGTAGACCATCGGCGTGCCGGGTCGGTTCCAGCGCCCGCCGGCGAGTCGCGCCCCCTGCCCCGAGAATGCCTGGTCCGCGTAGCGCGCCTTGTGCAGGTGGAAGGCGCGTAGCCTCACGAGTAGACGCCGTACTCCAGGCGTTCGATCAATGCCTCGACCTCGCGCGCGCCGATGTCGGTGCGCGCGAACTCGATCGGGGTACGGTCGTCGAGGGCCGCCTTCGGGCGTTTCAACCAGTGGCGTGCGGCCGCCGCGTCATCCTCGCAAAGTCGTGTCGCGCGGGTCACGATGCGGGCGATGCGTGCGAGGCGGTCCGATTCGTCCGGGGCGAGCCGCCCGGCGCGTTTGCGGCGATGGAAGGTGGCTGGAGGCAGATCGATCAGTTCGGCGAGTTCCGGCGCGGAGATCTCCAGGACTCGACTCAGCCGCACCAGGGTGCTGAACGGTAACCCCTCCTCGATGCGCCGCACCACGCCCGCCGCGCTGCGCGCGCAGGCCCAACACCGCTAATGGCGGCGGGGCGATGGTTTTGGGATTAGTGTTTGGCATGGCGAGGGATCTGTCAAATGATGCTGAAATACTATCATATAAGGGAGCCCGATACCGGTCCCGATGTTCGGGGATGGCTCGGCGTCGGCCTGCCTCAGTGTGGCTCATAGCGATCGCGCATTTCCCGTTTGAGGGTCTTGCCGGCGACGTTGCGCGGGAATTCGTCGTAAAACACCACGTCGTGGATGCGCTGAAACTTGGCCGCGACCCGCTGATTGGTCCAGCCGACCAACTCTTGCGCTGCCACCGAGTGCCCGGGTTCCAGGACCACCGCGGCGATCGGCACTTCGCCCCATTTTTCGTGCGCCAGGCCGAATACCGCGACCTCGCGCACCGTGGGGTGGGCGATGACGACTTCCTCGATGTCTTTGGGATAGACATTGACCCCGCCCGAGATGATCATATCCTTGATCCGGTCGACCAGGAACAGGTAACCGTCCTCGTCGACGTAACCGGCGTCCCCGGAATACAGCCAGCCGTCGAGGATTGCTTCGCGGGTCAGATCGGGGCGCTTGTAGTAGCCGGGCATCAGGCACGGGCTGCGGCCGGTGATCTCGCCGACCTCGCCGGGGTCGGCCTCGCTGCCGTCGGCACGCACGATTCGGAGATCCATGAATGGTGGCGGGCAGCCCACCGAACCCTCTTTGCGGATCGCATCGTGTTTGTCGAGCACCGTCATCAGGCCCTCGGTGACGCCGTAGAGTTCGTAAAAGCGCCCCGGCAGGATTTCGTTGAGCCGGTGCTTGTACTCGCGTAGCAGCGGCGCGCCGATGTTGTGCAGCATCTCCAGGCTGGCGAGCTTTTCCGGCGCGAATGCGGGACTGTTCAAGAGCGCGATGATCTGGGTCGGCACCATCACGATGTGGGTGACCTTCTCCTTTTCGATGGCGGCGATCACCCGTTCGGCGTCGAAGGACTCGTGCAGCACGTAGGTCCCGCCGACGAACATCCACGGCATCAGATCGACCATCGCGCCGTTGAATACGATCGCCCCGGCGTGCAGCATCACGCTCTCGGGAATGATGCGGAAGGTCTGGGCGAACAGCATGCAGTACATCGCCCGCACGTAGTGGGTGTGGATTATCCCCTTGGGCATCCCGGTGGTGCCGCTCGAATACATGATGTTGTAGACGTCGTCGTTATCGAGCCCGGCGTCCGGCGGTTCTTCCTCCGTCCCACGGGCGATGAAGTCTTCATAGCGCACGAATCCCGCGCGCTCGGCGGCCGCGCCGACCAGGACCATGCGCTCGCCGGGTACATTCGGCAGTTGCCCGCGGATCCGTTCCAGGGCGTCGCCGAAGGACTCATGCGTGATCACCAGCACGGTGTCGGAATCGTTGAGCAGCGTGGCGAGACCCGAATCCTGTAACAGGGTGCTGCTCGGCACGATCACCGCCCCGGATTTGGCCGCCGCCCAGTAGCAGGCCATCAGCTCCAGGCAATTGGGCAGCACGGTCGCGAACTTGTCCCCTTTCTTCAGGCCGGCCGCGAGCAGGGCGTTGGCGAGCCGGTTGACGTAGGTATTGAAGTCTCGATAGGAGAGGCGGTGGTCGCCGACCACCAGCGCCGTGTGGTCGCCGCGGTAACGGGCATGGCGGGGTAAAAGCGTACCGATGTTCATCGCGGCTCCTTTGTTGGCGAGTGTTCGCATTGCCGGTGCCCCGTCATACGAACCCGCTCGATCCAACATACACCGCGGGGTGTTCGTCGCGCCAGCTTCGGGCGGTGCCGCGGCCGGGGGCGCGCGAACACGCGGCGAATCATGGCCACGGTCCGGAGGCCAATCGATGCGCGTGGCGAGTGGTTTCCGGCAGGCGAAAGCGCGTGCAACAGCGCATCACGAAATCGATGGCGGTCGCGAGTCCGACGCGATGGCCGATCGAGACATAGAGCGGCTTGACCCCGACCCGGGTGCGCAGCACCGCGCCGATCACCTCCGCGCCGTCGCGCAGCTCGCTCGATGCGCCGCGCGCGTTCGGCGGTTCGCCGTGGGTGCCGATCAGGCGCGTCTTGGCGACCCCGATGCTTGCCAGCCCCGCGCGCAGCCCCAGATGGCAGGCGAGTCCCATGCGTCGTGGATGGGCGTAGCCCTGTGCGTCGCAGAGCAGCAGATCCGGCGGTTGGGAGAGCTTGTCGAGGGCGGCCAGGCTCGCCGGCACTTCGCGAAACGAGAGCAGGCCCGGCACATAGGGAAAGCGCGTCGGCTCCACCGCGATGGCCTGTTCAATCAGTTCCAGCGACGGATAGGCGAGTACCGCGACCGCCGCACGGGTCAGGCCGCGCCGGCGGTTGAATCCCACATCCACCCCCGCGACGCGGATCACTGGCGGCAAGCGATCGCGGCGCTCGACGCACTCGCGCAGCCGGCCTTGAATGGCGCGCGCCTCGGCGGGCGTCACTTCCCAGGGGTGGTTCAGCTCCGCGTCGTCGAACGTGGTCACCCGCCTCGCGTCGGCATCGTGTCAGTGCGGCGTCGCGGCGGCCTTCACTTCACGCCGGCGTTGCAGCAACACCGATTCGGTGTAGCCGTTGGCACGCTCGCAGCCCTCGAGTACCAGATCGAGCGCGGCCTGAAACGCGACGCTCGCGTCGAAGTCCGGCGCCATGTCGTAATAGTTGGGATCCCCCGCGTTCTGGCGGTCCACGACCACGGCCATTTTCTCGAAGGTCGCACGCACCCTGGCCGCGTCGGTGAGTCCGTGACGAAGCCAGTTGGCGATGTGCTGGCTGGAAATGCGCAGCGTCGCGCGGTCCTCCATCAGTGCCACATCGTGAATATCGGGCACCTTCGAGCAACCGACGCCCTGGTCCACCCAGCGCACCACGTAGCCGAGGATCCCCTGGGCATTGTTATCCAACTCGTCCTGGATCTCGCCGGCGCTGAGATTGCGCCCTTCGAGCGTCGCGATGGTGAGGATGTCATCGAGGCGCGCGTGTTCGCGGCCCGCGAGTTCGGCCTGGCGGGCGGCGACATCGACCTGGTGATAGTGCATCGCGTGCAGGGTCGCGGCAGTGGGCGACGGCACCCAGGCGGTGTTGGCGCCGGCGAGCGGGTGGGCGATCTTGCTTTCCACCATCGCGCGCATGTTGTCCGGCATCGCCCACATGCCCTTGCCGATCTGGGCCTTGCCGCGCAGCCCGGTCTCGAGACCCACGTCGACGTTCCAGTCCTCGTAGGCGGTCATCCAACGGGCGTTCTTGATCTCCATTTTCGGCAGCATCGGGCCGATTTCCATGATCGAGTGGATCTCGTCGCCGGTGCGGTCCAGAAAACCGGTGTTGATGAAGATCACCCGTTCGCATGCCGCGCGGATGCACTCCTTGAGATTCACGGTGGTGCGCGGCTCCTCGTCCATGATCCCGATCTTGACGGTGTTACGCGCCAAGTCCAGCGCGTCTTCGACACGCGCGAACAGCTCATCGGTGGCCGCCACTTCTTCGGGGCCATGCAATTTGGGCTTGACGATGTAAATACTACCCGTGCGACTGTTGCGGTACGCCCCGGTACCCTTCAGGTCATGCTTGGCCGCCAGACACACCACCAGGGTGTCGAGGAATGCCTCCGGGATCTCCGCGCCGGCCGCGGTGAGTACCGCGTCGGTGTACATGTGCAAGCCCACCGTGCGTGCCAGCATCAGGGCGCGTCCCGGTACGCTGAAGGTGCCGCCGCCGGGTGCGTTGTAGGTCCGATCGGGGTTCAGGCGGCGGGTGAATTCGCGGCCACCCTTGGTGAGCGTTGCTTCCAGAGTCCCGTTCATGAGTCCCAGCCAGTTGCGATAAACGCGGGTCTTGTCCTCGGCGTCGACCGCGGCGACCGAGTCCTCGCAGTCTTCGATGGTGGTCAGTGCGGATTCGACGAGCACATCCCTGACTCCCGCCGGGTGCGTTTTGCAGATTGCGTCGCTTCTATCGATCTGGATCTCGAGGTGGAGTCCATGATTGCGCAGCAGCAGCGCGGTGAGCGTCCCGTTACTCTCACGGTAGCCCGCGAAGCGTTCCGGATCGGCGAGCGCGGTCACGCTTCCGTCCGCCAGGCGCATGGCCAGGGTGGTCGCTGCACCGGCGCTCGTGGATAAGGTATATTCGCGCACCAGCGCGTGGCTACCGCCGGCCAGCGGGGCCGCGATATCGAGCAACTTCGCGGCTTCGGCAAAGACCTTCGCCCCGCGTCGCGGATTGTACGCGGCGCCTTTCTCGGCGCCGTCATCTTCCGCAATCACTTCGGTCCCGTAGAGCGCGTCGTAGAGGCTGCCCCAACGTGCGTTCGCGGCGTTCAGCGCATAGCGAGCGTTGTCGACCGGTACCACGAGCTGTGGTCCCGCGACGGTCGCAATTTCGGGATCGACGTTGTCGGTGGTCACCGAGAAGGCGTCGCCTTCGGGAGCCAGGTAGCCGATCGCGGTCAGGAATTCCCGATACCGGGCAACGTCAACCGGTTGTCCCCGGTGTTCCGCGTGCCAGCTATCAAGTTGCGCCTGGAGCGCGTCGCGCCGATCGAGCAGCGCGCGATTCTTTGCTCCGAGGTCATTGACGATAGCGGCCAGGGCATCCCAGAACGCCTCCGCCGTGGTGGAGGTCCGCGGCGCGATTTCATCGTTCACCAGATCGAACAGGCATTTGGCTATCCGTAGCCCGCCGCACTCGACGCGTTCGCTCATGTTTCGATACTCCATCAATGAATAATGTTCATCCGGAAAAGGCCATCCTGGCGTTTTCCGCGGTCGGAGTCGGTGGAGAATAATTCCCTGATTCTTCCCATTTTCAGCCCCATTTTCAACGACTGACAGTCGTCGAAGAATACCGGTGCATCCCCGCACCGGACTTGGCCCCCGTCCGGAAAGACGGGCCCCGAATCCGGCGTGACCGCGAATCCGCCAACCGTCCCGATGATATTCCACGATACGGAAAAGTAAACCACGCTGTGGTAGTTGTCTCAAGGGGTGGGGATCCGGATCGGCACGGGAAAGAGGGAACCCCGACCGGAACCCCTCAATGCGGCGTCGGCGCGACGATGCTCGCAAGCTTGTCGTCGCTAGACCGCCGGTGCCAGATCCCCCTCGCGGTTGAGCGGGCGCCGGAAGGAGGTGGGGTCCTCATAGCAGACGTTGTGGCCGATCGCTTCAACCTGAATCCTCAGTTGGACGCGGTGAAGTGTGCGTTCTCGGCGGTGCAGGGCAAGGCGCAACGACGCGGAATAGTTGTTCTAGTCAAACGGTTGTAACGCCGTCCTCCGCCGTCGCGAGCGTGCAATTCGCCCCGTTGCGTAATTCACCCGGTTGATGAACACATCGACTGAAATCCATCGCTTTCAAATCAGGCGGTTGCTGCCAGAATGTAAAGGATAAGTCTTGCCGTTCCTAAGGAAAAAAGAATTCTAAATCAATTGAGGCTCTTGAAAAATTGCAAGAGCCGAGCGGTTCAGGGATGAACCGCCATTTTCGACGGCTGTAAGCCGTTGAAAATGAAGAAACCGGGAAATTGTATTTCCCGGTTTCGTCTTGCAAAACTGCCATGGAAGGCAGTTTTACAGGTACCTCAATTTCTAGGCGATTTCCGGTGCACAGGGTGCGGTGTTTCGCTGTCGGGCCGGAGTTGGGAAACAAGGGGGTCGAAAAGGCGTCGATAAGGTTTCTCGCGACGTCCGACGAGGGTGCGAGCGGTCAGTCTGTCGGAGCGCTGCCCAGCGCCTCCAGGTCGGCCCGATCCTTGGTGCGGTCGCAGGCGCGTTTGTTTGTCAGCATGGCGTCCCGACCGAGGAAGGGGATCAGCAGATCGCCAATCCGCTGTTCGACGCGGTCGCGCCAGGCGGTCTCGAATTCCAGCCCGGTCAGTGATGTGAGCAGATCCACCCGACGCGGTGGGAGACCGATTTGGATAACGCTGTTCGGAGTCGTTAGATCCGCCTCTTTCACCTGCAACGAGTCCACGGGTGCGCCGAACTCGATCAATGCTCGCCACGCGCGTCGGGCGTTTTCGGGGTCGCTCTCGATCCAGATGTCGATGTCGCCGGTCGCGCGCGGCACACCGTGCACGGCCATGGCATGGGCGCCGACCACCAGGAAGCGGCATTGGTGAGCGACGAGTGCCGCCAGCATGTCGCGGAAATCCTCGTTCACGTCGGGTCCGTATCGCCCGCCGGGTGCGGCGGGTGGATCACGCGCACCGGCGCGCGCGATCGTGGATAGTCCGGCAGGGGACGTCCGCTGAGCCGCCAGGCCTCGACGGCGAGCGGCCACATCATCGCCAGTCGCTGTACGGCGGTGGTCGAGGCGGATAGGTCGTCGCCCGGTTCCTCGCCGAGTGTGTAGCGGCGCACCGGCCACGTGCGGCGGTGGCGAGCGCGTTCGGTTCGGTTCGGGGGTGGTCGATCGCGCATGGGACTATTTTACCTCGGCTTAGGCGCGGGTGCGTGGCGCGGCGGTTGTCCGCGGCGGGACCGTGGACGCTCCTTCAGTCCGTGCGCTGTCCGAAAACGGCGTCACCCACGAATGGGTTGCCGCGGCGTTCCGCGCCGAAGGTCGAGGCCCGGCCGTGACCGGGGATGAAGGTGACGTCATCACCGAGCGGCCAAAGCCGCTCGCGGATCGAGCGGAGCAGCGTGGCGTGGTCGCCGCGCGGGAAGTCGGTGCGCCCGATCGAGCCCTGAAACAGCACGTCGCCGACCAGCGCGATGCGCGAGTCGGGATGAAAGAAAACCACGTGCCCGGGGGTGTGTCCGGGGCAGTGCAGGACCTGGAGCATAATCTCTCCGAAGGCGACCGTATCGCCATCGGCGAGCCAGCGATCGGGCTCGAAACTGCGCGCCCCGGTGACGCCGAACATCCGTCCCTGATCTTCGAGCGCTTCGATCCAGAAACGGTCGTCCGGGTGTGGGCCGTCGATTGGAACGCCGAGGCGCTCGGCGAGATCCGCCGCGCCGCCGGCGTGATCGATGTGGCCGTGGGTGAGCAGGATGCGTTCCGGTGTAATCGCCTGTTCGGCGATCACCGCCTCGATGCGCTCGATGTCTCCGCCCGGATCGACGATCGCGCCACGGCCGGTGTGAGTGCAGCGCAGCACCGAGCAGTTCTGGGCGAAGGGGGTGACCGGAACAACGGTGATTTGCATGGTTCTTGCGATAGCCTGACTGCGCGTGGCGCCGCTCAAATGACGCCGCTTTCGCGTAGCGCCGAGATCCGTTCCGGATCGTAGCCGAGTTCGGCGAGTAACGACGCGCTGTGTTCGCCGTGGGCCGGCGGCGGGTGATCGACGCTGAACTCGAACTCGCTCACCTTGACCGGAAAGGCGGCCTGCAGGCTGTCGCCGTTCGCTAATGGCCGGAGGATGTTACGGGCGCGGTTATGCGGGTCTCGCGTCGCTTCGGAGAGTGTCAGCACCGGGGTCGCGCAACAGTCCTGGTCGGCGAGCAGGTCAACCCATCGGGCTTGGGTCTTGCCGCGAAATATCGCCGCTATTTCCTCACGCAGCCGTGCTTCGTCGCGTCGTTCGGCGAGTTCGGGCCGGCCGACCGCGGTGCAGAAACGGCGCCAGAATTTGTCCTCCAGCGCGCCGAGTGCCATGTAGCGACCGTCGGCGGTGGCGTAGACGCCGTAGCGGGCGAGGCCGCCGCTCAACATCCCGGCGCCGCGCCGGGTGTCGGTTCCGCGGTCGTTGAGGGCGGCGAGCGGAGCGATCGCGTGGGCCAGGGTGCAATCGCTCATGGCGACGTCCAGATAGCGTCCCACGCCGTTGCGTCGGGCGTCGAGGAGGCCGGCGAGTAGCGCCATCGCGGCGCTCAGCGCGCCACCCGCCAGATCGGCGATCTGAAAGTTGCCGGGTGCCGGAGGACCGCCGGCGGCGCCCTGTTGATCGAGTACCCCGGCGAGCGCGCAATAGTTGATGTCGTGGCCCGCCCGGTCGCGATAGGGGCCGCTCTGGCCGTAGCCGCTGATCGAGCAGTAGACGATGCGCGGGTTACGTGCGTTCACCGTCGCGTAGTCGATCCCCAGACGCTCGACCACACCGGGTCGGAAGCCCTCGATGATTGCATCGGCGGTCTGCGCGAGGTCGAGAAACACCGCGCGGCCTTCGGCGCGGCGGAGATCGAGGCGCAGCGAGCGTTTGTTGCGGTTGAGGCAGGCGTAGAAGCTGCCGGGCGAGTCTCCGTCCGCGAAGCGTATCGTGCGGGCGTAGTCGCCGCGGCCGGGGTCCTCGACCTAGATCACGTCGGCGCCGAGGTCCGCCAGATGCTGGCTGCACAGTGGCCCCGGCATCAGCCGGCTGAGGTCGAGTACGCGGATCCCGGCGAGTGGTTTGGGGCGCACGTCAGGCGGCCGCCGGAAAGGTAAAGACTACCGAAGCGCCGAGTCCAGTTCTTTCTCGAGTTCCGGAACGGCGTCGAACAGATCGGCCACCAGACCGTAATCCGCGACCTGGAAGATGGGTGCCTCTTCGTCCTTGTTGATGGCGACGATCACCTTGCTGTCTTTCATTCCGGCGAGGTGCTGGATGGCACCGGAGATCCCGACCGCGATATACAGATCGGGCGCCACCACCTTGCCGGTTTGTCCCACCTGGTAGTCGTTGGGGACGTAGCCCGCGTCCACCGCGGCGCGCGAGGCGCCGACCGCGGCGCCGAGCTTGTCCGCGACCGCGTCGAGCATCTTGAAGTTGTCGCCGTTCTGCATCCCCCGGCCACCGGAAATGACCACTCGCGCGGCGGTCAGGGCCGGGCGCTCGGAGACCGTGAGATCGGCGCCCAGATACTCGGCGAGGTCGGGGTCCTCGGCCGCGGCGAGTTCCTCGATCGTGGCGCCGCCACCTTCGGCGGCGACCGCCTCGAAGGAAGTCGCGCGGACGCTCACGACCTTGATCGCATCGCCGCTTTGGACCTTGGCGATCGCGTTGCCGGCGTAGATCGGGCGCACGAAGGTATCCGGCGACTCGACCCCGATAATATCGGTGACCGCCGAAACATCGAGCAGCGCAGCGCAGCGCGGCAACACGTTCTTGCCCCACTTGGTCGCACCCGCGACCACATGGCTGTAATCGCGGGCCACGCTCACCAGCAAGGCCGCGACGGCTTCGGCGAGGCGTTGCGCGTAGAGGGGATCGTCGCTCACGCGGACCTTGTCCACCCCGACCGCCCGGGCAGCCGCTTCGGCCACCGCGCCGCAGTCCTGTCCGGCGACCAGGACATGGACCTCGTCACTCATCCGACCCGCGGCGGCGATCGCGCCCAGGGTCGCGAGGTTGAGTTCCGTGTTGTCGTGTTCAGCAAGTACCAGGGCAGCCATCTAAATCACCTTCGCTTCGTTTTTGAGTTTGTCCACCAGTTCGGCGACTGTCTTGACCAGCACGCCGGCCTCGCGCTTGGGCGGTTCGACCACCTCCAGCACCTTGACCCTCGGGGTGACGTCCACGCCCAGATCCTCGGGCGTGAGCGTCTCCATGGGCTTGCGCTTGGCCTTCATGATGTTGGGCAGCGAGGCGAAGCGCGGTTCGTTGAGGCGCAGATCGGTGGTGATCACGGCGGGCATCTTGAGTCTCACCATCTGTAGTCCTCCGTCGATTTCGCGGGTAACCTCAATCCGGTCGCCATCGAGTTTGAGCTTGCTCGCGTAAGCGCCTTGTGCCCAGCCGAGCAGGGCGGCGAGCATCTGCCCGGTCTGGGCATGGTCGCCGTCGATCGCCTGCTTGCCGGTGATCACCAGTCCCGGTTGCTCGCGCTCCACGATCGCCTTGAGCAGCTTGGCGACCGCCAGCGGTTCCAGCGGCTCGTCGTTGCACACCAGGATCGCGCGGTCGGCGCCCATCGCCAGCGCGGTGCGCAGGGTTTCCTGGCACTGCGCGACGCCCATCGATACCGCGATCACCTCGCTCGCCGAGCCGGCCTCGCGGAGACGTAACGCCTCTTCGACACCGATTTCGTCGAAGGGATTCATCGACATCTTGACATTCGCGGTCTCGACCCCGCTTCCGTCCGCTTTGACGCGGACCTTGACGTTGTAATCGATGACCCGCTTGACGGCGACCAGAACTTTCATGTGTCTACCCGTATTGCGCTCTAAGGAAACCCAAAGGCCGGCAAGGGTAAACCGTGCCAGGAAAGCGTGCAACGCGGCGACTTGGCCGGCAGCCCTGAAGCATGACCCACTCTCCGGTGCTCCGCCAAGGCCCTGAATGGGAGAAGAATGGGCGAGGAGCGAGAGAGGGAGCCGGTCGGTGGCAGAAAAAGGCGGCGGCGGGGCTTGG
>Ga0114931_10003104_pt1 | contig 21100 bp, 20 predicted proteins | sample 2SBtaG_FD_89579 | JGI IMG/M metagenome (GOLD analysis project Ga0114931, IMG submission 89579) | Deep subsurface microbial communities from Kolumbo volcano to uncover new lineages of life (NeLLi) - 2SBTROV14_V59a metaG | ecosystem: Environmental > Aquatic > Marine > Volcanic | place: Kolumbo...
CCGGACGTTTGATCCGGGATCCATCTAACCGCTAGCTCACCTGACCCAGCCATGGATACCGGATAAAATTTCGAGGCTGCCTGTTACCGCAACATACCATCCGTCATGCCTTGGATCACGATGCTGAGCGTTAAATCCAAGGCGACGAAGCCGACGGCGGCGAAGGGGGTGATGTCCAGGGCGGTTCGTGTGACAAACCACTGATAGGCCAGGACCACGGAATAGACCAGAACGTGTAGCCACGCGGATAGGCCCTCGGGGATCAAACCGAGGACGCCCAGAATGACGACCGGCAAATAGACGATCATCTGTATGACTTGCGACCAGTTGAAGGCGATGATGAAGGTGATGTAGGCGCTATCGCGGCCGATGGCCTGGCAGATGGCGCGGGTGATGATTGGATAAACCGTCCACCCCAACGAATAGGCCGAGACGTGCACGATCAGCAGGCGCAGTGCACCGGCGGATGTTCCCCGCTCGCTCAGATCGATCGCCACCAGGACCAGATAGGCCGGGGCGATTAGGGCGGCGGCGAAGAAGGATTTCCAGAACCCCTCGGCCGAGCGGTCGAAATAAACCAATCCTCCGCGATCCAGCCGGGCCAGCCGCCAAGCGCCATATAAGCCAAAGACAATTTCGCGCACGTTAGGAATCAAGGGGAAAAATAGCCCTCCAGAATGGCCCGATAGATGGTGCGCAGATCGCGCAGATCGACCACGGCCACCTGTTCGTCCACCTTGTGCGCCGTGGCATTCAACAGACCCAACTCGACCACCGGGCAATAGTCCTTGATGAACCGTGCATCCGAGGTGCCACCGGTAGTACCCAGCTCCGGGCGCCGGCCGACCGTGCCCTCCACCGCCTGGCAAACGAGATCGCTCAACGGTCCCGGCGGGCACAGAAACGATTCGCCGGAGACACGCACGCTCAACTCATAGCCGGCCCCGCGCGCGGTATCCATCGCCGTATCCAGGCGCGTTCGGAGCCAGTCCTCAAGAGAGGCGCCGCTGTGCTTGTCATTGAAGCGAATGTTAAACGCCGCCGTGGCCTGCGCCGGGATGACGTTGCCGACGGGGTTGCCCACATCGACGCTGGTCAGCTGCAGGCTGGTTGGCGAGAAATGCTCGGTCCCGTCGTCCAACGTCTCCGAGACGATGGCATGGAGCAGGGTCACCAGGTGGTGCACCGGATTGTTCGCCAGGTGCGGATAGGCGGTATGCCCCTGGGTGCCGGTAACGGTCAGCTTGCCGGTTAGACTGCCACGACGGCCGATCTTGATCATGTCCGCCAACGCCTGGTTGCTGGTTGGCTCGCCGACCAAGCAGGCATCGGGTATGCCATCGCGCGTCTTAAGCCAATCGAGCATTTTGCGCGTGCCGTTCACCGCGTCCGCTTCTTCGTCGCCGGTAATCAGTAGACCGATGGACCCGTCGAAGTTATTTCCGTGTTGGGCCAGCATGTCGGCGGCGGCGGCGACAAAACAGGCGATCGCGCCTTTCATATCGACGGCGCCGCGGCCAATGACGTGTCCGTCGACGATCTTCGCGGCGAAGGGATCGACGCTCCACGCCGCCGCGTCGCCGACCGGCACCACGTCCGTGTGCCCGGCGAAGCAGAACTGGCGGCCGCCGCTGCCGATGCGGGCGTACAGATTGTCCACGTCCGGATACCCGGCCTCGGAAAAGCGCAGCCGTTCACACGCAAACCCTAAATCGCCGAGCACCTCGGCAAGCGCCGTCAGGGCGCCGCCTTCCTCGGGCGTCACACTGGGACAGCGGATCAACCGCTGGGTCAGCACGATGGGATCAAGCTCCGATAGAGGCACGTGGTGGCTCCTTGGCGCTAGGTGCGCAGCAACTCGTTGATGGCGGTCTTGGCGCGGGTTTGCGCGTCCACCCGCTTGACGATCACGGCGCAATAGAGGCCGGGTCCGGGGCTGCCGTCGGGCAGCGGCTTGCCCGGCAGGGTACCGGGGACCACCACCGAATAAGCCGGCACCCGGCCGACAAACACCTCGCCGGTGCTCCGATCGATGATTTTTGTCGAGGCGCTGATGAAGACCCCCATGGACAGAACCGAGCCAGTCTCAACGACGACCCCTTCCACCACCTCGGAGCGCGCGCCGATGAAGCAATTATCCTCGATGATAACCGGACCCGCTTGCAATGGTTCGAGCACACCGCCGATGCCGACACCGCCGGAGAGGTGGCAGTTTTTCCCGATCTGCGCGCACGAGCCGACGCCGACCCAGGTATCGACCATGGTGCCGCTTTCGACCCGGGCGCCGACGTTGACGAAACTGGGCATAAGCACCACGTCCGGCGCGATATAGGCGGAGCGGCGGACGATGCAGTTCGGCACGGCGCGAAACCCGGCGGCGCGAAATTCCGACTCGCCCCAACCGGCGAACTTGGAGGGTACCTTGTCCCACCACGGTGTATCCGCCCCCGGTCCACCGGGGATGGTGGTCATGTCATTGAGGCGGAACGAAAGAAGAACAGCCTTTTTCAGCCATTGGTTGGTAATCCAGCGGCCTTCCACCTTTTCGGCGACCCGGTAGGTGCCGCTGTCCAGGCCGGTAAACGCCGCCTCGACGGCCTCGCGCACCTCGCCCTTGGTGGCCGGGGAAACCTGGTCGCGCGCCTCCCAGGCGGCATCTATGGTGCGTTGCAAGGTATCAGTGCTCATGAGGGGCTCGCTGTTTAGGTGAGGAGGGGGTTAAGCGCATATTAAGCCCGGATGGGGCAGATTCGGGTCGGATTTGGGGGATGGACCGATCTTTCACCAGGGATCGTAATGGCCCAAGGATCGTAATGGCAAAGGCACCCGCCAGCAAGATAACCGGCCAGGCCTACGGGAGCACCGTAGGCGGGGGCACCGTGGACGAGGCCATCGACCTCGGTCTCTTCGCCGCCGGGGGATCGTTCGAGCGTTTTCCCGGCGCCGTGCTGGTGGCCGGTCACAACGGCTTGGTCTTGGCGGCGAACGATACCGCCACGCCGATTGCCGCCTTGCTGCAACGCGGCGCCAATCCGGACTTACGGGCGGCGATTAACTCGGCCCTCTCCGGCCAGGCGGCGCAGATCAATCCGCTGCTGCTCGCCCCCGAAGACGGCAAGCGCACCGTCGGCCTGGCCTACGACGTCGCGGTGCTGCCGTGGGGCAGTGGCACGGCGGCGCTGCTGCTTGGCCGTGATATCACCCTGGAGCGCAGCCTGCGCGCGGCCCTGATCGAATCGCGCCAGCGCTACAAGGACCTGGTCGAGGCCTCCAGCGATTTTGCCTGGGAGACCGATGCCTCGGGCCGCTTCATCTTCGTCTCGGCGCAAGGGGCCCTTGGTTATAGCGCCGGCGAATTGGTCAGCGCCCAATCCCTTGATCTGCTGGTCGACACCGCTTCTGCCCAGGACTCGCCGTTCACGACACGCGTCCCCGTGCAAGAGGCGGAGATGTGGGTCAAACGCTCGGACGGCGAACCGGCGTGCCTGTTGGCGACCGCGCTGCCCTTGAGCGGACCGGACGGGGAGTGGTGCGGCGCACGGGGGTTGTGCCGCAACATCACCGCCGAGCGGACCCATGAGATGGCGTTGGCCGGCGACCGCAATCGCGAGCGCTTGCTAGCCTATATTCTTGTCATCGTACGCGACGAGATGGACCCGGCGCATATGCTGGAGGCCGCCGTCGGCGCCCTGGTTCCGGCGTTACCGGCAACCGGTGCCAGCATCTACCGGCTGGACGAGACGGGGGAGATGGTGTGCGTCGCGCAGGCGGGTACCTTACCACCGGATGAGGTTCTGGAGCCGGCTTTGCGGCGGATTGCCGCCGGCGAGGAACAGGTCGAGATGGCGGTGACATCCGGGGCGCTATTCGCCAAGGAGACTCGCTTTCAGGACGAGCGCAACGGCGTTTTATGCTTGTGGCGCGGCGGCGCCATCGGTCCATGGCACAGCGAGGATCGTTTCCTGCTCACCGAAATCGCCGGTCAGATTGGCCTGGCCAACCGGCAGTTGGTTCGACAGCAAGCGTTGGAGGAAGCGTCCTCGACCGATCCCCTGACCGGCCTGCGCAATCGGCGCTGTTTCGTCGAGGCCTTCGAGGAGCGGTACGCCCGCGACGACAGCCGAAGTGCCGCGGTGTTCTTTATCGATTTGGATAACTTCAAGCTGGTCAACGATACCCATGGCCATCAGCGGGGCGATGCGGCGTTGACGGCGGTCGCCCGCATTTTGCGCGAGCATATCCGCAGCCGCGATTTGGCGGCACGCCTGGGCGGTGACGAGTTTGCCCTGTACATCGAGGACATCGGCCAAGCCGCCGCCGAACAAAAGGGGCGCGATCTGATTTCAGCGGCCGACGAGCTCAAGGTTTACTCGGGCGATCCGGACCGGCCGCTGGGTCTATCGATCGGCATCTCCCTGTGCGATCCGAGCCGGCGGGAAACCCCGGACGCCCTTATCGAGCGCGCCGATCAAGCTATGTATGCCGTCAAACGGCGCGGCAAGGGCGGTGTATCCACGGCACCGCCGCCACGGCGCGGCAAAAGGCGGCGCTAATGGCAAGATCGGCACACAAAAACAAGGCCGGGCCCGCTCCAGGCATTACTTACGAGGAATCGAAGCGCCTGATGCAAGATTCCGATATGGCGGTGCGCACCGAGTTGGCCGGGCGCGAAGATGTCCGTCCCGAGGTTTTATACTACCTAGCGGAAGACACCGAGCCCGAGGTGCGCCGTCAGATCGCCGCCAACCGGCGTACGCCGGGCCAGGCGGATCTGCTTTTGGCGCGCGATGCGGACGAGGCGGTTCGCCGCCAGTTGGCGCATAAGATCGCCCAGCTCATGCCCGATCTTGACGCCGAGCAGCTGCGCCAAGCGCACCAGCACGTGGTCGAGGTGCTGGAGGTTCTAGCGCAAGACCAGGCGATGCGGGTGCGCCAGATTCTCTCCGACACCCTACAGGATTTGGATTCGGCGCCGCCAGGTGTGATTCAGCGCCTGGCCCGTGACGTGGAAGATGTGGTCGCGTGCCCGGTGCTCGAGTTTTCACCGTTGCTCAGCGACGAGGATCTCATCGAGATTATTGACGGCAGCGGCCGCGCTCCCGGCAGGCTGCGCGCCATATCCCGCCGTCACGGCGTTGGCGAACAGGTCGCCGATGCCATCGTCGCCACCGAGGAACAAAGTGCTATTTCCGAATTGCTGGCGAACGGCAGCGCGCAGATTCGCGAGGAAACGCTGAACGGCCTGGTGGATGTGGCGTTGGATGTCACCGCTTGGCACGAGCCCTTGGTTAAGCGGCCGAGCCTGTCGATGGGCGCCATGCAGAAGCTGGCCGGATTCGTCGCCGGCGCGCTGCTGGAGTTACTGCAAGCGCGCAAGGATCTGGACAAGAAGACAGCGCGTGCCGTGGCCAAGGAAGTAAAGCGGCGCCTCAAGGATGGCGAGGGCGGCAAGGAAAGTACCGAATCGCCGGGGGAGCGGGCGCAACGCCTGCACAAAAACGGCGGTCTGGAGGACGACGTTCTAACCCGGGCCATGAACAGCGGCGACCGAGACCTGGTCCGCAACGGATTGGCGGTCCGCGCCGAATTACCGCTAGGTTTGGTTGACCACATACTTGCCGCGCGCAGTGCCAAGGGTGTCACCGCGTTGGCCTGGAAGGCCGGCTGCTCCATGCGCTTCGCCAGTCAGCTGCAGCTTCGCATGGGTGGCATTTCACCGTCACAGGTGCTCAACGCCCGGGCCGGGACCGACTATCCCCTCACCCCCGAAGAGATGACGTGGCAGATCGAATTTTTCCAGAGCCTCGCCGGGTGAGGCGGACGTAAGTCACCCCCGCTGAACGCGGGTGCCGATGCCACCGTCCGTGAAAATTTCCAGCAATAGCGAGTGCGGCATACGCCCATCCAGGATGATCGCGGCCTCGACCCCGTTTTCCACCGCGGTCACGCACGTCTCCAACTTCGGAATCATGCCGCCCGAAATGGTGCCGTCCTGGCGCAGGGTGCAAACCTGCTCTACGGTCAATTCCGAGATCAGCTCGCCTTGTTTGTCGAGGACGCCGGTAACATCGGTGAGCAGCAACAACCGCGCCGCGCCAAGGGCGGCGGCGATGGCGCCGGCCACGGTATCGGCGTTGATGTTGTAGGTCTCGCCATTGGCCCCGACACCAATCGGGGCAATGACCGGAATCATGCCGGATTGTTCCAGAGCGACCAATGGTTGCGGATCGATCTTATCGACCTCGCCGACGTAGCCGAGGTCGAGGGCCCGCTCGATATTCGAGTCCTCGTCCCGGTATGTCCGGCTCAACTTGTTGGCACGGATGAGATTGCCGTCCTTACCGGATACACCAATGGCGGTGCCGCCAGCGGCGTTGATAGCACTGACGATCTGCTTGTTTATGGTGCCCGAGAGCACCATTTCGACAACCTCGACCGTGGCGGCGTCGGTCACGCGCAACCCGTCGATGAATTCGCTCTTGATCTTGAGTCGTTCCAGCATCCGACCGATTTGCGGACCGCCGCCGTGGACCACCACCGGATGGATGCCGACCTGTCTCATCAGCGCGATGTCGCTGGCGAACAAGCCGGCCAGCTCGGTATCGCCCATGGCATGGCCACCGTACTTGATCACAACGGTTCGCCCGGCATAGCGGCGCATGAACGGCAACGCCTCGGTGATGGTCCGGGCGGCGCGCAGCCAATGCTTTGTATCTGTCAGGTTCCGTTTTGCCATGGCACGCAGTTTATCTTTTGATCGCCGGTGCCGCCAGCGTGACGAGCGAAGCGCGCAAGTCGGCGATACCCAGGCCTTTCAGGGAGCTGGTGGTCACGCACACCGGATAGGCCGCCGGGTGCTTGGCCAGCGCCTCGGCGGTGCGATGAGATAACTCGGCGCGCGCCTCGGGCCCGATTTTATCGGCTTTAGTGAAGATGATCTGATAGGACGCGGCCGCCTCGTCCAAATCCGCCATAATGTCGCGGTCGCTTGCCTTGAGGCCATGGCGCGCATCGATCAAAAGACAGATGCGCCGCAACTCCGGCCGTTCTTTCAGATAGCGTCGAGTCAGATTGCTCCAGGCCTTGATATCCGTCTTCGCGGCACGCGCGTAACCATAGCCTGGCAGGTCGACCAAGATCAGGCGTCCTCCCAAACCAAAGAAGTTGATCTGCTGTGTGCGGCCCGGTGTCCGCGAAGTACGGGCCAAGGATTTGCGCCCGGTCAGCGCATTCAGCAAGCTCGACTTGCCGACGTTCGAACGGCCGGCGAAAGCGATCTCGGGCAAGCCAAGCGCCGGCAATTGATCGTCGCGCGCCGCCGCCGTCAGGAACGCGCACTCATGCGCGAAGAGCAGCCGGCCAGCTTCCAACGCCCCAGGCTCCGTCACATCAGGGCTGTCTGCTTGCACACCCATGCGGGCCCCCCGTGTTTCCAGTCTCAGGTATTCTTGGCCTTGCGGCCCACGGGCATGCCAACGCGCCGCATGATCACGTATTGCTGAGACATCGAGAGAAGATTGTTCCAGGTCCAATAGATCACCAGCCCAGCCGGGAACCGGGCCAGCAGGAAGGTGAAGATGATCGGCATGAACATGAATATCTTGGCCTGAATGGGATCCGGCGGCTGTGGGTTCAGGCGCTGCTGCAAGAACATGGTCAAGACCATGAGAAGCGGCCAGACGCCGATGTTGATGATATCCAGCGGCCCGAGACTTGGCACCATCCAGGGCAAAAGGCCGAAGCCGTTGACGATCGACGTTGGGTCCGGCACCGACAGGTCTTGAATCCAGCCGAAGAAGGGAGCTTGGCGCATCTCGATGGTCACGAACATGACCTTATAGAGCGAGAAAAATACTGGAATTTGGATGACGATCGGCAGGCAGCCGGATATCGGATTAGCACCTTCCTTTTTATACAGCGCCGCCATCTCTTGATTGAGCCGCTGCTTGTCGTCCTTGTAGCGCTCCCGCAACTCGGTCATTTGCGGCTGCAAGCGGCGCATCTTCGCCATGGACGCATACGACTTATTCGCCAGCGGGAAGAACGCCAGCTTCACGCCCACGGTTAGAATCAAGATGGCGATGCCGAAATTGCCAACCTTCTGAGCGATATAATGCAAGGCATAGAACAGTGGCTTGGTGAGAAAATAGAACCAGCCGAAATCCACCGCCAGATCGAAGCGCGCTATGCCCAGCCGATCGCGGTAATCGTCGAGGAGTTTGACTTTCTTGGCACCAGCGAAAAAACGGCTGGTGGTCTCGGCGCTACCGCCGGACGGCACGCTCAAAGCATCGTAGAGAAAATCGGTCTGATACTTGTCGGTGCCGCTTGCCGCGTCATAGAGGAAGCGGGTACCGACGGTCTTTTTCTGATCGGGAACCAGGGCGACCAACCAGTATTTGTCGGTAATGCCTATCCAGCCACCCGTGGTTTTCTGTTCGATGCGCGCGTCTTCCTTGATCTTTTTGTATTTGACCTCCTTCAGGGTGTCATCGAAGACACCCAGCAGACCCTCGTGCAAAATGTAAAATCCAAGGGTCTTCGGCGTGCCCGTGCGCGAGATCAAGCCGTATGGCGCCAGCGATACGGCCTTGTCAGAGCTGTTTACAACGCGCTGAGAGACCCTGAACATGTAGTTGTCGTCGATCTCGTAGGTGCGCTCGAAACGCAAGCCCGAGCCGTTGTCCCAACTCAATGTCACGGGCCGGTCGGGCGTCAGCACGGTACTGTTCGTCTTCCACACCGTATCGCCGTTGGGTAAATCCATGTCGGGCGTGACCGACGACCAGCCAAAGTCGGTGAAATATGGGTTCTCGCTGCCAGGGGGCGAAAGCAACATAATGTTCGGGCTGTCCGGTTTGATGGTTTCCCGGTACTCGGACAGGATTAGATCATCGACACGACCGCCGGTTAGAGCGATAGAGCCGATCAGCGTCGGAGTCTCGATGCGCACACGGGCCGAGGTGGCAAGCGCTTGGTCACGCGACAGCACCCCTGGCTCGCCGTTGGCCGTGATGTTCCCCCCGGCGCCCCCTCTGGCACCCGAGGTTCCCGGTGGTGTTGGTGCCGTGGAGCCGCCCGTTTGCGGGGCGGGCGTCGTCTGCTCCGCGACTTGGCCGTTCGTGTCACCGGTAGCGACCTTGTTAGGCTCGACAACAAAAAACTGGAACGTCAACAGGATGGCGAGTGAGAGAACAATCGCCAAAATGAGATTGCGCTGGTCCATTACGTCATCCGCTCCTGGGGCGAAGTGTCTTACCCCGCCCGGAAAGCAGAGGGACTATATGTTCGGGACGTAAATGCTCGGGAACCGGGTCGTAGCCGTCGCCGCCCCAAGGGTGGCAGCGGCCGAGGCGCATGACGGCCAGCCAGCCACCGCGCACCACCCCGTGCCGGTGTAAAGCTTCGCACGCATAGTGCGAACAACTTGGCTGGTATCGGCAGCTCATCGGCAGAACCGGAGAAAGCGTCCATTGATAGACGCGCACCACCCCAATCAGAATGTTTTTCACTAGGCTCATGTGTTTCCTTTGGCGTCCGGTCGCCGACTTCCTATATGGCGGCCGCCCACTCGTTTGCTACTCGTTTTTGCCGTAGCCACACGCGATAGCGCGGTGCGCAGATCTTCGACAAGCCGGCCATAAGCGCGATCGAGGGTCGCCCGCCGACCGATCACGACATAGTCGTAACCGGGCCGTGCATACCGGGGCAAGACCTCACCGGCAGCGGCGCGTAACCGGCGCCGGGCCCGGTTGCGCTCGGTTGCCTGGCCTACCTTGCGGCTAACCGTAAATCCGATCCGAACGCTCTCGGCGGCGGGGTCCCGCCGCTCGCCGTTGCGCCCGGGAACGGGCCGGTCCTGGGGGCTACGCTGTCTGGCTTGCAGGATAAGGCTTGGCGTCACCCACTTGGCGCGCGCCGCCGCGACTTTGAGGAAATCGGGCCGCTTTTTCAGACGCCCGACAACCGGCATCATCGCCACCTACGCCGACAGGCGTTTGCGACCCTTGGTGCGCCGCCGCGCAAGTATTCTACGACCGCCGACCGTGGCCTTGCGGGACCGGAACCCGTGGCGGCGCTTTCGGACCAGCACACTGGGCTGAAAGGTGCGCTTCACGGCAGAAACTCCGTTGCCAGAATGGATTGAATTCGCCGAGGGTGTATAAGGCTAGCCATCCCATCTGTCAACGACCGCAAGGGGTCTGGAATGGGGCTCGGAGAGGGGGCCGAACCGACTAGCCGGAAAGAGTGGCTTGGCGGGCCGCCTTCACAGTGGTGTCACGCCTTGGTGACTGGTCGCGGCGACTGGGGAATGCTAGATAACAGACGGATACGGGCATGACCGGTGGCGCTGGGTGATCATCGGGGTGCCCGTAAACGTGCCGCCAATTGGCGGGCTGGACCCACGGGTTTACAGGTTCCCGACCGGACGGCGGAGATACAAAAAATCAAAGCTGCATGATGAGTGAGCCGAACCCACCCTCCGAGACCAAGGGTCTCTCATTGCGCAAATGTCTGCCCGTGCTGGTCCTGGCGGCCGGCTTGGTCCTGTTTTTTGCCTTGGGCCTAGGCCGGTATGTTAGCTTCGAGGCCCTGCAGGACAATCGCGAGTGGCTGCGCACGTATGTGGAAGCGAACGAAGCCCTGGCCGCCGTGCTCCTGATCGCTGTATATGCGGTGGTGATCGCGTTCTCGCTTCCGGCCGGCGCCGTCCTGACCCTTGCCGCCGGATTTCTCTTTGGAACGGTGGTGGCGGCAACCTGCGTGGTGCTGGGGGCGACCTTGGGGGCGACGGCGGTTTTCCTGGCGGCGCGCACGGCCTTTGCCGACTTTCTGCGCGCCAAGGCGGGGGCGGGGATGCGGCGGATGGAGGCGGGCTTTCGCGAAAACGCCTGGAACTATCTGCTGGTCTTGCGTCTGATCCCGATCTTTCCTTTTTGGTTGGTCAATCTGGTTCCCGCGTTCCTGGGTGTAACCTTGCGCACCTACGTGACCGCCACGTTCATCGGCATCATTCCGGGTACCGTGGTTTATGCCAGCCTGGGCAATGGCCTTGGCGCCATCTTCGAGGCGGGCGAGACGCCCGATCTGAGCATCATCTTCAAACCCGAGGTGTTGTTGCCCATCCTTGCCCTGGCCGTCTTGGCGGTGTTGCCGGTCGCCTATAAAAAAATGAAGGCCCGCAAGGCCACGCCGCACTAGGACGCAGCCGAAAGTGTCGCAGCTTAAGGAGCTGGGGATGCCCACGATCATAGAACCGGACATCTGTGTCATCGGCGCCGGCTCCGCCGGGCTTTCGATCGCCGCCGGCGCCTCGCAAATGGGCGCCGAAACGGTCCTGATCGAAAAGGGCAAGATGGGGGGCGATTGCCTCAACTACGGCTGTATTCCATCGAAATCCTTGCTGGTCGCCGCCAAGGCCGCGCACGCGCATACGCGCACCTCGCGCCTGGGTCTGCGCGGCGCCGCGCCGAAGGTCGACTTTGCCGCCGTGAGCGCCCACGTGCACGGCGTTATCGAGGCCATCGCGCCACACGATTCCGTCGAACGGTTCGAAGGTCTGGGTGTGCGTGTCATCCAAGCCCCCGCTACCTTTACCGGCCCGCGCGAGGTATCGGCTGGCGATCATCGTGTTCGCGCCCGCCGCTTTGTGATCGCCACCGGCTCACAGCCCTTGGTACCGCCGATCCCCGGCCTGGAGACCGTACCCTATCTAACCAACGAGACGGTTTTCGATCTGACCGAACGGCCGGCGCATCTCATTGTCATTGGCGGCGGTCCGATTGGCTGCGAACTGGGCCAGGCCTTCCGCCTGCTCGGCGCCCGGGTGAGCATCGTCGAGATGGCCAGTATCCTGCCCAAGGACGATCCCGAGGCGGTCGATGTGGTGCGCCAGCGCCTGCGCGCCGATGGTATCGAGATTATCGAGGGAACACGCGTGGTGCGCGTCGGCCCAACGGGTGACGGCGCGGAACGCGGCATCGAGGTGACCCTAGATGACGGTGATGGCGAGAGAGGACTGCGGGGCAGCGCCTTGCTGATCGCCGCGGGGCGCCGGCCCGGCGTCGAAAACCTCGGCCTCGCGGCGGCGGGCATCGTCTACGGCCGCACGGGCATTACGGTGGATGCCCGCCTGCGCACCAGCAACAAGCGAGTCTTCGCCGCCGGCGATGTGAGTGGCGGCTATCAATTCACCCATGTCGCCAACTATCACGCCGGAATCGTGCTGCGCAACGCCCTGTTCCGTCTGCCGGCCAAGGCGGACACGCGGGCGGTACCCTGGGTTACCTACACCGACCCGGAACTGGCGCACGTGGGTCTGGGCGAAGCGGCGGCGCGCCAGGCGCACGGTCAAATTCGCATCTTGCGCTGGCCGTTCGCCGAGGTCGATCGGGCCCTGGCCGAACGCCAAACGGATGGCTTCATCAAGGTTATCGCCACGCCGCGCGGCAAAATTCTCGGCGCCACCCTGGTCGGCGCACATGCCGGCGAAGGTATCCTGCCCTGGGTGTTGGCGCTATCGAACGGCCTGAGTCTCTCCCATATGACAAAGATGATCGCGCCCTATCCGACCTTGGGCGAGATCAGCAAACGGGTGGCCGGCAGTTATTATACGGACCGATTATTCAGCGCCGGGACCAAGCGTCTGGTCCGCTTTCTCGCCCGTTTCGGTTGAGAGGTTCGACTCTCTCGCGGAAATTTGATCCGAATACCGGGAACGTGAACCAAGATCGGGCGCCCGAAGGCGCATTATTTGATCGTAAATGGTCGCCAAGTCGGCCTGGTTTCCCTTGGAGGCACGAATGTTAAAGAAAACTTTTGTAGCCCTGAGCGTCGCGACCCTGGCCACTGGCACGGCGGTGCCGCCGATAGCTTCGGCCAAGGCCGCCGTGGATACGCCAGCGCGGATCGCTTCATCCGACAATCCGTGTAACCCGTGTAATCCCTGCGCGGCAAAAACCCCGTGCAATCCTTGCGCGGCGAAGAATCCGTGCAACCCCCGCGCGACAAAAAACCCATGTAAACCGTGTAATCCCTGCCAAGGCAGGGGCAACTAGAGCACAGCCCCGACCCGATTGAAGCCCGCGCGGAATCAGGCGCGTGGTCCGTTTTCTCGCTTGTTTCAGCTGGAGGCTCCCTACTCTCTCACGGAAATTTGAACCGAATGCTGGGAACGTGAGTCGAGATCAGCGGCCCGAGAGCGCATTATTTCACTATAGATAGTCTTCCGGATTGTCTGGCCTGGGACCCGTCGGGTTCCCCGGACGCCGGAGCCTTAAAATGGCCGCTTAGTCGGCCCAGCTTTCCTTGGAGGCGTGAATGTTAAAAAAGACCTTTGTGGCCCTGAGCGTTGCGACCTTGGCTACTGGCGCTGCGGTGTTGCCGATGGCTTCGGCCAAGGCGGCGGCGGATACGCCGGTGCAGCTCGCCGCGGCGTGCAACCCGTGCAATCCCTGCGCGGCGAAGAACCCGTGTAATCCTTGCAACCCCTGTGCGGCGAAGAACCCGTGCAACCCCTGCGCGGCGAAGAACCCGTGTAATCCTTGCGCGGCGAAGAACCCGTGCAATCCGTGCAACCCCTGCAAAGCCGACTAGCCCGCGTACAGCTAGTTCTGGTTTTCTGAGGTGCCGGCGCGTCCGCTGCCTGACCGAACCCTCCCTCTCCCTTGGTCAGTAGCGGCGCGCCACCTCGGCTCTATCTAGAGTTTCGGCGGCATGAAGCAAAACCGGCCGCGCCAGTGCCGCCCCCGCAAAGGGCGGCCTTTTTTGCGTCGAACCGTGCTATAAACTCCTCCATGTCAGGCACGAAGCTTAACCTGCCGCCGCTGGCCAAGAGCCTATCGGCGCGGCTTTTGTTGTTAACGATCTTCTTTGTGATGCTCGCCGAGGTGCTCATCTATGCACCCTCGATCGGGCGATTCCGCCTAGTCTACCTGCAAGAGCGCCTGGCCGCCGGGCATCTAGCGGTCCTGGCTCTCGAGGCAACGCCCGATCGGGTTATCGGCGAGGATCTGGAACGCGAGTTGCTCGCGCACGTCGAGGCCTATTCGGTCGCCCTGACCATGCCCAATAACAGCAAGCTGATGCTGATGACGACGACGCCGGGGCCGGTCGATTCCAGCTACGATCTGCGCGAGGCTTCTTTCTTCGGCTTGATCGGGGACGCGGCCATGACCTTGCTGGGTGATGGCGAGCGGGTCTTGCGCGTCGTCGGCGTCTCGCCACAGGACCCGACGATCCAGGTTGAAATTGTTCTTGAGGAGGCGCCCTTACGGCGCGCAATGGTTGGTTTTTCCGAGCGGATACTTGCCTTGTCCCTCGTCATTTCTCTTTTCACGGCGGCACTGGTGTATCTCAGCCTGCACCTACTCACCGTGCGCCCGATGCGGCGCATCACCGACAGCATGGCCCGGTTTCGCGAAGACCCCGAGGATGCTTCCAGCATCATTCACCCGTCGACGCGAATCGACGAGGTTGGCATCGCGCAACGCGAACTGGCCACCATGCAGGAGGGTTTGCGCCACGCCCTGCAGCAAAAGGCCCGCCTCGCCGCCCTGGGTACCGCCATGACCAAGATCAATCACGATCTGCGCAACATTCTAACGACCGCGCGCTTGGTGTCCGACCGCCTGACCAACAGCGATGATCCCGAGGTGCGGCGGATCACCCCGACTCTGGTCAGCGCCATCGATCGGGCGGTCAACCTGTGCGCCCAGACACTGAACTTCACCCGCGAAGGCGCGCCCATGGTCGAGCCCCGCCGTTTTGATCTGGGTGAGTTGATGGACGAAGTGGGCAGCGAGTTGGAAGGGCAGGTCAACGGCAAGGCCGTGCTGCAAAACGCTCTCGACGGGCGTTACGAGATCGAGGCCGACCGCGAGCAACTGCACCGGGTGTTCTCCAATTTGGGGCAAAACGCGATCCAAGCCGGCGCCACCCGTGTCGAAATCAACGCCCACCGCGATGGCGATCATATCGTCATAGAGGTTACCGACAACGGCCCCGGCTTGGCACCGCGCGCGCGCGAACAATTGTTTCGGGCATTCACCGGGTCGTCGCGGCCGGGTGGCACGGGTTTGGGACTAGCCATTGCCCGCGAGTTGATGCGGGCGCACGGCGGCGACGTTCGCCTGGAACGTTCGACCGGCGAGGGCACCTGCTTCCGCCTGACCCTGCCCGCGCCATCGACTCCTTAACAGCCCTTACCTAATCGCTCCCTAATCACCGAGAGCGATGCCTTCGCGGCGCGGGTCGGCGCCGCCGGTTAGGCCGCTTCGTGTTATCTCGACGCCGTGCAAGCCGCTATTGAGGGACTTGACCTTCACCTCTTGACCGAGAGCGATCAGACCGTCCGCCAGGGCGGCCGAGGCGGCTCCCTCCTCCACATCGGTGGCGCCGTTACGGTTCACCACGTTGGGTAAATCGATAGCCGCTTGCATATCCAGACCCCAATCCAGCACGCCAACAATGGATTTGACCACATAGCCGATGATTCGGCTGCCGCCGGGCGAACCAACGGCCAGCACCAATTTGCCCTGGCCATCGAGCACCATGGTCGGTGCCATGGAACTGCGCGGCCGCTTGCCCGCCTCGACCCGGTTGGCGACGGGCCGGCCGTCCGTTTCGGGGCGGAAGGAGAAATCCGTCAACTCGTTGTTGAGCATGAAGCCGGCCGCCATCAGGCGCGCGCCGAACGCGTTTTCGATGGAAGCGGTCATGGACACCGCGTTGCCGTCGGCATCGACCACCACCAAGTGACTCGTCGACGGCGGGTCATATTGCACCGGCATGGCGCCGTTTTGCGTCGGCAGGCCGGGCAGGGCCTTGCCAAGACTAGCATCGGGCGAGATCAAGCCGCCGCGCCGCGCCAGATACGCCGGGTCGAGCAAATCGCCCACCGGTACCGGGACAAAATCCGAATCGGCCAAAAAGCGATTGCGGTCGGCGAAGGCTAACCGGCTGGCCTCGGTGATCAGGTGCCATGCCGTTGCTGAGTCCGGGGTCAGCGCCGGCAGATCGAAACCCTGCAGAATTCCCAGTATCTGCAACATAGTCACGCCACCGGAGGTAGGCGGTGGCATACCGCAGACGCGCCACGCCCGGTAGGGCCCACACACGGGCGGCCGCTGCTTCGCCCGATAACCGACTAAATCTGACAGGGTTAGGCCACCGGGATTTAACGCAGCCCCCTGCACGGCGGCGATGATCGCCTCCGCGATGGGGCCGGTATAGAAGGCATCGGCGCCATCGCGGGCAACCCGACGCAAGGTCTCGGCAAAGGTTGGATTGCGCAAGATGGTACCTACCGCCAATGGCGCCCCGCTCGCATCGTAAAAGTAAGCGGCGGCCCTCGGAAAGGTCATGAGGTATTTGTCGCGAGCAATCAGCTCGTTCAGACGAGGCGAGACGGCAAACCCCTCCTCCGCCAGGCGGATAGCCGGTTCGAACAGGGCCGCCCAAGGCAGACGCCCATGCGCCTTGTGCGCCAGCTCGAACATACGCAACAGGCCGGGCACGCCGACCGAGCGGCCACCCACCACCGCCTCCCAAAACCCCATCGGCTCGCCATCCGGGCGCAGGAAAAGATCAGGGCCGGCGGCCGCCGGCGCGGTCTCGCGACCATCGTAGGCGGTGATCTCGCCGCTCTTGCCATCGTAATGCAGCAGAAAGGCGCCGCCGCCAATGCCCGACGACTGCGGTTCCACAAGATTGAGCACCAGGGACGTGGCGATGGCCGCATCGATGGCCGACCCGCCGGCACGCAAGATGTCGCGCCCGGCTTTGGCCGCCAAGGGATTTGCGGCGACGACCATCTGCCGCTCCGCCGTGACCGGTGGCGCGGCAGTGGCCGGACCTGTCATGGCGGTTAGCAAGACGCCCGCCGACGCAACGGCGCCAAGGCGGCAAACCAAACGCATGGCCCGCGAGATATCTAAGGATCGCAGCATAAACCCAGTCTAGCCGGTCGAGCGCGGCGATGCAGCTCTCTTTACTCTCGGGCGCGGTCGGTACGCGATAAAATTTTGCACAGGCGCACCGCCTCGACTTCGTGACCGCGGCCGGCGAGGGTGGAAACCGTGGTACCGGCGCCATGCGCCCCGCCTTTGTCGAGCAGAGTCGTATGAACAGCGCCGCAATCGCACGCGCGGGCCAATGCTTCAACGGCATCGGCCAGGGCGTTCACGACAGCCTGGCGGTCGAACATGTCGATGGCGACAAAATGGTCCGCCGTCAGCGATTGGCCATGCATCAAGCTGTGGTCGACCCGGTAACTGCTCAGCCCGGCGATATAGCCCTGCTCGCTGACAATGCTGATGATCCCCGTTTCAGGCCGGTCGCGATCCTGAACAAGGGCGCGCGCGAAAGCGACCCACGCTTCCAACGGCACCCCCGGCAGGGCCGCCTGAATCAGGGGAAAGGCCTGGGCGATGTGTTCCGGCCTCAACGATCGTGCTGTCAGATCTCGCAATGTCTGTTGTTCTTTTGCTATTCTGCGGACCATGCTGGTCCGGTGGGCTGGGGTTCGTCGTTGATGTACATCAATGAACGGCTAGACCCTTGCATAAGCCCCCTTCCGACACTATCTATGTTGCAGCGCACCATAAAACCGGTGACACGACAGGTTGGTGTGCTATAGTCGGACAGCGAGCGGGGGAGGCGTGGACTCGTGGCAACATTCGACGTGAAGAACATCAGCCATCTTCGACCGGCGGTTCCAAACCCCTCCGCGATACCGTCTCTTTCCCCAGCCATGCCATCTCCTTGCGCTGCCTGTTCGATTCGGCATTTGTCGATTTGCGCGGCGCTGGAAGAGCACGAGGTGCGGGACATGGCGGCGATCACCACGACCCTAGCAATCGGCGCCGGCGAGCCACTTATCGACGAGGGGCAACCGGCCGCCCATGTCTTCAATGTCACCTCGGGCGCGGTCAAGGTTTATAAGCTGTTGGTCGACGGCCGCCGGCAGATGACTGGCTTTATATTTCCCGGCGATTTCCTGGGCCTGGCCAATGACGAGACCTACGCCTACAGCGCCGAGGCGGTGGCCGCATCGACTGTCTGTCGTTTCCCCCGACGCAAACTCGAGGCCTTGCTCACGAAATATCCAAAAATGGAACGACGCCTGCTCAGCGTGGCCAGCCACGAGTTGGCGGCGGCGCAAGAACAGATGCTGCTGCTCGGCCGCAAGAACGCGCGCGAGAAGATCGCCTCCTTCCTGCTCATGCTCTCGCGCCGGGCGGCGCATCGTGGGTTGTCGGCGGATCCTATCTTCGTCCCCATGAGCCGCAACGATATCGGCGACTATTTGGGGCTGACCACCGAAACGGTCAGCCGCACCTTCTCCGATCTCAAGTCGAAGGGCATCATCGAGTTGTTACCCGCAAGCAAGGTCCGGTTAGCCCGGCGCGCGCAACTGGAGGCTATTGCCGAGGGCGCCTAAATCTCCGCAAACCTGAATCTCAGCGGGACCCAGAGTTAGCGAGGAAGCGGATTCGTGACAATCGGCGGCACCGACTGTAATTCCATATCCCAAGGAAACAGAATCCACGTGTCTTGGCTAACCTCGGTCACGAAGGAATTCACCAACGGCCGGCCCGCCGGCTTGGCATAGACCGTGGCGAAATGGGCGCGCGGCAAACGGTTGCGCACGACCTTCGCCGTTCGCCCAGTATCCACCAGATCGTCGACGATCAGCCAGCCCGTGCCATCGCCCGACACCTCTTTGAGAACGGTCGCCTCGCCCTGTTGGCGATCGTCATAGCTGGCGATACACAGGGTATCGATGAGGCGAATATCCAACTCGCGCGCGATGATCGCGGCCGGCACCATGCCACCGCGGGTAATCGCGACGATACCCGTCCACGGCCCCCCCTCCACCAGGCGCCACGCAAGAGCCTTCGAGTCCCGATGTAGTTGATCCCAGGAAACAGGAAATGTTCTTTGCGGTATTACGGCGTCGCCCACGTGCGGGCCCCTCGAGCTAATGGTCAAGCGCCTGGATTAAAGCGGATCGAGCGCGCGCCGACAATGGCCGCGCGGTGGCAATGCGCTGGTTTACGATGAAAAAGACTCGACCTGTGGAAAACCTGTGAATGGATTGTGAGCGGGTACGCGATCCGTCCACAAGATTCTCGTGACAAACGCGCATTCAGTGTTGAGAACAAAACCCAGAAAGACGAACATGAATTGCGCGCTTTTGATCCTTCGGGGTTGAGGGCACGTGGATCGGGAGACTCGTTGGTAGCACGATCCGGCCTTTTGAAGTGCCCTCGGGTGCGACGAATGCTCGGAACCCGGCGCGACCCGGCGATACGAGGTACCGAATAGCGGAACTTTCGGGTTACGCGGTTCGATAAATCGAAGAGTTGAGAGCCATACCGGTTCGAGAGGCGTCAGGAGTGTTCTTCGGAACACATTGTGTTGGGCCCCGCGTCCGCGCACCTGGCGCCTCTCTTTTTTTGTGCGCCTTTCGAGTGTACCTGCCGCCAACTTAATCTGTCGTGCTGGAAGCCGAGTCGCCCCAAATCTTCGATTTGGTTGGCGACACGAGTTATCCGGTATCCATGTTTGGGCCGTTCGGCTAACGGATAAATGGGTCTTGGCCCTCCGCCGCGCTGCGGCCGGGATGACTAGAGCTGGGCATATCGATTGGTTCAGGCCCCGCCACAAAACCGAAAACCCGGCGTGTCCCCAGCCCTTCTTGGGCATCCGGGACACGACCGGGTTTTGGTCGTCAGGATTGTGTTCGTGGACCCGCGTCCATGCACCTGAGAACCCCTGATAACAGGGGGCGACTCGCGCCGTCAACTAAATTTTGTGGGTCGCTAGAAATTTTGATCTAGATGTTGTGGTATCGCCGAAATCCCAGAGCCTAGGGTTCGCGCCCCAGCTCAACGCCGGCCTAACGCACGTAGACGTGTACTTCGTTGACCTGGGCGCTGGCGCTACTGGTCGCCGATAGAGTGACCCGATCGGCGGGCAGGCCCATATTAGTCAGGGTCCGAAGAACCCCTTCGGCATTGCGCCACGACCGGCTGGTGGCCAGCGACACCTGCGCCGGCGTGCCCACATTCGGGGCGACCGCCACCAAATCGAAGCCGGCGTTTGGCTTCCGGTCTAGGGCACTGCTAACGGCCGTGAACAGCGCTTGCTCGTAGTCCACGTTCGGCTGACTAAAGCGGATGACAACCAACGGTTGGCGCTGGCCGACCAGGGAGGAAGCACCGCCCGCCGGTGGTGGCGGCGGAACGCCGTAGGCGCGGCTGGCCAAGCTGGTGCCGATGTATTCGCCGTTGTCGATGGCCACCTGCATCGCCGTGAGATTGGATCGCTCGGCGGCGAAATAGTTTTGTGCCCGCGCCACGTCCTCGGTCAATTCGTTGAGCAGGCGGTCGATGACGACAACGGTCTTGTTGACCTCGTCCTCGAGCACCGCGAGTTGCCGATGATCCTCCTCTATGGCGCCGCGCAGCCCAAAGGTCGCGCGTGTCGATTCCAACAGGAAGGCGGCCAGCGCCGATGTGGACGATGCTTCGTTGGAAAGCGTATTCAAACTCGAAATGCTTTCGCCGACTTTGTTCAACTCGCCTTGCGCTTCGTTCCACTGGGCGACCAGTTCCGGGTTGCCGGGGGTCGTTCCCACCTGCAGGCGCGCGTTAATCTCGCCAACCAGGTTGTGATACGCGGTTGCGCCCTGTCGCGCCGAAGCCCGATAGCTTTGCAGCAAATCGTTGTGCTCTTTCATGCGCGATTGCAGTCGCGCCAGATCCGCGCGTAGCTCCTCGACCTTCTGGCCGACGGCGGTACCGCTCGGCTGTGCCGGCGTAACGCCAGGGGCCTCGAATACCGTCGTGCCGAAACGCGGTCCCTTGCCCGGTGTCGCCGGGGTCGTCGAATCTGAATCCGCCATGACCGCCGGCTGCGTTGCCGCCGCGGTCTGCGTCGACGCGCCGGACGAACTATTGCCGGTAAGCGACGGTAGCAATGCCTCGTCGGCAAGAGTGCAGCCGGCCAACAAAAAAGAAAGCGCAAGCACTTCCGCAGCACGACGAAGGTGGGTAGCGCTTTTATGCATGGAGTTGCCCGTAAAATACTGCGA
>Ga0114931_10003105_pt1 | contig 21097 bp, 7 predicted proteins | sample 2SBtaG_FD_89579 | JGI IMG/M metagenome (GOLD analysis project Ga0114931, IMG submission 89579) | Deep subsurface microbial communities from Kolumbo volcano to uncover new lineages of life (NeLLi) - 2SBTROV14_V59a metaG | ecosystem: Environmental > Aquatic > Marine > Volcanic | place: Kolumbo...
ACTACACCGCCGGCACCGACACCGATCCGACCGTGGCCGACACCGACGGCGGCGGCGAGTCCGACGGTAGCGAGGTCATCAACGGGCGAGACCCCAACGACAGCGCCGATGATGCCGGCGCGGCGCTCTCTGGCCCGCACATTGCGCTCGGCGTGAGCGGAGACGACCGCGGCGTGGTCGACGTCGGCGTGGACGGCAACGATGACATCCACGTGGTCTACGACCGGCGCAGCAACGACTACCAGTACGGCATGGTCGACAAGGCCGGCAACGTTCTCATCGCTACGACCACCTTCTCCGGCCTGGGTTCGGCCCGCTACGTGAAGGTGTTGCCGCTGCCCAGCGGCCGCGTGGCCATGGTCTGGGCGCAGGGCTCCAGCGGCAGCGGAGGTATCGGCTACCGCCTGATCGATCCGTCCCTGGACGCTCAGACCGGCGCAGCCGCCAACACCGCGATCAACCCGAACAACCCGCCGACGGTGGGGGACGGCGTCACCCTGGTCGAGCGGATCGCGGTGGCCAACCCTGGCGGGACGGCGGCCGGATACTCGCACCTGGACGCGGCCCTGGGCCCCGATGGCGCGATTCACCTGACCTTCCAACGCCGCCCGCGCAACCTGACGAGCGGCGATCGCGAGGTCTGGTACGCGAAAATCAAGGCAGAGGGCGGCGCACCGCTGTTGCCGCAGCCGCTGCTGGTCTACTCGGTGGCCAAGCCGTCGCCGGCAAACGGCGACCGCAACCCGACCGGCGTACCGGTGCACCCGCGCAACATCGACAGCATCACCGTGGACGAGCAGGGCTACGCGCACATCGCCTTTGGCGGCTTCGCACGGCGCCTCAGCCGCGGCGGGCCGAGCGCGGTTCGCTACGCGCGGGTCGCCCCCGACGGCAGCGTCGACTTCCCGTTGACGACCATCGTGCCCGATGCGAACGGCCACTTCGGCTCGTACGGGATCGCCGCAGACTCGGCCGGTATCACCCTGGCGCACACGCGCAACGTTTCTCGCCGCAGCGCCGGCAGCGCGGGCGACATTCAGATCACGCGGATCAACCGCCAGGGGGTGATCATCGCGCAGAAGATGATCGATGGTCCGGACGTCAACGGCGCGCCGCGCTCGTATCGCGAGCCGCGGGTGACGCGGCACGCGAGTGGCGCGCTGGGCCTGGTCTACACCGATCGCTTCCACACTGGCGAGGTCCGGATGGCGGTCCTCGACGCCGGCGGCAACATGCTGATGGCTCCGACGACCCTGGACAGCGGCAACGATCCATCGGGGCGGCGCAGCCCCAAGGTCGCCATCGCCTCCGGTTCGAGCATCATCGCCAGCGCTTACTTCCGGCGGGTCAATGGACAGGTTCGGGTGTCGATCCTGGATCTCACCAATTCGGCGCTGGGGGCGGAGTCGCTGGTCAACGTCACCGTCGCGAACGGCGGCACGCTGACCGTCGACCAGCCTGCGCAGACGCTGTACGGCGCGGGGGCATCGTTTGGTGCCGGCGACACCACGGCCGATACCTGGGCAACCCTCCGCGTGGGCGCGATCACCGGAACCTTGCCGGGGGCGCCCGTGGGCCCGGCGATGCGCGTCAGCTTCGCCACCGGTGGTGCACAGCTCGCGACGGGAGCCGACTATCAGGTCCGCATGCCGGTCCCGGCCGGCTACGGCGGCAATCCGTCCGGGCTGTCGATCTACCAGAGCGACGGCGCCGGTGGCTGGACGCCGCTGACGACCGCGGTCGACACGGCGACCACGCCGACCACGTTGACCGCGACTGCCACGGCGCTCGGCTCCTTCGCCGTGTTCGAGCCTAACCCGACGATCAGCTTTACGAGCAGCGCGCCATCCTCTGCGGTGGTCGGCGAGGCCTACAGCTATCAGCCGACGGTGTCGAGCACAGCGCTGCCATCCTATCGTCTGGTGACGGCGCCGAGTGGCATGACGATCGATCTCATCTCGGGCAAGCTGTCCTGGGTTCCGTCGTCGGCGCAGCTGGGCATGCAGGCCGTCACCATCGAAGCGGACAACGGCTTCGCCCAGGCGCAGCAGAGCTTCACCGTCACCGTGTCGCTGTTAGGCAACACCCCGCCGGTGTTCACCTCGAGTCCGCCGGTGCTGGGCGACGTCGGCGTCGCCTACGACTACATGCCGGAGGTTCTCGATCCCGACACCGCGCAGACGCTGACCTTCAGCCTGTACACCGCGCCCAGCGGGATGACCATCGACTCGGCCACGGGCGAGATCCAGTGGACCCCGGACGATACCCAGCGGGGTGCCAACCCGGTGTCGATCGGCGTGTCCGACGGCATCGCCACGGCGACCCAGATCTTCGCCGTCACCGTGCCTTCGCCGGAGACGCCGCCCAACGCGCCGCCGATGTTCACCTCGGCGCCGGTCCTGCAGGGCATGCCGGGCGTCGCCTATCAGTACACGGCGGCGGCGATCGACGACAACGGCGACACCCTGACCTTCGACCTGGGTACCGCCCCGAGCGGCATGTCGATCGACAGCTCCTCGGGCGCCGTCACCTGGACGCCGGGCGACAGCGATGCCGGCACGGTGGTTCCGGTGTCGATCACGGTCACCGACGGCACGGCGACGGTGTCACAGATCTTCTCGATCACCATCGGCGGCGCGGACTCGGGCGGCGGCGGCTGCTGCAGCACCGGCGGGCACGACAGCCCGGCCGGCGGTGTGGCGCTGGGCTTCCTGGTCCTGGGCCTCCTCTTCCGTCCGCGCCGGCGCCGCCGCCGCTGAACGAGGAACCATCGTGATTCGCGCAGGCCAATCGAGGCGACACCGAGGATCCATTCGAACGGGCGCGGCCGGCGCGCTGGCGCTGTGCGCAGCGCTGGCGGTCGCGCCGCACCGGGCAGCCGCCGACGACGGGGACGATCCAGTTCCCGCCAAATCGTGGCTGGAGCTGGGCGGCTCCCTGGGCATCTTCCTGCCGTCCGACTCCCACGAGTGGTACGACGCCGGCAACGTCGACTGGGTCCCGCTGCGGGACGTCGGCTTCGACGTCGCCCTGCGCGTCGGGTACTTCCCGCTGCCCTTCGTCGGCGTCGAGGGCGAGGCCGGCGCGATCGCGATTCGCACCGATCCCGGCGACGGCGTCGGCATCTACAACCTGCGCGCCCACCTGGTCGGCCAGTATCCGGTCGGCCGGTTGGTGCCGTTCGGCGTGATCGGCCTGGGCGCGATGATCGAGCGCTCCAGCGCCCTGGGCGACGACACCGACGGGGTCGGCTACCTCGGCGTCGGGGCCAAATATTTCGTCAGCCCGACGCTCCTGGTCCGCGCCGACGCGCGGCTGATCCGCGCGCCCAAGCACGAGCCGTTCGACCCGCAGGGGTCGGGGACGTTTCACGGCGAGCTGCTCGCCGGCGCGGCCTGGGTGATGGACCTGGGCGGGCCTTCGGCGCCGCCGCCACCGCCCGATCGCGACGGCGACGGCGTCCTCGATGCCGACGACAAATGCCCCGACGAGGCCGGCCCGGCGCCGACCGGCTGCCCGCTGAAGGACAGCGACAACGACGGGATCATGGACGACGAGGACAAATGTCCCAAGGAGCCGGAGACCGTCAACGGCTACCAGGACGAGGACGGCTGTCCCGACACGGTGCCCGACAGCGACGGCGACGGCCTCGACGACCAGCACGACAAGTGCCCGCAGCAGGCCGAGGACAAGGACGGCTTCGAGGACGACGACGGCTGCCCCGACGTCGACAACGACAAGGACGGGGTGACCGACGACGCCGACCAGTGTCCGCTGAAGGCGGGCCCGGTCGAGAACCACGGCTGTCCCGACAGCGACCGCGACGGCGATACCGTGGTCGACCGCCTGGACAACTGCCCCGACGAGGCCGGCGACCCCAAGAACCAGGGCTGCAAGAAGAAGCAGCTGGTGGTGCTGACCACGACCAACATCCAGATCCTGGACAAGGTCTTCTTCGCCACCAACCGGGCGCGCATCCGCCACCGGTCGTACAAGCTGCTCGACAACATCGCCCAGGTGCTCAACAACCACACCGAGATCAAGAAGGTCTCGGTCGAGGGCCACACCGACAACCAGGGCTCCGACGACTTCAATAAGAAGTTATCGCAGAAGCGCGCGGACGCGGTGGTGAGCTACCTGGTCAAGAAGGGCGTCGACGCCGGCCGCCTGGAGGCGATCGGCTACGGCGAGGAGCGGCCGGTGGCCGACAACTCGACCAAGCAGGGACGCGCCGACAACCGCCGGGTCGAGTTCAAGATCGTCGATCCACCGCCCGCCGCGCCCGCGACGCAGCCGTCACCGGCGACCCAACCGTCGCCCGCCACCCAGCCGTCGCCGGACGGCGGGGCGACGCCCTGAGGTGATGCCTCAGCTCTTCTGCGCCAACACCCGGTAGGTATTGGACGCGCGGGCCCGGCGCATGGCCGGGCTCGCGAGCTGGTCGTCCAGCCGCGCCAGCGCCATGAACGGCACACCCACGGTCCAGACCAGGGCGCGCCAGGCGCGGCGCGCCAGCCCCGGCGGCTCGCGCCACGGGACGTTGGTCGGCGGCGCGATGCGGTCGAGGATCAGGTACAGCGCGAACAGGAAGTCGACCTGCTGGTGCGCTTCCCCGCGGTGCCACTCGACGGTGTGGAAGCCGTTCTTCTCGAGCAGCCGCTCGAGGTTGGCGACCGACAGCAGGTGCTGGTGCTGCGGCTGGAACCACGGCAGCCACCAGCGGCCCAGCCAGTGCCCGAGGCGGCAATCGGGGTCGGGCACCTCGATCAGCAGGTGGCCGCCGTCGGCCAGGGCGGTGTATGCCGCCGCCAGCTCGGAGGCCGGGTCGAGGGTGTGCTCGAGGTAGTGGTGCATGCTGACCACGTCGTAGCTGCCGGCGATGTCGCGGGCGCGGTCGGGGAACAGTCCGCGGTGCCCGGTGGCGATCCATCCCCGGCGCTCGGCCTCCTCGACGCTCTCGCTCAGGTCCAGGCCGTCGAAGCGGGTGTCGGGCAGTAGCTCCTTGGCCACGCAGCAAAAGTGGCCGTGGCCGGTGCCGACGTCGAGCCAGCGCGACGGCCTGGCGTGCTGCTTGACCATGTTGGCCCGGTCGACGTAGCTCTCGCTGCTGTAGCCGAAAATGAACTCCATCCCTTTTTCGCCCAGGCCGTCGTAGAAGTCGCGGTAGTAGAAGTCGAGCCCTTCCCGGCTCAGGCGCGGGTTCTGGAAGATGTGCCCGCAGTCGTCGCAGCGCTCCAGGGTGAAGCGGCCGGGCTTGTGCTGCAGCAGGTCGCGGGTGCGCAGATGAACCGACAGCGCCTTGCCGTCGCAGACCGGGCAGCTCTCGCGGCGCGGCTCGAAGAAACGCTGCGGGTCGCCGGCCAGCAGCTCGCGGTAGGCCGGGCGGCGTTCGTCCACCGGATCGGCGTCGTCCGGGCGCCAGCGTCCGGTCACCGTGCGCAACCAACTGAGGATTTCCCACGGCAGGCGCAGCAGCGTCATCGGCAACAGGTCGCGGGGCAAGAGCGGCGTGCTCAGCGTGGCGACGATCGGCTGCAGGTGGAAGACGCCGAGGGCGACGAGGCCCCACAGCCGCGCGCCCGGCAGCGCCACGCCCAGCACCAGCAGGGCGAAGATGATCAGCTGGACGGCGAGAACGTACGGCGTGACCCCGCCGATCACCTCCTTGGTGACCGCCAGTCGCTTGCCACCGTCCTCGTGACCCGCGCGCAGGCCGCGGGCGACGGCCAGGTCGGTGGCCGCGGGCGCGTACGCCTTGGCCTTGGTGGCGATGCGGATGAACGCCACCGGATCGGCGGCCTCGCCCGGGGTGATGCCGGCCCGCTCGCACATCGCCGGGTCCAGCGCCAACGCGTGGCCGGCGGTGCGGCCCTGGGCCAGGCGCTGCTTGCGGAACTCGCGCGGGTCGACCAGCGACGCCAGCGCCAGCGTCCGCTGCACCGGCAGGTCGCGGGGGATCAGATCGAGAGCCTGCAGCTGGTTGGCGCGGCAGTGGGCGGCGGCGCGAGCGCGGATCTCGTCGGGGACCTCGGCGCCGGGCGACGTCACCAGCTCGACCGCGGCCGGGTCGGCGGATTCGTCGGACAGGCGCGCGAGCCCGCCCAGGCGCCCGCGCATGCGCAGGGCGTCGACAAACAGGGCGGCGGCGAGGATTCCGAACAGCCAGCTCATGACAGCTCCTCCAACAGATCGGCAGCGCGCTCGGCGCCACCGGCGGCGGCCAGGGAGTCGCGAATGCGCTCGGCCGCCCGGCGAAACTCGGGCTCGGTGAGGACGCGGGTGACGGCGTCGGCCAGCTGGGCGGCGCGCACCCGGCCGAACTTGACCCGGATGCCGGCGCCGGCGCGGACCACCTGATCGGCGATCACCGGCTGGTCGTCCTTGATCGGCGCGACCACCAGCGGCAGGCCGTGGCCCAGGCTCTCGACCACGGTGTTGTGGCCGGCGTGGCAGACCACGGCGTCGAGCTCCGGCAGCAGCGCCAGCTGGGGCACGAAGTCGGCGACGATCATCCCCGGCGGCGGCTCCGGCACCGCGCCGGCCGGCGCCACCAGGATCACCTGGGCGTCGAGCTGCGCGGCCGCCGTGGCGACCTCGCCGTAGAAGCGAGCGCCGGCGCCGGCGTTGACCGTGCCCAGGCTGACCAGGATCCGCTTGCGCGGCTGCAGCTGCTCCCACGGGAACGGCGTCGGCTGCGGGCGTCGCGCCGTGGCCGGGCCGACCAGCGCGACCTCGTCGCCCAGCGGCACGTCGCCGAGGAGCTCGGCGCTGGTGAAGGCGATGACCCGCCGGGGCGAGCGGTCGCCGCCGGCGATCTGCTCCAGTCCGGCCTCGCGCGACAGGTCGGCGAGCAGGCCGTCGAGCCACGCCCGCACCTTGGGCAGGCCGGCCAGCGGGTCGACCAGATCGGCCGAGGTCGTGGCCAGGGTCGCCCACGGCAGCTCGCGCTTGCGCGCCACCAGGGCGCCGGCGATCGCCTGCTGATCGACGATCATGACCTCGGGCTCGAAGGCGTCGACCGCCGCTTCGACCCCGGGGCGCATCGCCCTGGCCAGCGGCACGAAGAACTCCTCCCACAGGAACTTCAGCCTCTCGGCGCCGCGGGTGGCGTGGGCGCGGGCCGACGCCCGGTCGGCGATGTCGGTGGGGACCTCGTCGTCGAGGGCGAAGACGGTCGAGTCGGCGGGCAGCAGGCGGCCGAGCACGGTCCGGTGGCCGACCCAGGCGACCCGGTGGCCGCGCGCGCGCAGTGATTCGGCCACCGACACCGCCGGGTTGATGTGCCCGGCCAGCGGCGGGACCACGAACAGGTAGCGGCGGCTGCCCGGCCCGACGGTGAGGGCCCGCGCCGGCGGCTTCGGCGTGCTCCAGGCGATCAGCGCGTCGCGCACGGTGTCGGTCGCCTCCCACAGCACCGAGTGGCTGCAGCCGGGAAGGACGCGCAGCTCGCAGGCCGGCAGCGCGTCGGCCAGGGCGCGGCCGTCGTCCAGGACGTCCGACTCCTGGCCGTAGATCGCCAGGACCGGGCAGGCGATGCGGGCCAGGGCGTCGGCGTCCAGGGTTGGCGAGCTTCTCAGGTCGGCCAGCAGGCTGGTGCCGTGGACCAGGGCCTCGGCGCTCCTGGCCAGGCGGTTGCGCTTGCGCTCGCTGTGGCGCCCGAGCCAGCTGGCGAACTCGCGGGCAATTACGCGGTCGCGCTCCTCGCCCTCCAGGGACAGGGTGTCGACCATCCGGTCGCCCCAGCCGCTGCCGCCGATGTGGGCGTCGACCAGAGCGATGCGATCGACCCGCTGCGGGTGGGTGACGGCAAACGCCAGCGCCAGCTGGCCGCCGAAGCTGTTGCCGACGAGCTGCACCCGATCGGCACCCTCGGCGTCGAGCAGCGCGGCCAGGTCGGCGACCATGTCGGCCATGCTGTAACCGCCGGCCGGGCGCTCGCTGCGGCCGTGGCCGCGCAGGTCGTACAGCAGCGCCGGCGCCCGCGCTGCTACCCGATTGGCCACGGTGAAGTACCAGCTGGACAGGTTGTCCATGACCAGGCCGTGGAGGAAGACCACCGGCGTGGCGTCGCCGCCGCCGAGGCGCTGGACGTGCAGGGTGACGCCGTTGGCCAGCACCTCAGCCACGGCAGAACTCCGCGATCCGCCGGGTCAGCTCGGCGGGCTGATCGAGGTGCAGGTAGTGGCCGCCGGGGAGCCGCTGCAGCGTCACGCCGGGCACCACTCGGGCCAGGCGCTCGCCGGTCTCGCGGCAGGAAGAGCTCTCGCCGTAGAGACACAGGGTCGGGCAGGTCAGCCCGGCCAGCGCGGCGTCGTCGATGTCCGGCTCGGCCTCGAGGTCGGCGACCAGGCTGCTCTCCGTGGCCAGGAAGCGGAGGCTGGCCAGCAGCCGCCGCGCCTGTCGCCCGCCGCGACCGAGGTAGGCGGCCAGCGGGACCGGCAGCGCCTCGAGCATCTCGTCCGGCGGCCGGCGCACGAACGCGCCGAGCTCGCCGAACCGCGACGGCGGCAGCGGCGCCTCGACCAGCACGAGGCGGGACACCCGGTCCGGGTGATCGAGGGCAAAGCGAAGGGCGATCAGCGCGCCGAAGCTGTGGCCGACCAGCGCCAGCTGAAGGTGGTCGGCGGTCAGCGCGACGAGGTCGGCGGTCATGGTCGCCAGGTCGTAGCCGCCGGCGGTCCGCTCGCTCTTGCCGTGGCCGCGCAGGTCGTACAGGAACACCTCGTGGGTCCGCGCCAGCTCCGGCGCCGCGGTGAAATACCACTGCGCCAGGCTGCCGACGAACAGGCCGTGGAGCATCGCAACCGGCGGCCCCGAGCCCAGGCGCTGCACGTGGAAGCGCGCGCCGTTGGCGGCAACTACAGGCACGCGACGATGTGCTCCACCAGATCGCCAACCCGGAGCGCGATGATCTGGTCGAGCTCCTTGTCCGACAGCCAGCCGACGAAGTCGACGCGGTCGCCGTAGTGCTCTTGTAGCTTCTCGGCCAGGGCGACGAACTCGATGCTCTCGAGCTCGAGGTCGTCGGAGAAGCGGGTGTCCAGCCGGATCGGGCCGTCGAGCTCGAGCTCGTCGCCGACGACCTCGGCGATCAGGGTGGACACGGTGGCGAGCACATCTTGCTGTTGGTCGTTCATGGGGTCGGGCATACGTCGGTCACAGTCCATGCCACGACGTGGTCGCCGTCGCGGCGGGTTTGGATCCAGGTGCGGGCGCCGCCGGGCGTCGAGACGAGCATCCGTTCACCGGCGACATCGACGACCTCGAAGCGGCGCGGGTTGCCCTGAAGGCCGGTGCCGCGGGCCTTGGCGGCGGCTTCCTTGGCCGCCCACACCCGGGTCATCCACTCGTCGCGGTCGGCCTCCGCCCCCAGGGTGCGCTCGGCCGGAGTGAAGGCGATGTCGGCGAAGCTGTCCGAGCGCGGCTCGATCCGCTCGAGGTCGATGCCGGGGTCGCGGCCCTCGGCGACCAGGGCCACGGCGATCCGGTCCTTGTGCGCCAGCGACACGCGCAGGTCGTGCCCGCCGGGGGCGTCGACGCGAGGGGCGCGGCCCTCGCGGCTGTGCACCGCGACCTCGATGGGGAAGATCGGCCCACCGCCGCGGGCCTGCAGCCAGTGGCGGACTGCATCCTTGACCGCGATGCGGCCGACCAGCCAGTCGGCCTTGCGCCGGGCGCCGACCGCCTCCCACTCGGCGCGCTCGCGGCGGTCGAGGTAGCGGCGGGCGATCAGCTCGCGCGAGGCGGCGCCTCTCCAGCGCTGGATGGCGCGGACGTAGCCGGCCGGATCCGGCTCGCCCATGAGGTTCTCCTCGGGGAAGCGGAGCAGCGGCCAGATCACCTCGTCGGTGTCGAAGCGGTGGTCGACCCAGTTGCGGATGTCGCACCACAGCGCGCCGCCGGGGCCGGTCAGCTGCAGGTCCGCGCGCACCTCGGTGTCGGAGGTCGACCGGATCCATACCCGGCAGTCGAAACCGTCGCCAGCTGCTGGAGTTGGCCCGTAGAAGCTCAACCGATCGATGCGCACCGGAAAGGCCAGCCGGTCGACCTCGAACCGCTGCATGACCCAGAAGCCCATCAGCTGTCCGGCGTTGTCGACCAGCGCGCCCGGGGCCGGCCGCTCGACCAGCGCGCCGCGGATGCCGTCGTCGGCGACGGCGTCGAGCCGGGTGACACCCTGGTACGCGGGGCCGTGGAACATCCACCGGTCGTCGTAGAAGGCACGGGCGTCGACCGGTGGCGGGCGCTCGCCCTGCAGCGGCTCGCGCGACGGCGCTGGCGCCGCCGGATAGCCGTCGCCGAGGATCACTGTTCCCTCGGCGTACGAGCCGACCCGGACCGTCACCCGCTCGCCGCCGTCGAAGGTGGCGCTGACGTCGACCTCGGCCGGCGGCGCCACCGCGCACCAGCGCCAGGCGCGAACATCCTCGATCGCCACCGGCACGCGCTCCGGCACCAGTGATCGGGCGGCGTCGACCATCAGCTCGAGGTGCATGGTCATCGGCACCACCGGATAGCGGTCGGCGGCATCGGGCCAGCCGGCCGGCTGGCGGTAGAAACAGTGATCCAGGAGGTACGGGTGCGCGTCGACCGACAGGGTGTGGCGCACGGTGCTGGCGCGCGGCGCGAGCCGGGCTTCCTGCCGTGTCCACGCCGCCACCACGTCGCGCTGGGTGTCGGCGATGGCCTGCAGGTTTGCGGTCAGCTCGGCGAGAATTGCCGGCGACGCTTCGGGCAACACCGGCGCCGCGGTCGGCGTGGTCGCGGGCAGCGGGGCGCCGGTGCGCACCAGCGGCGCGCCCAGGGACAGGCGCATCGGGGTGCGCGCGCGAAGCTCCCCGGGCAGGGCGTCGAGCTTGACCCGGGCGCCCTCGACGTGGAGCTGGGCGGCGGCGCGGCGCAGCCCGCCGAGCCCACCCTTCTTGGCCACGTGGGCCGACACCGCGACGTGCGGCCGGTCGCCCAGGGTGTCTTCGACGAAGCTGACCAGGCTGCCGGTGCCGACCTGGACGAAGGCGCGCACGCCGTCGGCGTACAGCGCCTCGATCACCTCGCGGAAGCGGACCGACCGGGTCAGGTGGTCGATGACCAGGGCGCGCACGGCGTCGTCGTCGGCCGGGTAGGGCGCGCACGTGGTCGCCGACCACAGCGGCAGCTGCGCCGGCTGCAGCGCCAGCTCGCGGGTCTTCTCCCGCGGCAGGTCGAGGTAGGCGGAGAACGACGGCGAGTGGAAGCCGGAGCGGAACGGCAGGACGCGGCCCAGGACCTTGGCCGCGCGCACGCGCGCCATCACCTCGGTGATTGCCGCCTCCGGCCCACAGACGATCGACTGGTGGGGGCAGTTGTCGTGGGAGACGGTGACATCGGCAATCTCGCCGATGATCTCCCTGGCCCGCTCGGCGCCGCAGCCGAGAGCGGCGAAGACCACGTCGGGCACCTCGAGCTGACCCGGCGCCAGACCGGCGATGAAGGCGTCGACCTGCTCGGGTGCGAGGAGGGCGGCGGCGATCATGCCGTTCCACTCGCCGATGCTGTGGCCGGCGATGACGTCGGGCTCCACGCCGAGCCGGCGCAGCGCGGTGTCGAGCAGGCGCCCGACCGCGATCAGGCGGCCGCCGTGTTGCTCGAGCTCGGTCTGTCCCTGCCATGGGTCGAACGGCAGGCCGAAGTGGGCGGCGACGTCGTCGACCTCGGGGTCGAAGGCGGCCTCGATGCCGGGAAACAGGAACGCCACCCGGGCGCCGTGGCCCAGCAGCCCCTGGGGCGCGAACCAGATATCGCTGCGGCCGCGCCACGGGTTGCCGCGGTCGACGATTCGCCGCGCCTTGGCCAGGCGTTCGGGGGTCGGATCGAGCACCGCCAACCGGCACGGGCCGTCACCGCCGCACGGCTCGCCGGCGTCCAGGCGCGCCAGTAGCGCCGGGGTATCGGCCGCGGCCCAGATCGACAGCGGCGGATGCGCGGCCGTCCGGCGGCGTCTCGGCGTCTCGGCCGGCGGCGCTTCCAGCACCAGGTGGGCGTCGATGCCGCCAAAGCCGAAGGCGTTGACGCCGGCGCGGCGGGCGTCGTCGTCCCACGGCTCGGCGGCGGCCAGGGTGCGGAAGCGGGTCTGCGCCAGCAGCGGGTGCGGCTGGTCGCAGTGGAGGGTCGGTGGCAACACCCGGTGATGGATCGCCAGTGCAGCTTTGATCAAGCCGGCGGCGCCGGCCGCCGGCATGGTGTGGCCGATCATCGACTTGACCGAGCCGAGCACCGCGCGCGGCTCGCCGTCGCCGAACACCTGGCGCAGGGTTTCCAGCTCGGCGGCGTCGCCGGCCGGCGTCGCGGTGCCGTGGGCCTCGACCAAGCCGACCTCGCGCGGATCGATGCCGGCCTCGCCCCACGCGCGTTGCAGGGCCAGCACCTGGCCGGCGACCTGCGGGCTCATGACGCTGGCGCCGCGGCCGTCGCTGGCCACGCCGCTGCCGCGGATGACGGCATAGATCCGGTGGCCGCGGGCGACGGCGTCGTCGAGTCGCTCGAGCACCACCAGACCAACCCCTTCGCCAATGAGCAGGCCGTCGGCGCCGCGGTCGAACGGGCGGATCTTGCCGCCGCGACTGAGCGCGCCCAGCTGCGAGAAGACGCTCCAGAGGGTGACGTCGTGGCACAGGTGCACGCCGCCGGCGATGACCAGGTCGCAGCGGCCGCGCGTCAGCTCGGCGCGCGCCTGGTCGACGGCGAGCAGCGCGCTGGAGCAGGCGGCGTCGACGGTGTATGCCGGCCCGCCCAGGTCGAGGCGGTTGGCGATGCGCGACGCCGCCAGGTTGGGCACCAGGCCGATGGCTGTGTCGGGGCGGACCGCGCCCACCTCGCGGCGGAACTCGTCCTTGACCCGCGCCAGGGTCGCGGCGTCGAGGCCGGGCACCAGCTGGCGCAGCGACGTCACCAGCTGCTCGGCGGTGCGTACGTACTGGTCGAGACGCGCCATCCCCGGCGTCAGGTAGCCGCCGCGGCCGAGGATGATCCCGGTCTTCTCCGGCACCGGCACGCCGCCGTCCAGACCGGCGTCGGCCAGTGCGCGCGCGGCGACCTGCAGCGCCAGCAGCTGATCGGGCTCGGCGCCGGCAGCGGCCACCGGCATGATGCCGAAGGTCGCCGGGTCGAACAGCGCGTGATCGTCGATGAAACCGCCGCGGCGCGCCGCCAGGCTGTCGGGCCCGTCGAAGAACGCCGGGTCGATGCGCCCCGGAGGGACGTCGGCGATGGCGTCGACGCCGGCCTCGATGTTGCGCCAGTAGCGGTCGAGGTCGGGCGCGCCGGGAAACACGGCCGCCATACCGACGATGGCGGTATGGCTGGCCGTGTCAGACACCCAGAGTCTCCGGATCGGCGCACATGAGCACGACGTGCGGCTCGGCGCCGGCGGCCAGCTCGTCGAACAGTCGCTGGACGCCTTCCTCCGGTGGGATCAGGCCTATGCCGCGACGGGCGTACTCGCGCGCCAGCTCGTCCGAGACCATGCCAGTGCCGGCCCACGGTCCCCAGCCGATGGCCACCGCCCGGCCGTCGATGCGCCGGTCGAGCGCCCGCGCCAGCTGATCGAGGGCGTCGTTGGCGGCGGCGTAATCGACCTGGCCGCGGTTGCCGAACGAGCCGGCGATGCTGGAGAAGAAGGCGACGAAGCCGACGTCGGTGCGCAGCCGCTGGGCCAGGGTCAGGGCGCCGGCGACCTTGGTGTCGAAGACGCGGGCGAACGACTCGTCGGTCTTGTCGCGGACCAGCTTGTCCTCGAGCACCCCGGCGGCGTGGATGACGCCGTCGACGCGATCGTGCTCGGCGTAGAGCGCATCGATCAGCCCGCCGAAGGCGTCGGCGTCACGGACGTCCATCGCGTGGTAGCGGACCGTCCCGCCGGCGTCGGCGATGGCGGTCAGCGTCGCGCGCACCTCGCGGGCGGCGAGCACCCGGGCACACTCGGCCTCGATGGCAGCCGGCTCGCGCAGCCCGCGGGCGACCAACGCCTGGCGCACGGCGCGGGAGCCGGTGGCAGCGGCCAGATCGGCCGGATCGTCGGCGTCGGGCAGCGGCGAGCGCCCCACCAGCTCGAGGCGGCAGCGGTAACGTCGGGCCAGCTCCACAGCCACGCGTGCCGCGATGCCGCGGGCGCCACCGGTGATGAGAATCACGCTGTCCGGATCGAGGCCCAGGTCGCCGCCGGTCGGCGGCGCGGCCGCGGTGGTCTCGAGCTGATAGCGCTCGCCGCCGCGGTAGCCGATGTGGACGGCGTTGCCGGTGGCCAGGAGCTCGACGCGCAGATGCTCGGCCAGGTCGGCGGCCGGCGCCGCCGGGTCGACGTCGACCAGGCGCACGTGCGCGTCCGGCCACTCGCGGGCCACCGTCTTGATGGCGCCGGCGAGGCCGCCGATCGGCAGCGGCTCGCCCTCCTGCGAATGACCAAAGTCGCCGCCCAGCGCCGAGGTCGCCAGAATCCACTTGGCGCCGCCCAGCAGCGCCTCGCGGGTCTGCGAAAAGACCCGCTTCACCTGCGAATGGTCGGCATCCTCGGCCAGCGGCGCCAGGTGGACCAGCCCGTCCAGGTCGGCGGTGCTGTCCCCCTCGCCGATCCGACTGACGATGGCGCCGTGCTCCTCGAGCCGCCGAGCGACCACGTCAGCCAGGCCCCGGCCATCGTCGGTAACGCCAAACCGGCGCCCTTGCAGATTGGTCCCGTTGGGCCGCGCCGGCGGCGCCTGCCGCGGCGCCAACACGTACCGCCGGATCGGAATCGCCGGCACCGCCTCGGCCACAGACGCCGACGCGGTCTCGGGCGCGGTCTCGGACCCGGTCTCGGACCCGGTCTCGGTCTCGGACCCGGTCTCGGACCCGGTCCCGGTCGCGGACCCGGACTCGGCCCCGTCACCCGACGCGCTCCCCAGCCAGTCGATGATCGCCCGCAGCGTCTTCATCTGCGCCAGCTGCTCGATCATCTCGTCGTCCGACGCACCCTCCGGCGCGCTCAGCCCCAGTCGCTGGCGCAGCTCGCCGAGGATCTCGATCCGCTTGATCGAGTCGATGCTGAGCTCCGCCTCGAGATCCAGATCCAGGTCGAGCATCTCGGTCGGATATCCGGTGCGGTCGGCGACGATCGACAGCAGCACCTCGGCCGGGTCGGCCGGCTTCGCCGCCTTCGGCACCGCCTCGGGCACCGCCTTGGGCACTGCCTCGGGCGCCGCCTCGATGGCCGCCACCGGCCGCGCCACCGGTGCCGCGGCGACCGCGGTCGGCGCGATCACCTGGGTCGCCGGCTGTCCCAGCAAGCTGAGCATGACGTCGCGCTGGGCGCTGACCATCTCGCGCATGGTCCGCAGATACTCGATGACCGCCGCCTCCCGTGAGTCGGACGGCACGCTGGTCGGGTTGCTCACGGGGCTCTTGCTCCTGGACATCTGCAGCTCCACGGGACGAGTGAATGGGCGGTAGCTTCCGGCGGGTGGCTTCCCCTTGACCGGGGTCGCGGTGTGACCGTCGACCCACCAGCCCGCCGGCGGAACTGCCGATGGCGCGGCGTCGAGGTCGATGATCTCGGTGCGGCCCGTGAACAGCGCATCGCTGTCGATGGCGACGCCACACGCGGCCAGGCGAGCCAGCGCGCAGAGCAGCGACGGCAGCCCCGGCTCGCCGGGACGATCGCAGGCGACGGCGACGTGCGGGCGGTCGCCGAGAATCTTGCGGACCAGGCCGGTCAGCACCCGGCCGGGGCCGGCCTCGACGAAGATTCGCGCGCCGGCGGCGTACATCGCCTCGATCTGCTCGCGGAAGCGGACCGGCATCGCCACCTGACCGGCCAGGATCGCGCGCGCCTCGGCGTCGTCCTCGGGGTACGGCGCGGCGCTGGCGTTGGCCCACACCTCGGCGCGAGGCGCTGCCGCTCCGGCATCGGCGAGGCTGGCCGACAGCGCCTCGGACGCGGCGGCCACCACCGGGCTGTGGAAGGCGCAGGCAACCGGAATCCGCTTGGCCGCCAGGCCGGCGGCGGCGAGGGTTTCGATAGCCGCCTCGACCGCGGCGGTGGGGCCGGAGATCACCGACTGCTTGGGCGCGTTGCGGTTGGCCACGACCACGCCGGCGCCGGCGCCCAGGGCCGCTTCGATCGCATCGGCCGGCGCCGCCACCGCGGCCATGGTGCCCGGGTCGTCGCCGGCTGCCGCGAGGATGTGCGCCGCGCGCGCCTCGCTGAGCGCGATCAGCGTGGACGCGTCGAAGGCGCCACCGGCGCACAGCGCGACCAGCTCGCCGTAGCTGTGCCCGGCGAGCATATCGCCGCGGACACCGAAACGATGGAGCAGATCGGCCATCGCCAGGTCGACCATGCCCAGCGCCGGCTGGGCGACAAGGGTGTCGGTGACCGCGGCGCGCTGGGCCTTCTCCTCGGCCGGGGTGCGTGCGGCCGGCGGGTAGATGCGGTCGAGATACGCCTCGCCCGGGCGCAGGTAGCGCTGCAGGTGGGGGAAGGTGCAGAACAGATCCGCGAGCATCCCCGGGCGCTGGCTGCCCTGGCCGGGGAAGAGCAGGGCGACCTGGCCGGCCTCGGCGGCGGCGGCGAACACGCGCCGGTCGTCGTCGCGGAAGTCGCGCGCGGCCGGGAGCAGCTCGCGCAGCTCGTCAGCGCTGCCGGCGACCACGGCAACCTGCACCGGTGCGTCGCCGGCGCTCGCCGCGCGTGCCAGCGCCCGCAGCGCCACCGGCGCCTCCGCATCGAGCCACGCGGTCACGCGATCGATCCGCGCCACTGCCTCGGCGCGGTCGCGACCGCGGAACAGGAACAGCTCCGCCGGCCACTCGGCCAGGGCGTCGCCGTCGTTGCCGCTGTCGTCGGGCGCGCGGAGCAGGGCGTGGAAGTTGGCGCCACCGAAGCCGAACGCGCTGACCGCGGCGCGCCGGCGATCGGCCGGCCACGGGCGCGCGCTACCGCTCAGGGTGAACGGGCTCAGCTCGGCATCGTATGCCGGGTTGGGCGTGGCGACGTGCAGGGTCGGCGGACGCACACCGTGCTCCAGCGACAGCGCGGCCTTGATCAAGCCGGCCATGCCGGCGGCGCACTTGGTGTGGCCGATCTGCGACTTGACCGAGCCGAGGGCGCACGACCCGGGCAGGGCGCCGGCCTCGGCGAACACCTCGGTCAGCGTCGCCAGCTCGGTGCGATCACCGACCACGGTGCCGGTGCCGTGGGCCTCGACCAGACCGATGTCGGCCGGGGAGACGCCGGCGCGCCGGTAGGCCCGCCGCAGGGCGCGCTGCTGCCCCTCCTTGCGCGGCGCGGTCAGCCCCAGACTGCGGCCGTCGCTCGATCCGGCGATTCCCTCGAGCACCGCGTAGACGTGGTCGCCGTCGCGGCGGGCGTCGTCCAGGCGCTTGAGCACCAGGCAGGCGATCCCTTCGCCCAGGGCGAGGCCGTCGGCGGTCGCGTCGAACGGCCGGCATCGGCCGCGCGGCGACAGCGCGTGCACGCTGGAGAACAGCAGGTAGTCGTTGACGCTGTTGTGCACGTCGGCGCCGCCACACAGCACCATGTCGCTGGTGCCGGCCGACAGCTCCTTGATCGCCAGGTCGACGGCGGCCAGCGACGAGGCGCAGGCGGCATCGACGGTGTAGTTGACTCCGCCCAGGTCGAGACGGTTGGCGATGCGGCCGGCGATGACGTTGGCCAGGACGCCGGGGAACGAGTCCTCGCTGAGCGTCGGCAGCGCCTCGTCGAGCACCTCGGGCAGCTCGCCGGCGACCTGCGGGAACATGGCGCGGAAGCCGTACGCCCCCGACAGATCGGTGCCGGCCTCGGCGCCAAAGATCACCGACGCCCGCTCGCGCGGGAAGTCGCGGTCGGCGTAGCCGGCGTCGGCCAGCGCCCGTCGGGCGACCTCGAGGCTGAGCAGCTGCACCGGCTCGATCGACGAGAACGAGCGCGGCGGGATGCCGTGGTCGAGCGGATTGACCAGGGTCGGCGGCAGGAAGCCGCCCCACTTGGACGGGGTCTTCTTGCCCGCGCCGGCGCCGGTCGCCTGGGGATCGTAGTAGAGGTCCGGGTTCCACCGGCTGTGCGGCACCTCGGTGATGGCGTCGCGGCCGGCGAGGATGTTGGCCCAGAAGCTGTCGACGTCCGGGGCGCCGGGGAAGACGCAGGCCATGCCGACGATGGCGACGTCGACCTGCGGTCGCTCGGGCGTCTGTTCGGCCGCCACGTCGAGCGCGGCCAGCCGCTGGGTGGCGCCGTCGGCGACGTCGCGGTGGAGCTCGGCCATGGTCAGCGTCTCGGAGCGGAGCGCCGCGACCTGGCCGATCATGAACATCCCCTGGCGCGCCTGCTCGGAGTCGTCGACCGACACCAGCTGGTCGCCGTCGCGCACCAGCCCCTTGGCGGCGATGCGCAGGCGGCCGAGGTTAAGCTGCTCGAGCTCGGCCCAGATCTGCTTGGCCGGCAGGCCGGCGTCGGTCAGCCGCTGTTTCTCGGACAGGAACGCGCGCACGTAGTCGCTGTCGACGCAGCGGGTGGCGTGGCCGGGCGAGGTCTCGAGCAGGACGGTGCGATCGCACGCTGCGGCCGCTCGCTGGAAGCCGGGCAGGATCGCGCCGGTGGCGACCGCTTCCTCGGTTAGAAGATAGGCGGTGCCCATGAGTACGCCGACGCGGGCGCCGCGGGCGGCGAGCGGGGCGGCCATGGCCGCGACCATTGCCGCCGACCGGCCGTCGTGGATGCCGCCGGCGAACAGGAGGTGCAGCGACTCGGGATCCTTCACCCGCAGCAGCCGTTCGATCTGCGCCTCCCACAGGGCGAAGCTGGAGCGCGGGCCGACGTGGCCGCCGCACTCGCGGCCCTCGAAGACGAAGCAGCGGGCGCCCTCGTCGAGGAACAGGTCGAGCAGGCCAGGCGAGGGGACGTGGAGGAAGGTCGTCGTGCCCAGATCCTCTAGCGGGCGGGCCTGGGACGGGCGACCGCCGGCGATCAGCGCCACCGGGGGCGGCACCTCGCGCAGCGCCGCCAGCTGGGCGTCGCGGATCGCGGGCGGGACGAAGCCGAGGATGCCGGCGCCCCACGGCCGGTCGCCCAGCAGCGCGGACGTCTCGGCCAGGAGCTCCCGGGCCTGGTCGCCGCCCATCAGCGACAGCGCGAGGAACGGCAGGCCGCCGGCGCGCGACACCGCGTCGGCGAAGGCGGCGCGGTCGCTCACCCGGGTCATCGGCCCCTGGGCGATCGGATACGTCGAGCCCAGCGACGCGGCCAGCGGCGAGCCGGCCGCCAGCGGTCGGTGGGTCCGGGCCTGCGCCAGGTGCTCGGCGACCGCGCGGGCGATGGCGCTGCACACGCCGCCGGCGGTGTGGAAGCGGTCGGCCAGCGTTCGGGCAAACGCCGCGTCCTGTCCCACCGGGATCGCCGGCGCGCCGTGGCGGGCCAGCAGGCGGCGGCCGCCGACCATGGTGGTCTCGCTGCCGTCCATCGACGCCAGCGCTTCGGACAGGCCGGTGGGGGCGGTCGATTCCTTCACCAGAGCCAGCTGGCTGTCGACCACCACGCCGGCAGCGCCACCGGCCGCCGCAGCGGCCGCGGTGTGCAGGCCGATGCCGCCCTGGGCGTAGATCGGCACCGTCAGCTCGGCGGCCAGCCGCTGCAGCAGCACGAAGGTGGTCTCGTCGCCGATGCGACCTCCGGCCTCGCTGCCCTTGGCGACCAGGGCGTCGGCGCCGGCCGCGACCGCGGCGCGCGCCGCGTCGATCGAGGTGACCTCGACCCAGATCGTCCGCGGGCGCCACGGCGCCAGCTCGGCGCCGGCCGGCAGAAGCACCTGGTCGATCTGGGCGGGCAGGGCGGTCGGGTCCAGCTCGACCCCGTCGGGGATGCGGGCACCCATCGCGGTGCCGGCGTCGGCGACCCGGGCGAGGGCGGCGGCGCGGGGGCTTTCCTCGCGGCCCAGGTCGAGGAACGCGCGGATACCGGCCCGGCGGAGCGCCAGAACCAGCGTCACATCGGGACGCTCCAGGGGGCAGAGTCCGACGACTTCGAAACCTGAACTGCTCATAATGGGGTTCCGCTCCACGCCCGAACGCACATCGGGGTCGATGTGTGGGTGCATAGAAACTCACGAAACGGCTCACGAATACGAGCGTTTTTTCCTGGCGTCCCCTGGCCGCGGAGCGGTGTACAGTGCCGCGCCGAGGGAGGATTGATGGTGCGTGATATTCGAGTAAGCGCGCTCGCGTTGGTAACCGCAGTTACGGTTGGATGTGGACCCAGCGGCGGCCAATCCGGAGCTCCGGACGGGGGCGGTGATGGTGGCGGTCCGGTCGCCGGACAACCCACTCCCGGTGGCGGCGTGACCGGCGGGGCCATCGACGGCGCGCTCACCGTTTTCGCCATCGACGAGGCCGACGCGGCCGTCGCCGGGGCCGCCGTGCAGGTCGGCGGCCTGCAGTCGACCACCGACGCCGACGGCCGGGCGCGGTTCGAGGATTCGACGCTGTCGGGGCCGCAGACGGTGACCGCCAGCGCCGCCGGTCGCGCGGCGGCCACCTGGATCGACGTCGCCGCCGACGAGGTCACCCTGGTGCTATCGCCGCGCACCCGACCGGCCGTGGTCACCGCCACCGCCAGCGGCACCATCGACCTGCCCTCGCCGTCGTTCGGCAAATACACCGTGGCGCTGGTGCTCTACTCGCAGACCGGTCAGTACGGCGCGCCCGAGAACACCATCGCGCAACCGATGAACGGCGACAGCCCGGTCAACCTGTGCGTGCGCACCTCCGACTTCGATTCGTCCTCGTGCGGCTGGCAGCTGAAGACCCGCACCGGCCGGCAGATTCACTACGCGATCCTCGCCGAGGGCGACCCCAACGGCACCAGCTCGGACCCCAGCGACGACACCTACGACCTGCTGGGCTATGCCGTCGGCTCGCCGATGGACGTGAGCGCCGGGCAGTCGATCACCGGCGAGAGCTTCACCGCCATCGCCGACGGCGCCCTGACCAACGCGTCGATCACGATTCCGGGCGGACCGGCCGGCCTGGGCGACCCGGTAGCGTTGCCGTTCCTCGACCTCGGCGCCGACGGCCAGCTGGTCTTCCCGCT
>Ga0114931_10003106_pt1 | contig 21093 bp, 21 predicted proteins | sample 2SBtaG_FD_89579 | JGI IMG/M metagenome (GOLD analysis project Ga0114931, IMG submission 89579) | Deep subsurface microbial communities from Kolumbo volcano to uncover new lineages of life (NeLLi) - 2SBTROV14_V59a metaG | ecosystem: Environmental > Aquatic > Marine > Volcanic | place: Kolumbo...
GCAGGGAGGCTTTGTAAAGCCGGTGTCGGGTGCAGCCCAGGCCTATGTTCCAGGCAATCCCGTCACTCCCTGGCTGCGTTTCAATTTCAGTCGTCCCCTGGATAGCTGCCAGGTGTTGCAATTTATTCAATAAGATTTCGGTTCTTTGCTGTATCGCCCCTGGATCCCCGCCTACGCGGGGATGACAATAAATAAACAACTGCTGACCACTTGGTATTTTCTTGGCGCCTTGGCGGCTAAAAATCATTTCCCTTCCAGGGCATCCAGATAACGCTCGGCATCCAGCGCCGCCATGCAGCCGGTGCCGGCCGAGGTGATGGCCTGGCGGTAGACATGGTCCATGACATCACCGGCGGCGAAAATACCTTCGATGCTGGTCTGGGTGGCATTGCCGCTGGTGCCACTCTGCACCTTGAGATAGCCGTGTTCCATGTCCAGCTGGCCCTCGAAGATCGCGGTGTTGGGTTTGTGGCCGATGGCGATGAACACGCCATGCACGTCAATCTGCTTGATGCTGTCGTCCTGCACGTTTTTGATCTTCACACCGGTGACGCCGGCGTCGTCGCCGACCACCTCGTCGAGCACATGATTCCATTCGATGGTGACCACACCTTCCTCGACCTTCTTGAACAGCCGGTCCTGAAGAATCTTTTCACTGCGCAGTTTGTCGCGGCGGTGGATCAGAGTGACATGCGAGGCGATGTTGGCCAGGTACAGGGCTTCTTCGACAGCGGTGTTGCCGCCACCGACCACGGCCACGGGTTTGCCGCGGTAGAAAAAGCCATCGCAGGTGGCGCAGGCCTACACGCCACGGCCCTTGAAGGCTTCCTCGGATTCCAGACCGAGATACATGGCCGAGGCGCCGGTGCAGATAATCAACGCATCACAGGTATAGGTGCCCGAGTCGCCGATCAGGGTGAAGGGACGTTCCTGCAGGCGGGTGGTGTGGATATGATAAAAGATGATCTCGCAGTTGAAACGTTCGGTGTGCTGGCGCATGTTTTCCATCAGCTGCGGGCCCTGCAGGTCGGGGTCACCGCCGGGCCAGTTTTCCACCTCGGTGGTGGTCATCAGCTGGCCGCCCTGTTCCAGACCGGTCACCAGCACCGGATCGAGGTTGGCGCGCGCGGCATAGATGGCCGCGGTATAACCGGCGGGGCCGGAACCCAGGATCAGCAAACGGCAGTGCTTGGTATCGCTCATGTATAATGACTCCGAATCGGGTTGGTGAACTGCGCCCCATGGTAAGGACTTTGGGGTTGAGCGTAAAGGAGACCAGATGCGAATCGGTATTCCCACAGAAATCAAGTTGCTGGAAGGGCGCGTCGGACTGGTGCCCGAGGCCTGCGATGATCTGGTCCGGGACGGGCACGAGCTGTTCATCCAGGCCGGGGCCGGGGATAAATCCGGTTATCCGGATGAGGCCTACCGTGCCCATGGCGTGGCTATCCTGCCGGATGCGGCGGCGCTCTATGAGCGGGCCGAGCTGATCGTCAAGGTCAAGGAGCCGGTCGCGGGTGATCTGGAGTATCTGCGCCATAACCATCTGTTGTTCTGTTACCTGCATCTGGCGGCCAATCCGGAACTGGCCCGGACGCTGCAGCGCATCGGTCTTACCGCCGTGGCTTTCGAAACCGTACAGGATGCACAGGGCGGACTGCCGTTGCTGGCGCCGATGAGCGATATCGCCGGGCGCATTGCAGTCCAGAGCGGCGCCACCTTGCTGCAGCAGCCCCAGGGCGGGCGTGGTGTACTGCTCGGTGGTGTGCCGGCGGCGGAACGGGGCCAGGTAGTGGTGCTGGTCGCCGGCCATGCCGGGGGCAACGCGGCAAAGATGGCGGCGGGGATCGGCGCGCTGGTGACGGTATTCGATAAACAGCCGGCGCGGCTGGCGGCCATGCGCGCCATCGGCCCCAATGTCAGCGCTCTGTATCCTTACCCGAGTGCGGTGCGGCAGGCGGTACAGCAGGCCGATCTGCTGATCGGCGCCGTACTGATACCCGGTGCCCGGACGCCGCATCTGGTCAGCCGGGAAGATGTATCCGGTATGTTGCCTGGCAGTGTGATTGTGGATATCTCGGTCGATCAGGGGGGCTGTATCGAAACCACCCGTCCCACCGACTATGCGGCACCGACTTTTGTCGAGGAGGGTGTGGTGCATTACGGCGTGACCAATATGCCCGGCGCCGTACCCCGCAGCGCATCCCAGGCCTTGTCGGCCTCGCTGTTACCCTATGTTCGCAAGCTGGCCGGCAGCCAGTGGTGGGACGATCCCGAACTGACGACCGGCATCAATCTCCATAGCGGAGATATTGTACACCCGGCCGTAAAAGAAAATCTCGAATAATTCCTATTTATCCTATATAGTTAGACGATCATCTTACAGGAATATCTCAACCTTGCGACAGGCCAAACGAAAGAAACCGGATGCCGTACCCCTGACTCATCAGGTCAGTCGGGGCGTGCGCGAAGGCGCGCTGATTCTGTTATTGGCCCTAGCGGTTTATTTTTTTCTCTCCTTCCTGAGTTATGACCCGAACGACCCCGGTTGGTCCCGCAGTGGGGACGTGGCGGACATCGCCAACCTGGGCGGCCGGGCCGGTGCCTGGCTGGCGGATGTTTTTCTCTATCTTGTCGGTTATCTGGCCTATCTGTTCCCGGTAATCGTGGCCTACAGTGGCTGGTTGATTTTTCACGATCGTGAGAATGAACGGGGAGTGGTCGACTACCGGGTTCTGGGTATCCGCTGGGCCGGTTTTTTTCTGACCGTGCTGGCCGGATGCGGCCTGGCCAGTCTGCATTTCGTGGTGGCTCCCGGACAGCTGCCGCTGTCCGCCGGCGGCATTCTCGGCGATCTGATCGGCAATTGGCTGGTCACCCCGTTCAGTTTTCTTGGTGCCACGCTGTTTTTGCTGGCACTGTTTCTAACCGGCATCACGCTGTTTTCCGGGTTGTCCTGGCTGGCACTGATGGATCGCATCGGACGGCTGACACTGCAATTGCTGGCCTGGCTGCGTAGCCGGAGTCTCATGTTGAAAGACTATCTGCACAGCCGCCAGGCACGTAAAGAACGTGAAGCGGTGGTCAAGGTGGAAAAGAAAAAGATCGAAAAACGCCAGCCGCCGAAAATCACGCCGGTGGTCAAGAAGGTCGAGGTCAGCGAACGCGAGGAAAAGGAACGCCAGGTGCCGCTGTTCGAACCGGCGCCCGACACCGATCTGCCGCCGCTCATGCTGCTGGATGCGCCACGTCAGCAGGAAAGCGGTTACTCGGAAGAATCGCTGGAAGCCATGTCACGCCTGGTGGAAATGAAGCTGGCCGATTTTGGCATCGAAGTCCAGGTGGTGGCCGTGCAACCCGGCCCGATCATCACCCGTTTCGAGATGCAGCCCGGCCCGGGCGTCAAGGTCAGCCAGATCAGCAACCTGGCGAAAGATATCGCCCGCGGCCTGTCGGCCATCAGTGTGCGGGTGGTGGAAGTGATTCCGGGCAAATCCGTGGTGGGTCTGGAAATACCCAATGAAAGCCGCGAAATCATTGCGCTCAGTGAAATCATCAAGTCGCGCGAATACGAGAACAGCAGCTCACCGCTGACTCTGGCGCTGGGTAAGGACTTCGGCGGCCTGCCGGTCACCGCCGATCTGGCCAGAATGCCGCACCTGCTGGTGGCGGGCACCACCGGCTCGGGCAAATCGGTCGCCATCAATGCCATGATCCTGAGCCTGCTGTACAAAACCGTGCCGCGCGACGTGTGGCTGATCATGGTCGATCCCAAGATGCTGGAACTGTCTATCTACGAAGGCATTCCGCATCTGCTGACGCCGGTGGTCACGGATATGAAAGAGGCGGCCAATGCTTTGCGCTGGTGTGTCGCCGAGATGGAACGGCGTTACCAGCTGATGGCGGCGCTGGGCGTGCGTAACATCGGTGGCTACAATAAAAAAGTGCTGGACGCCATCGAGGCCGGGGAACCTATTGCGGATCCGTTGTTCAAACGGGAAGAGTCTATGCTGCCGGACGAGGAACCGGATCCGACCCTGGACAAACTGCCGTTCATTGTGGTCATCATCGATGAGCTGGCCGACATGATGATGGTGGTCGGCAAGAAGGTCGAGGAGCTGATCGCGCGCCTGGCACAAAAAGCGAGGGCATCCGGCATCCACCTGATCATTGCCACCCAGCGTCCCTCGGTGGATGTCATTACCGGGCTGATCAAGGCGAATATCCCGACCCGGATCGCGTTCCAGGTATCGAGCAAGGTGGACTCGCGGACCATTCTGGATCAGATCGGCGCGGAACAACTGCTCGGGCACGGCGACATGCTGTATATGGCGCCCGGCACGGGTATCCCGACGCGGGTGCACGGCGCTTTTGTTTCCGATCAGGAAGTACATAAGGTCGTCGATCATCTGAAACGAGCCGGCCAACCCGAGTATGTCGAGGAAATCCTGCAGGCGGATATCCACGGCAGTGAATTGCCGGGCGAGGCGGGCGCTGGTGATGACGAATCGGATCCGCTCTACGACCAGGCCGTGCGTATCGTCACCGAGACCCGGCGCGCCTCGATTTCGGGTGTGCAACGCCGGCTGAAGGTCGGTTATAACCGCGCTGCGCGCATGATCGAGGCCATGGAGGCCGCCGGTATCGTGGGGCCGCTGGAATCCAACGGCAGCCGCGAAGTACTGGCGCCACCGCCGCCTGAAGATTGAATACGGATACGAACCTGATCGACGTGAGAACCTTTATCCTGTTTATCGCTACCTGGTTATGGCTGCCCGCGGTCATGGCCGACAGCCTGGATGACTTCTTCAACGGACTGACGACCTACCGTGCGCAGTTCGAACAGACCACCCGCGACCAATACGGCCAGGTGGTCCAAGAGGCCAGGGGCGAATTGCAGCTGGCCCGGCCCGGTAAATTTCGCTGGGATTACCGGGAGCCTTATGAACAACTGGTGTTGGGAGACGGCAAAAAGCTGTGGACCTATGACGCCGATCTGGAACAGGCCACGGTGAAACCCCAGTCCGAGGTATTGTCCGGCTCCCCGGCCGAATTGTTGAGCCAGGCGGTGTCACCCCGCCAGTTGTTCACGGTTACCGCCGGCAGGGCGGAGGGACCGCTGCAGCATTATGAGCTCACTCCGCGGGATACCGAAACCAGCGGTTATTCGCGTATCGGCATGACCTTTCTCAAGCAGGAACTGCTCAGCATGGAACTGGTCGATGGGTTTGGCCAGATCACTGAAATCCGCTTTCTTCATCCGCAGCACAATGTCGATATCCCGGCCAGCACCTTCGCGTTTGTTTTGCCGAAAGGCGCCTACCTGATCGGCCAGGCACAACCCTGAACATGCCTTCTGCCAGCCCGCTGGCCGACCGCTTGCGTCCCCGGGCCTTGGACGACTATGTCGGCCAGGAACATATTCTGGGAGCGGGGAAACCATTGCGGCAAGCCATCGAATCCGGCCATTTGCATTCGATGATATTCTGGGGACCGCCGGGGACCGGCAAGACCACCCTGGCCAGGTTGCTCGCCAATACCACCGGCGCGGAATTCATGACCCTGTCGGCCGTGCTGGCCGGCGTCAAAGATATCCGCCAGGCCGTGTCCCACGCGCAACAACTGCGCGAAGCTTATGACAAGGCGACGCTGCTGTTTGTCGATGAAGTGCACCGCTTCAACAAGGCTCAGCAGGATGCCTTTTTACCGCATGTCGAAAACGGCACGTTCATTTTTATCGGCGCCACCACCGAGAACCCTTCTTTCGAGCTCAATAACGCCTTGCTGTCCCGGGCGCGCACCTATGTATTGAAACCTCTGGATCAGGCCGCGCTGATGACTTTGCTGGAGCGCGCGTTGCGCGATTCGGATAACGGACTGGGTGCCTTGCCGCTGAAAATGGCTGACGAGGAGCGGTTGTTACTCTGTCAGGCTGCCGATGGCGACGGCCGGCGCCTGCTCAATCTGCTCGAAATCGCCGCTGATCTTGCCGAACCTGGAGACGGGCAAGCCCTGATCAGTGATGCCGTGATCCGGGAAGTCATCGCCGGTGCGGGCGTGCGGCGGTTCGACAAAGGCGGTGAGGCGTTCTATGACCAGATTTCGGCCCTGCACAAGTCGGTGCGCGGCTCGGCGCCGGATGCCGCCCTGTACTGGCTGACGCGGATGCTGGATGGTGGCTGCGATGCGCTGTATCTGGCCCGGCGTATTGTGCGCATGGCCATCGAGGATATCGGCAATGCCGATCCCCGGGCGCTGGAGCTGTGTATGAATGCCTGGATGGTGCAGGAACGGCTAGGCAGCCCGGAGGGTGAACTCGCGCTGGCTCAGGCCGTGCTCTATCTGGCGGCAGCGCCGAAAAGCAATGCCGTCTATCTGGCTTACCAGCAGGCCAGCCGCGATGCCCGGAAATACGGTTCCCTGGAGGTGCCGCTGCAGCTGCGCAATGCGCCGACCCAGCTGATGAAGGAGCTGGACTACGGCAAGCAGTACCGCTATGCCCATGACGAGCCGGAAGCCTATGCCGCCGGCGAAAATTATTTCCCGGAGGGCATGCCGCCGACACCGTATTATCAGCCGGTGCCGCACGGTCTGGAGATCAGGATCGCGGAGAAACTGGCTCATCTGCGGGAATTGGACCGCAAGGCCGGCAAGAACTGAGCACGGTCAGAGACGAGACTTTTGCGCGCCCTCCTGAACCGGTAAGATGGCATTCATGAATCATCGACTCGAACAGGCGACCTGAATGTCGCAGCTTCTGGCCATTGCCGGCGGCGGGGCGGTCGGGGCCGTTTTTCGTTACTGGGTCTCGACTGGCGTGTATACGCTGGTAGGCCGGAGCTTTCCCTATGGGACTCTGGCGGTAAATGTAATCGGCAGCCTGATCATGGGTTTGCTGTTTGTATTGCTGATCGATCGTTTTGATGCCGGTCCCCAGTGGCGCGCCTTTTTTATGATCGGCCTGCTCGGGGCTTTCACGACTTTTTCGACCTTCTCTATCGAAACGGTCAATCTGATCGAGAACGGGGATTTACTGAAAGCCTCACTCAACGCGGTGCTCAGTGTGGTGCTGTGCGTGGCCGCGGCGATTGTGGGAGTAGTGATCGGGAGACAGCTATGAGCATCGAAGTCACCATGGTGCGGGTTTATGTCACGGAAGGTGAACATATCAAGGATAAACTGCTGACGCATCTGCATGATGTGGAGAAAGTCTGCGGAGTCACGGTGTTCCGCGGCATTACCGGATTCGGTTCTCACGGCACCGTTCATTCTTCCACTTTGCTGGACATGTCCCTGGACCTGCCGCTGGTGGTGGAATTCTTTGATCAAACCGAAAAAGTGGCCGCGATCATCGAACACCTGAAAACGTTGGTCGAGCCACGGCGCATTGTCAGCTGGCCGGCCAGGGTTCATAAATAATTTAAATTCATCCGACAGGTACTTTCATGTTAGACCCAAAACGCTTACGCAGCGATCTGGAAGGTGTTGCCCGACAGTTGGCACGGCGCGGTTTCAAGCTGGATACCGCCCGTCTCGAGACCCTGGAAGCCCGCCGCCGCGAGATTCAGATGCAGACCGAGGAACTTCAGGCCGAGCGCAACCGGCGTTCCAAGGCGATCGGCAAGGCCAAGGCTCAGGGGCAGGATATCCAGCCCCTACTGGACGAGGTGGCCGGACTTGGCGACTGCCTGGAACAGGCCAAGACCGACCTGGAAGCCCTGCAGGCCGAGCTCAACGATATCCTCATGGCCATCCCCAATCTGCCCAATGCCGAGATTCCGGACGGCGACAGCGAAGCGGACAACCGGGAAATCCGCCGCTGGGGCACGCCGCGGGAATTCGATTTCGAGGTCCGGGATCACGTCGATATCGGCGCGACCCTGGGCGGGCTGGATTTCGAAGTGGCCGCGAAAATATCCGGCGCCCGGTTTGCGGTGATGCGCAATGGTCTGGCCAGGCTGCACCGGGCATTGATCCAGTTCATGCTGAATATCCACACCGGCGAACACGTTTACCAGGAAGTCTACGTCCCTTATCTGGTCAATGCCGACAGCCTGCGCGGCACCGGGCAGCTGCCCAAATTCGAGGAAGATTTGTTTGCCACCGCGGGCGAGCAGCGTTTGTATCTGATTCCCACCGCCGAGGTGCCGGTGACCAATATCATGCGCGGTGAAATCCTGGAGCAGGCGCAACTACCGGTGAAATTCGTCTGCCATACCCCTTGTTTCCGTTCCGAGGCCGGTTCGCACGGGCGTGACACGCGCGGTATGATCCGCCAGCATCAGTTTGAAAAAGTGGAGCTGGTGCAGTTCGTGGAACCCGGGCAGTCTTATCAGGCGCTGGAATCTTTGACCGAACACGCGGAGACTATTCTGCAGAAACTGGAGCTGCCTTACCGGGTGGTGACCCTGTGTGCGGGTGACATCGGTTTTTCCGCGGCCAAGACCTATGACCTGGAAGTCTGGCTGCCGGGGCAGCAGACCTACCGCGAAATCTCCTCCTGCAGTAATTTCGAGGACTTTCAGGCCCGGCGCATGCAGGCCCGCTTCCGTCCCAGCGGCAGCAAAAAACCGGAACTGTTGCATACCCTCAACGGTTCCGGGTTGGCGGTTGGCCGCACTTTGGTTGCCATCCTCGAGAACTACCAGCAGGCCGATGGTTCGGTCCTCATTCCGGTGGTATTGCGAGGTTACATGGACGGGCAGGAACGGCTGATTCCGGCCTGAGCCATCATGAATCGCTGATCAATCCGTCATCCCGGCGTTCCTAGATCAGAGTACCTTAATCCATGCCTCTTCATTCTTGCAGTTCCCTGGGCCGGATCAAAGCCAGCAAGTGACCGCTATGGGCTTTGATCTGCGACCAGGGTTTGTCAAATGTCAGGATCGCCAGATTGGCCGTGGTCAGCAGCTTGCCTTTGGGTGTGAGTTCCGGGCTGAGTTCGCACAGGTAAACCAACAGTTCCTCAAGCCCCGGGTTATGACCAACCAGCATCAGTCGGGTGACGGCCGGCTCGGTATCCCGAACGGTGCGTAACAGGTGGTCACGGTCGGCCAGGTAGAGTGTCTCCCGCCATTCCACTGGGTGAGGCGGGCCACCGGATGCCGTAAAGACGGCCTCAAGTGTCTGGCGGACGCGGGCGGCGGGGGAGGCCAGTATCCGCCCGGGCCGCCAATCATGCCGTCGTAACCATTGGCCGATCAGCGGTGCTTCCTGGAGTCCACGCACATTCAGCGGCCGTTCTCGGTCGGGCAGACCGGTTCCCCAGTCGGATTTGGCATGCCGCAATATTGCCAGCTGATATTTCGTGGTTGAGGCTCTGTCGTTGCGCATTGAGCAGAGGCTTCTCAGAGCGCAACTCTGTCCGCGCGTTGAATCGAACCCCGGTTATCGTTTTGTTTGGAGTGATACATGGCGGCATCGACCCGTTCGAGAATTTCTTCCAGGGTATTACCGTGCGTCGGCGCTTCGCCGATTCCGATGGTGGCACTGCAGGACAACCCTTCTTTGGTGGCGCAGCGCCGGACATGATCCTGTATTCGCTCGGCGGCAACCTGAGCATCATCCAGACCGGTGTCGAACAGTAATACAACAAATTCATCACCCCCAAGGCGCGCGGCAATATCCGAGGAGCGGATGTTGTTGCGCAGAATATTGGAAAACCGTTGCAGGATTTCGTCACCCATGGCATGTCCGAAATTATCATTGATATATTTGAAACGGTCCAGATCGGCGAACATCACCACAATGCGGTGGTCACCGGAATGCAGCTTTTCGAACAGATGGCCGGCTTCTTCGGTGAGACCGCGCCGGTTCATCAGCCCGGTCAGGGTGTCCAGGCGGCTTTTTTGCTCAAGCTGGTGACGGGACAGCTCAATGCGGCCCATCAGGATATAAGCATAGACCAGAATAATGCCGCCAAATAGGTTGAGAAACAACATGCCCGGAGTCAGCGCCTCGCCCATGGCGGTAAAACGCAGCGTGAACACCAGCATGACGGCGGCGAAACAAGCGATCAGGGCTTCGGCAAACAGGCGCATACCGTAACGCATGCCGTTACCGAGCACGATCATGATGAACACCAGCAGAGAAGGCGGGATATCATACGGATCGTTGAGCATGGAAATCGAAGTGATCAGAATATCGAACCACATGGCCAGGCGGTAGCGGCGCGGACAGATGTGCTGGCGGCTGGCATGAAAAAAAACGGCAGTGTTCAACACCGTGTACACCGCAAAGGCCGTGTTGATCTGAACCGGCGACCAGAGGGTTGGGGTGATGCCTTCGGTGAAGTTGAAAAACAACAGACCAAGCAGAACGAATAAATAGCGGGTCAGGAACTGAACCATCTGTTCAGACCAGCTGGGATAGCGGAAATGCTGCCCGGAGAGTACGGACTGCCGTCGGTCAGACAATGAACGCCGGTCTTCGGAATTTCTGCGCTCAAAATCTCCTTTGCGTCGGTTCGTCATGGGTAATGATTTATCCTTCTGGCTTCCCGTCAATTACAGGCGTGAGTTTCAGCCAACGACGCCAGCCAGGTTTCCATCTGTGTCAGTCGATCCCATGCGGACTCAGTGACTTCATCGTGTGCTTCCAGGTTCAGGAGCAGTTGTTTGCCTTCCGAACAGATGCTGGCAAGTTGCTCGGCTTCGAACAGCTGCAGAGCCTGATGGAGTTCCGCTTCCGAGGCACTGAGCAGGGTCGGTGATAATTCGTTTTGCTGAATAGGCGACTCAGGATTCAGCAGATCAGCGACCAAGGGTGTTTCCAGCAGCTGGAAATGGAGATTGCGGGCGGTTTCCTCGTCTCTCAGTTTACTCTGCGCCTGGGGATCCTGTTCGGCCCCCAGCCATATGGCTTTCATAATGACCTGCAACAGTTTGCGAATGGCCTGGTTGATTTCGCTCTGATCGTCGCTGAGTCCGCAACAGGTTTCGTAGCTGTGATCCAGCTCTTGCTTCAGATCGAGAATGACCTGACTGTCCGCATTGGTTTCCAGATTGACTGCTTTAGCAACCAGGTCCTGGAAATGCTGCATGAATCCGGTAACATCCTCCCTGTCCTGACGCAGAGTCTGCGCGAATTCCTGCGGAGACACGGTTTGACGCTCGGGTGGAAACAGCGGATTGTTTTTCCGCCGCAGCAGATGGCGTTCGCGGGCGCCGGGCTTTTCACTGTACTGGGGCATTGTTTTGCACTTGGTGACTTGGAGCAGTGGTTCTGATTGGTCGATAAACTTCTAAATTATCGAAGGAATTCTAACATGAGTGAAATGAAATTGTCTCCCGAACTGGTCGCCGGTCTGCATCAGGCGGTCAAAGCCATTGATCCAGATGCTGAGGATTCGGGCGTGTTTTGTCAGTATCTGTCTGCAGTTATCGGTTTTCAGCTCGGCGTCCATGACATGCCGACCGATCAAAAACAGGAAATATTGCAACAACTGTATGATTTTTCGGGACAAGTATTACGGGACGTCGAGCAACAACGGACGCAGTTCGAACAATCGGAACCGGCCAGTGATGCCCAGGGGATATGGCGGCCACAGTGAAAGCCGGCTGATGGCCTGGCCGGAAAAATACCGGAAACCGCAAGTATTAAACGATTAAATCATAGAATCCAATAGTTTAAATCAAATATTCCGCTGGAATATCTCCTCCGCTTCGGACCCTTCATCGCTTAAAGGTCAAGCTGCAAGTGCCGTTAAAACCAGTAGCGGCCGGCAGACTGACAGGATTGTTGAAATTCACCCGGCAGGGAAGCCCCACGGCCGATGTTGTTCTTGCGGGAACAACTAGCTCACATCAATCACGATAAAGGGTGCTGCTATGCCTCAGACTGCGAATATTGTTAATTTTCCGACGGGTGCCACGCTGGAAGTCAATGGTAAACATATCGATCTGCTGCCGGACGGTGGCCTGAAAAACCTGGCCGACTGGAATGAGGATGTGGCCCGGGCCATCGCCTCGCGGGCAGGAATCGAACTCGGGGATGATCACTGGGCAGTGATCCATCTCATGCGAAAATATTATGGGGAATTCAATGTTTCCCCGGTACGAAAACTGTTGCGCCGTGCTTTACATGCGGAAGGCCATGAGCAACTGGTAGACGACGCGGTTCTGGATGGGCTGTTTCCGGGCGATGTGATGGTTCAGGGCTCCAAGGTTGCCGGGGTGCCCGTGCCGCATTTGGACGCCGAACTGGAATATAAAACCTATGGCGCCACCAAAGCCGCAACAGCTCAAGCCGGCCATTTCACAGACTCTTTCGAATTCGAAGGCAAGACCTTTCAAGTTACCCACGTCGGCAACCTGCTCGATATGGCCGGTTGGAATGAACGGCTTGCTGAATTCATGGCTGAAAAGGAGGACATTACACTGACCGATGAACATTGGGAAGTGCTCAATTTTCTGCGTTCCTTCTATTTCGAATACGGCATTACCCCGATGGTCAAAATCCTGATGAAACACATGAAAGAAGAACTAGGTGAGGAACGCGCCAGCCGCGAGCACCTGTATCAGTTGTTCCCGAAAGGTCCGTCTCGCCAGGGTTCTCGTTTCGCCGGTCTGCCCGAGCCGCAAGGATGTATCGACGGCTGACCTTATACATCAAAAACAAGCGTACCCTCGCTTAACCGAATTTCATCGAGGGGTGTAGCTTTCCCTCTTCAGCTTCTGGAGAGGGTTTTTTAATTCCTGCGCCACGAAATTCACCAGACGCACGAAAAAAATACAAGATAACCGACTACTGCCCCATCAATCCCCGCCCCCTCTGGGAGAAGGGGTTAACGGGACAGCAATGTAACCAAATGAATTTTTCGTGCGTTTCGTGGCTGACTAACCTCAGATCGAACACTCGATTTCACCCAGCCGTTTGGTGAGTTTCATGTTTTCCCGGTAGTCGATAGGAATCCCGATCAGGGCCGGGCCAGGCTGGCGGAAGGCTTCCTCAAGAGCGGGAAGCAATTGCTCGGCACTGGTCAGGGTCCGGCCCCACATGCCAAAGGACTCGGCCAGTTTCTCCCAGTCGGGGTTGCCGAAAGAGAGCTTGGAATGTTCACCGTCGAACTGATTCTGCTGTTTCCATTTGATCAGTCCATATTCACCGTCCTCCCAGACCATGTACACCACGTTGAGCTGCAACCGGACGGCGGTCTCCAAATCCTGCACGTTCATCAGAAAACCCGCATCCCCGCAGATAGCCAGCACGCGTTTGTCAGGGCAGGCCATTTTGGCGCCTATGGCACCCGGCAGCGCGAAGCCCATGGAACAAAAGCCATTGGAGATCATGCAAGTATTGGGTGAGTGACACTGATAATACCGGGAAATCCACATTTTGTGGGCGCCCACATCAGATAAGAGATAATCATCGGCGCCGAGAAATTCACGCACCTCCCAGAGCACTTTTTGCGGTTTCATCGGGAAAGAGGCGTCATTTTTCTCCATGGCGAAATCATCAAGTATCGTCTGTCGGAGTTTCAGCCATTGGTCGATTTCCTGGATCGGCAATTGTCCTGAATAGCTGCGTTCCAGTTCCATATTGATCTGCCACAGTGCATCGGCAATATCGCCCACCACATCCACCGCCACGGTGTAATGGGTATCCACCTCGGCGGGCAGAAAATCAATGTGTACGATCGCCTTGTTGAGGTCGGAATTCCAGAAACTGGGGCTGTATTCCACCAGGTCGTAACCCACGGTAATAACGACGTCCACCTGGTCCAGCGCATGATTGATATGATCTTTGGACTGCAGCCCCATGGTGAACAGCGAGTGCTTGTCACCCATAGGCACCGCACCCTTACCCATGAAGGTGTTGACCACCGGAATCCCGGTTTTTTGCGCCAGACGTTGCAATTGTTTTGCCGCCCGTTTACGGATGGCGCCATTGCCAGCCAGTATCACGGGACGTTTAGCACGGGTGATGAGCTCCACCGTCTGGGCAATAGCCTTGTGATCGGCGGCCGGACGGCGGGTTTTGTAGACATTCATCGGCCGTCCGGTGACCCCTTGCTTGGCGATATCCTCCGGCAGTTCGATCACGGTCACCCCGGGTTTTTCCGCTTCAGCGATCTTGAAGGCTTTACGGATCACTTCCGGAATGGTGTTTTCATCACGCACCGTCTGCGCCCATTTGGTGACCGGAGTCATCATGGCGATGGCATCCATGTTCTGATGACTTTCCTTGTGCAGGCGTTTGGTCTATCCCTGTCCGATAAGGGCCACCACCGGAGCACGGTCCATATTGGCGTCGGCCAGACCGGTCACCAGGTTGGTGGCGCCGGGACCAAGCGTGGCCAGGCAAACTCCGGCCTTGCCGGTGATGCGTCCATAGACGTCGGCAATGAAAGCCGCCGCCTGCTCATGCCGGCACAGCACAAATTCGATGTTGCTGTTGTTCAGCGAGATCATCAGATCGGCATTCTCCTCGCCGGGAACGCCGAATATGTGGGTCACACCTTCGGCTTCCAGGCAACGGACAAATAAATCCGATGCCTTGAGGGTCTCGGGACTGGCCTGGTCTGCTACCGCTTGAAGTTCGCTCATCATGGGCTCCTTTGCGCTCCCTGGTTTATCCATCAACTATCCGGCAGAATCACTATCTTCCCTTATATCATGTCTATCGGCTTGTCTGGTATGCCCTTAAACAGATTTCCCGGTTATACTGGCTGAAACGCTCCCGAGAATGACCAATCGAACCATGGATACCCGCAATTCTGTCACCGCTCCCCGGCCTGTTTTCCGTAACGACTATCAACCACTGGCGTTTTTGCTCTCCCAGGTAGAGCTGCGCTTCGAACTTGCGATTCCGGAGACCCGGGTGACTTCCCGGCTTGGAATGCGGCGCAATCCCGAAGTGGCGGGGACGCAACCCCTGATCCTGAATGGCGAACAGTTGAAATTGGTGGAGATACGCCTGGACGGCCTGCCTCTGGAACCAGGGCAATATCAGGTAACGGATGAGGCGCTGATTCTGCATCAAGTCCCCGCTGCTTTCGAACTGGTCATCACCACGGCCCTGAATCCGGAAGAGAATACCGAATTATCCGGCCTGTACCGTTCCAGCGGGAAGTTCTGTACCCAATGCGAGGCGGAAGGTTTTCGGCGCATTACTTATTTTCCCGACCGGCCGGATGTACTGGCGCCTTATACCACTACCCTGATTGCCGACCCGAAGGAGTGCCCGGTACTGTTGTCGAATGGCAACCCGGCCGGGGAAGGGGTGCTGGATGACGGGCGGCACTGGCGTAAATGGGTCGACCCTCATCCCAAACCGAGTTATCTGTTCGCCCTGGTCGGCGGCGATCTGGGCTGGGTCGAGGATCACTTCACCACCGGCGGCGGACGTCGGGTTCAGTTGTTTATCTATGTGGAACACCACAATCTGGACAAATGCGCGCATGCCATGCAGGCACTGAAAAACGCCATGCGCTGGGATGAACAGGTCTTCGGGCGGGAATACGATCTCGCGCGTTACATGATAGTCGCGGTCGACGATTTCAATATGGGCGCCATGGAAAACAAAGGACTGAACATTTTCAACTCCAAATATGTCCTGGCTTCCCCGGAGCTCGCCACCGACACGGATTTTCAGCAGATAGAGGGGATTATCGGCCACGAATATTTTCATAACTGGTCCGGTAACCGGGTCACCTGCCGGGATTGGTTTCAACTCAGCCTCAAGGAAGGCTTTACGGTTTTTCGTGATCAGGAGTTCTCCGCGGACATGGGTTCGCGCGGTGTGCAACGGATACAGGATGTGAATTTGCTGCGCAGCCATCAGTTTCGTGAGGATAACGGCCCCCTGGCGCACCCGGTACAACCCGACAAATATGTCGAAATCAACAATTTTTACACCGCCACCGTATATAACAAAGGGGCGGAGCTGGTGCGCATGCTGCGTACCCTGCTGGGCGAACAGGATTTCCGTCGCGGCAGTGACCTGTATTTCGATCGTTATGACGGTCAGGCCGTCACTATTGAAGCGTTTATCTCTTCAATGGAGGAGGTGAGCGGACGTTCATTCCGTCAGTTCCGGCGCTGGTACCATCAGTCCGGCACCCCCATCGTGGAAGCTGTGCGGGATTCCGATCCGGCAGCCGGCACCTGGACACTGACATTACGTCAGACCTGCCCACCGACCCCGGATCAAAAAGACAAATCCGTCCTACCCATTCCCTTTGCACTGGCCTTACTGGATCCGGAATCGGGCAAGGCATTACCGCTGGAGAAATCGGCTCAATCCCTGAGCGGCAATTCCACCCAATTGCTGCAGCTGTGCAAACCCGAACAAAGCTGGACATTCCACAATCTGGCTAAGGAGCCCGTGCCATCCTTGTTGCGCGGGTTTACGGCACCGGTGAGGATGCGTTTCGATTATCAGGACGATGAGCTGGCCTTTCTGCTGGCTCACGACAGCGACCCCTTTGCACGCTGGGAAGCCGGCCAGATTCTTTATCGTCGGATTATTTTCAGTAGCATTGCTGATCTGCAACAGCAAAAGCCGCCGTCCGTACCGCAAACTGTCGTCAGTGCAGTCACCGCATTGCTGGCGGAGGACAACGATGATCCGGCCTTTATCGCCGAATGTCTGAAACTGCCGGCCGAGAATTATCTGGCGGAATTCATGCAGCCCTATGACCCCGGCCTGCTGCATCAGGCCAGGCGGAGTTTGCAGCAGGCGCTTTCCCATGAACTCGGAGAGCTTTTCTTGCAGGTTTATCTTTGTAACCGACAGACCGGCTATCAGCTTGATGCGCAGGCTATGGGGCAGCGTGCTTTACGCAACCGGTGTCTGCATTATGTGCTCGCTGCCGACACGACCGACGGGCATGCGCTGGCACTGAAGCAATTCCGCCAGTCCGGCAATATGACCGACCGGCTCTCGGCACTGGACGCCTTGATCAACAGTTCCTGTGAAGCTGCGGGGGATTGTCTCGAGGAGTTCTTTCAGGCCTGGCAGCACGAGCCGCTGGTCATCGACAAGTGGTTTGCCCTCCAGGCGCGGTCCGACCGGACGGATACTTTGCAACGGGTACAGTCCCTGCTCGGACATCCGTTGTTCAGCCTGAAAAATCCCAACCGGGTTTATGCTTTGTTACGGACTTTCTCGACCGCCAATCCGGCCCATTTCCATGGCCGGACCGGCGCCGGCTATCGGTTGCTGGTGGAGCAGCTGAAGCGGCTCGATCCGGTCAATCCTCAGGTGGCGGCCCGGCTGGCCACCGCGTTCACTCTGCTGCCGGAACTAGAACCCGGTCGACAGCAGTCGATGCGCCAGGCTCTGGAGTCAATTAATCTTAATTCTGGAATATCTAAAGATCTTTATGAAATTATTAATAAAATACTAAATTAATAGCGTTTTTTGCAACAAGATGTTGGGTTTTTGTCCATTATTGGTTTATCCTTATCTTGAAACGGATCATTTGGCCTCTGGATTTTTTGTTGGAAATTAATGACTAGTAGACCTTCATAAGGTTGTTACTCCTCTATCTGTTCAGTCTGCCGCTGCAGGCGGCCGAACCGGCACAGACGACCGTTTGGGGCACTGGCGCTACCGAAAACGATTTCAGCTGGAGCATCATGCCCGCTTTCGACAGTCGCCGTCCCGAAAGTGGCATTGATCTGTTTGCCATGGAGCAGCGCAAGGCGCGCTTTGCCGCCGGCCTGGAACGAAAATTCAATGAAAAACTGTCTCTGGATCTCGGATTCAATCTGTCGCAGAATTTGCAGCCGGTGACCCCCATCAACTACCAGGATTTTTATCTGGGCATGAGTTATGGTTCCATCGGTGGTCGTGTCTGGCTGCGCGACCGGGGTGATCAGGGCGGCGAGCCGGGCTGGTATTATGAGGCTGGTTGGCAGGGCGCTTTGTCGCGCGACACATCGGTCTCGTTGCAGCTGGGACAGGGGTACCGCAACGGCGGCTTTGAACGGACCATTCCGGACCTGAGTATTTCGGCGCACACCCGCTTCCGGGATTACCGCTTCGGCGTCCGCCTCATCGATCACAGCGGCTTTGGACTGAACAACAATCAGGATTTCAGTCTAATTGGCAGCATCCAGAAACGCTTCCCCTGAAAAAGCCCCGTCACTACCTTATAATTCGCATTGAATTTGTACAAGCTGCTTGTGCTGCGCGGGTGGGCTCATTTATAGTGATCCGCCGTTTTCAACCCTGAAACGCAGCTGATGCAGGCAGGCATTCCTTCTAGCTATGGATTTTTTACCGGTATTTCTTAATCTGAACAATCAATCCACACTGGTTGTGGGCGGCGGTCCTGTGGGTCTGCGCAAGGCACGCCAGTTGCTCGATGCCGGCGCCAGCGTGACCCTGGTGGCTCCCCGGCTCAACGATGCGTTCCAGGCGTTGACAGAACGACCGGACTTCACCCACTTGTCCCGTGGTTACAGCGACGAAGATCTTGCCGGGAAACATCTGGTGGTCGCCGCCACCGACGACCCGGCGGTGAACGCCCGCATCGGCGAGCAATGCCGCGCGCAAGCCATTCCGGTCAATGTGGTGGACAACCCATCATTGTGTTCATTTATTTTTCCCTCGGTACTGGATCGTTCGCCGGTCATGGTGGCGGTCTCGACCGCCGGCGCCTCACCGGTTCTGGCCCGGCAGTTACGTACCCGGCTGGAAACCCTGATACCCTCAGCCTATGGCCGCCTGGCCCGTCTGCTCGAAGCCAACCGGGAGAAGGTCAGATCGGTCATCCCCGACGAGCGTACCCGCAAACGTTTCTGGGAAGCCTTATTACAGGGACCCATGAGCGAGATGGTCTTTGCCGGTCAGGATGAGCGCGCCCAGCGGTATATTGAGGAAGCCCTGAAAAAAGCCCCCGGCGAGGAAGAAACCGGCGAAGTCTACCTGGTCGGTGCCGGCCCGGGTGATCCGGACCTGCTGACTTTTCGCGCGGTACGCCTGATGCAACAGGCCGACGTGGTGGTCTATGACCGCCTGGTCTCCAAACCGATTCTGGATATGACCCGGCGCGATGCTGAACGCTTTTATGTCGGCAAGGAAAAAGACCATCACGCCGTACCTCAGGACGGAATCAATCAGCTGCTGGTCGATCTGGCCAGGCAGGGCAAACGGGTACTGCGTCTCAAGGGAGGGGATCCCTTTATATTTGGTCGGGGAGGGGAAGAAATCGAAACGCTGGCTCAGGAAGGAATCAACTTCCAGGTCGTGCCCGGAATTACCGCGGCGGCCGGCTGTGCCTCATATTCCGGCATCCCTCTCACGCACCGAGATTACGCCCAGTCCTGCACCTTTGTTACCGTCCATCTCAAGGACGGCTCACTGGATCTCAACTGGGATGCGCTGGCGCATGAACGGCAAACACTGGTGTTTTACATGGGGTTGACCGGTATAGCGGTCATCAGTCGGGAACTGATCGCGCATGGCATGGCGGCCGACACCCCGGCGGCCCTGATCGAACAGGGCACGACTCCGAACCAACGGGTCCTGATCGGCACTCTGGCAAACCTTCCGGACATAGTGGTTGAATCGCAAGTGCGTGCTCCGACACTGACCATCGTCGGCGATGTCGTCAGACTGCACGACAAACTGGAGTGGTACCAGCCGGAGGCGCATCGTCAGGGTACGGTGTTCAGCCGCAATGAACCCAAATCATGAGAGAAGGTGACATGGAATAGCAAGAAGATCAGCCGCAGATCGATTCCGGCAGTTGTGGCGAAGCCGAGCTGTTTGCACTGCAGGTGCTGGATGACAGTATGGAACCGGAATTCGCCCAGGGTTGCATCATCATCATCGATCCCAGCGGTCATGTGAAGAATGGTGCTTTTGTGCTGGCGCGGATTGAAGAAGAAAATTATATCTTCCGCCAGTTCCTGGTGCAGGAAGACCGTTATTACCTGAAGCCGATGAGAACTTCCTACGAAGTGATCGAAATTCCGGGCCCGGAAGTGATCGAAGGCATCATTGTGCAGCGCGCCGGCACCCGTCGCAGTTATCACAAGCACTACGACTGAGCATTTTACAATGGTGGACAGCCGGCCTGTTCCAGCATCTCGGTGAGACGAATCAGGGGCAGTCCGATCAGGGCATTCGGATCGTCGCCTTCCAGTTTTTTGAACAGCGTGATACCGAAGGCTTCCGATTTGAAACTGCCGGCGCACTGGTAAGGTTGTTCCACCGCTACATAGTGTTCGATCTGTTGCGCGGTCAGATCACGGAAATGTACCCGAAACGGCACCACATCGGTCTGGGTCTTGTCGTTGCCGGCATCGTACAGACACAGACCTGTCAGAAAGGTTACGACCCGCCCCGACGCCTGGTGCAGTTGCTGCACCTCTTGCTGCTGTCCCCCGGGTTTGCCCAGAATCTTATCGTCGATCACCGCGACCTGGTCGGAACCGATGATCAGCCCCTCCGGAAACTGTCGGGCCCCGGCTCGGGCTTTCAGCTCCGCCAGGCGTTGTACCAGGCGCTCGGGTGACTCTTCCGGTTCGGGGGTTTCATCAACATCCGGTTTGCAGGTCTGATAAGGCAGATGCAATTTGTCCAGCAGCATACGGCGGAATGGCGACGTGGAGGCCAGTACCAGGGTGGGCCGGGTCATGGCATCGTCAAGCCTGTTCGATCTCGACCAGGGTTTCGTCAGGATTGACGCTATCCCCTTTGGCGACGTGGATGGCGCTCACGGTGCCGGCAACCGGCGCCTGGATTTCGGTTTCCATTTTCATGGCCTCGGCCACTAGCAAGGGATCGCCGGCCTGTACCCTGGCGCCCACTTCCACCAGGACTTCAACAATGACGCCCGGCATGGATGTAGTGACATCGCCCGGCGCGGTGGCCCGTGGCCGCTTACTGCCTTTGGGTGGATTGGCGCCCGGCTCGCTTTCATCACTGGTCAGTTCTTCGAGGGATTCCACCAGTACTTCTTCGGGAACTCCGTCGACCGTCAGATAGAAGGGCCGCGTGGCTTCCTGGCGGTGCCCGGAACCGGTAATACGGATATGATAACTCTCGCCATGCAGCGTAATGTTGAATTCGGTCGGGCGCTCGAGCGTTTCGGTATCGGCCTTGAGAGGTTCCAGCGGTTCGGGTTCCAGCTCCCCC
>Ga0114931_10003107_pt1 | contig 21091 bp, 16 predicted proteins | sample 2SBtaG_FD_89579 | JGI IMG/M metagenome (GOLD analysis project Ga0114931, IMG submission 89579) | Deep subsurface microbial communities from Kolumbo volcano to uncover new lineages of life (NeLLi) - 2SBTROV14_V59a metaG | ecosystem: Environmental > Aquatic > Marine > Volcanic | place: Kolumbo...
CCGCTCGATTCTCTTGAATCGAGGGGCTAGACGACCGCGGAGCGGTCGAGGGGGAGGCTCGGCGAAGCCGAGGGGGCGCTGCTGCGCCCCCAACCAACGGTGCTAGTCCCGCGTTGCGCGGCGTAGCCGCGCGTGCGAAGCCCCCATCGCTTCGATGGTAGCCTTCGAAATCACCGCCGGGGGGCGTCGGGTTAAAGCCCCGCGGTCGATTCCAGTCGTAGGGAACAATTGGAGAAATTCGTCGCGCTCGCGCGAATCTCCCAGGGGGCTCGTGCGTCTCTCCCATTGCCGGACGCGGTGTCAGCTGCCACAAATGCGCCACGTTGTCCGTACCAGGATGTTGTCGATGAAAGCTAGAAGCCTCGTTCTGTCCCTGATGGTCGGTCTGTTCGCCCCGATGGCGATGCCCGCTCCGAGCGCCGTTGCGCAGTCGAAGAAGACCGCGACGAAGGCGCCGGATGCTTCGCAGATCGCCGACCGCGTACAGGCCTTCTACAACCATAGCCACACCTTCCAGGCCGGCTTCAAGCAGCGCTACAAGGTGCGAGCCTACAACAAGGTGAAGAACAGCGCGGGTCGGGTCGTGTTCAAGAAGCCCGGCAAGATGAGCTGGCGCTACACGAGCAACGGCAATCGCGTCGTGTCCGACGGCAAGACCATCAAGATCTACGAGAAGGACAACAAGCAGATGTACCTGCAGGCGATGGGCAAGAGCCAGTACCCGGCGGCTCTGGCGTTCCTCGTTGGCGGCGGCAACCTGAAGAAGGCCTTCAAGCTGAAGAAGCTCGATGCCCGGGCGCTGCACTTCGAAGGCGGCTATGTGCTCCTGGCCGTTCCGAAGAAGCCGACCCCCGCCTACCAGAAGCTCGTCCTGTACGTCGACGGACAGACCGCCCAGGTACGCCGTGTGATCTTGCTGGACGCACAGGGCAACACCAACCGCTTCACCTTCGAGCATCCGGTGATCAACAAGAAGGTCAAGCCCGGCGAGTTCAACTTCACGCCGCCGTCGGGCACGCAGGTCATCAAGCCCTAGGTGGAGGTACGGCAGGGCTGCTGCCTGCGGCGATCTCGGCGACTACCCGCTTGACGAACGGGAGGCCGCGGGCCACGCCCGCGATGATGATGGCGATCTGCCAGACGAGCGAGAACGCGAGCACGCGCTCGCCCGTGGACCAGGGTGCCATCAAGAGCCACGCTCCCTGCACGGCGCCGAAGCCAGCCACGTTGACCGGCATCGAGCCGACCACCAGCACGATCGGCAGGTACACGGCCATCACCCACAGCGGGATCATCAGGCCGAAGGCCAGCGCTCCGGCCCAGGTCCCGACGACGAGCACGTAGATCTGCAGCACGCGCACCACGATCTGCGCGAGGCCTCGAGCTGCGTCGATGCGCTGCCAGGGTTCGAACAGCGCCGGTCGCCGGTAGCGGCGCAGCAGCCGCAGGGGCCCGAGGAGCTCGAGACCGACCAGCAGCGGCGAAGTCTACCGTAGGACACCAGCAAGCCTGCGAGAGCGCGGCGCACCGAGCCATCAGCCGTGCCCGGTCTGGAGCCGCGGTTACGTGCCGAACGCTAGCAGCCGGCGCTCCGGGGTGCCGAGCTCGTCGATGTGCACGTACGGCCGACCACCGCTTCTGGAGAAAGCGAAAGAGCCCGTGTTGAGATAGCGCGGTCCCTCGTCCTCGCGGTGCGTGTGGCCCATGATCACGAACTCGGCTCCTGTCAGATCCGCAACCTGGCCGGCCGCGTTGCGCAGTCGCTCCACGACGCCGCCACTGTAGCGGCTCTTGTTCTGCTGCACGGAGAACGCCAGGTAGCCGGCTGAAGCCGCCGCCAGTCCGAGGGCCACCGGATTGCCGAGCGTCACTCCGGCGGCGGCTCCCGACGTGGCGAGGAGCGTCGCGATGATGCGGTCGAAGTACAGCCGCATGAACGTGTCGCGGAAACGATGGTGGGTCGGTTGCGGCGCCGAGCCGACCAGCTCGACCAGCTGGGCTGCATCGAGGCCGGTCTCCGCCGCGAAGTCGTCCAGGGCGCGAGCCCCGAGCTCCCGCTCGGTGCAGAGCTCCGCCTGTCGCCCGGCTTCGATGCAGAGCCGGATAGCAGTCTGGAAGTAGTTCGCGACGATCCACGGTGCGCGTGGCCCGAACAGTCTGAACGTACGGGCCAACCCACCGAGCGGCGTGGTCTCGTGCGCGTGGGCGAAGTGGAGCGCGCCGTTCGGTGCGAGAAAGCGCCGCGTCAGCGAGATCCCGAGCGGCTCGGTGCCGGGAGACCACAGCGCCAGCGGATGCGCCGGGGCGTTGTCCGGGTCGTACAGGTGGCCGTGCTCGATGTGCACGCTGCCGCGACGCACGAACCACGGCGCTACCGAGAGCTGTGCCGCTTCGTCGAGCTCCATCATCCCGACCAGTGCCCGGCGCACTTCCGGAATCGTCGTCGGAGCGTCGTGGTTTCCTGCGACCAGCGTGAGCGCGCCGCCCTCTGCCAGGTGCGCGCGGCACGCCGACGAAAGCTTGGCCCTGGGCTGGAGTAGGGCAACCACGGACTCGGAGGGGTCGCGCTCGGGCGGGTCGACCGACAGGTCGAACAGATCACCGGCCAGCACCACCTCGTATCCCCGGTGGCCCCGGATCAGGCGGGCCAGATCATCGGCCGCGCCAGCCCGGCCTCCGTGCGAAAGATGGACGTCACTGAGGACCAGGACCGGACGGGGAAGACGGGCATTCATAGGCGGGGCCGCCCGAGCATAGCGTGGATTTCCGATTCTGCCCGCTGGGGGCCACAAGCCCCTATTTTTCCCGCCCGCCGGTTGGACAGAGGGTGTTCCACTCTTGACGGCAGTCAGGTTAAGGTGGCCGGCCATGCCAATGGAAACCCAGCGGAGCCGCGTAGTAGTCGGAGCGGAAAAGCTCCTTGGTGGCGCGGCCGACCGGCTCTGGCCCGTAGTGTTGCGTTACAACGAGCGTTTTGCCGGCGCGACGTTCCAGCCGCGCTGGGCTCCAGCCCCCTTGATCCGCAAGAAAGAGCGGACTTTCCCGACCCTGGGCTGGCCCCGCGAGACCGATTCGCTCTGTCCCACCTGCGTCAAGGAAGTACGTGGCGCCGTCCTCTCCGGGAAAAAGGAACTCTCCGAGCTCATCGACGGTCACCCGGGTGAGATCAAGGCGCGCGTCATCGAACGCGATGGCCAGATCCTGATGGTCAAGGAATGTCCCGAGCACGGCGTGGTCGAGGACGTGATGAGCATGGACCCCGCGTTCCTGTCGCGCATCGAGAAGCTGTTTCCCGGTCGCGACTACGAGGCGCCGAACAAGCACATCAGGAACCACGGTACGTCGAGCATCAAGTACGGCCGCGGCTCGGTGCTCACGGTGGACCTGACGAACCGCTGCAACATGATGTGCGACCCGTGCTTCATGGATGCAAACCAGGTCGGCTACGTCCACGAGCTCACCTGGGACGACATCAAGAAGATTCTCGACGACAGCGTCAACGTGAGGCCGCGGCGGCAGATGAGCGTCCAGTTCTCCGGCGGCGAGCCGACGCTGAGCCCACACTTCATCCAGTCCGTCCGCTACGCGCGCGATGTCGGCTACTTCTGCGTGCAGTGCGCGTCGAACGGTATCCGCTTCGCCCAGGAGCCGGAGTTCTGCCAGGAAGCCAAGGAAGCGGGGCTCAGGCTGGTGTATCTGCAGTTCGACGGTGTCACGAACGAAGCCAACAGCCACCGCAAGGTCGGCAACCTGTTCGACGTCAAGCTGCGCGCCATCGACAACCTGTGCAAGGCGGGCATCGACGTCGTGCTCGTGGTCACGATCGTCAATGGCATGAACAACGATCAGGTCGGGCCGATCGTGCAGTTCGCTATCGACAACGCCGACAAGATCACCGTCGTCTCCTTCCAGCCGGTGAGCTTTACGGGGCGCGACGAGGACATTACCGACGAGGACAGGGCGAAGCAGCGCTACACGCTGAGCCATCTGGCGCACGACATGAAGACGCAGCTCGGCCAGACCGAGCCCCTGCGTGATTGGTTTCCCTTGAGCGCGATGAACCCCTTCAGCGACGTCGTGGACCTCCTGATGGGACCGGCCGCAGACTGGGGCGCGCTCAAGTGCGGCTGCCATCCGAACTGCGGCATCGGCACGGTGTTGCTCGTACACAAGAAGACGAAGCAGATGGTGCCGATCAGCGAGTTCCTCGACGTGGATCGGCTGCTCGCGGACATGCAGGAAATCGCCGATGCCGGTCACGGAAAGAAGCGTACGGTCGCCGAGATAGGTCTGGCGATCCTACGGAATTTCAAGCCGGAGAAGGCACCGCCGGGCTACGGCTTCACCGAGCTGGTGCGGCAGTTCATGAGCCAGACCGGCGCGGGCTCGGATGCCGTGGGCGAAACCGAAGGCGACGCGGACAAGTTCGAGTGGCGCTTCCTGTTCGTCGCGGGAATGTGGTTCCAGGACCTGTTCAACTACGACTTCCGCCGCACCGAGATGTGCATCATCCCCTACGGCACGCAGATGGGGGAGATCAGCTTCTGCGCCTACAACACCGGCGTCGGTTGGCGGAACATCATCGAGAACATGAAGATGACCGCGACCGTGGCCGATTGGTACCGCGAGAAGGGGCGCCACCCCGTGTACGCGAAGAACCAGAACCTGCCGCTGCCGGAGCTTCCGCTGGAAGTTGTGGTCCGTGACGATGGCGGCAAGAAGAAGCTGCGGGTCGTCTAGCTACGGGCTTCTGAGCCCCTGCTGGATCACCGGCCACGCCACCGGCGTGGCGTAGCTCCACTGCACCTCGCCCTCCGTTGCCTCGCGGGACAGCTTCTCGCCGCCTCTGGCCTCGAAATCGGTCGAGTGCTCCTTCTCGCCCACAGTGCATTCCCAGTAGACCTCGCCGAGCACGTAGTCGACGCGGGCCTTGGATTTCTCCGTCTTCTTGAACTTCTTGCCGTTGAAACCGACCACCTTGGGCATGCCGGATAGATCGAGATCTGCGACGCTGATGGACATGGACCACGTCCAGTTGCCCTCGTCCTTCTCGAGCCAGCGGTAGCCGATCTTCTCGCTCCACAAGAGGTATTCCTCCCAGGAGTAGCGCTCGCCGTCCTCCTTCTCGCTTCGGACGAGGTAGGCAATGACGATGTACTCGACGCCGCCGAAGACCGCGTGCGTGCCGATCGGAATTTGCGGCTTCGAGTACGCCTGTTGCTGCGCCACTACGCCTTGACCGGTCAGGTCGTTCATCGCGCCGCAGTAGCTGCAGCCGACGCGCCAGGCGCGTGCGCCGCTCACGAGCTGGAGCTCGCCGCCGCAGCTCTGGCACTTGATCGCGCCGGTCTGGGCGCGGACGGCGTGGCTGGGCGCGCCAGGGTCGACCGCCAGCTCGTGCTCGTAGAAGATACGCCCGGTGAAGATGTCGACCTCGTCCGCGTCGCTGTTGTCGCCGTAGTCGATGGTCGCGTAGGTGCCGCTCGGCCCGCGCAGGTCCGTGTAGTAGAAGACCTCGCCCGGCTTCACGGGGAAGGGTAGCTCGCCCTTGGCGGTGACCACGCTGCCCGAGCGCGATTCGGCGACACGGAAGACGCCGTGGCCGTCGAGCTGCACGTCCTGTTCGAGCTGGAGCGACCCGTACGGCGGAGGCTCGAACCAGGGCTGGAGCGAGCTTGCGTACCAGATGCCGTCGTCATAGGCGAGCCAGCCCCACGCCTGCCCGCCGCCGTAGCTCAGGTAGTACTCCTCCCAGACTCCCTTGCCGTAGTCGAGCTGGAGCTGCCCCATCACCGTGAACGGGTAGCCGGCGAGCGTGCCGGTGTCGCCCACGGCGATAAGCGACGGGACCTTGGCGAGCTCGGCGACCTTGCCCAGGTTCTCGAGGCCCTTGTCGCTGCGTACGATCGTGGTGCGGCAGTAGTCGCACACCTTGGCGAGCGACGAGCCGACGCCGAATTCCACCGGGGCTCCGCAGCCCGGACACGTCCCTTGTGCCACCGCCATGCTTCGTTTGTAGCGGATCACGCTCCGTTCTGCATCTGTTGCGCTGGGCGCAGGATGTGCAGCGTGCGGCAGGTGGCCGGACGCGGTTCATCCCCGTTGCCGGCGCGACCCACGGCTCCGTTCTGGCCCACCCGCGCGGGCAGCTGCGACGTTCGGAGCTCTCGTGGTTCGCGCGATGGCTGCCGGACAAGCAGAGGACCCGCGTCAGGCGCTAGGGTTCTCGGCGTTCTGCATGAAGTCCATGAGCATCTTGACGAGCTCGGCGGGGGGCGTGACCTCGGGCTCCTCCACCGAGTCCTTCTCGTGCTCGAAGCGGAGCAGATCGAGCTTTCTGAACTCCTCGCGCACGCGCGGCGTGAGCAGACCCAGACGCCTGAGGTTCGGCACGATCTTCGAGAACATCATCTGGCGGAAGCCTTTCTGGAACGGCGTGTCGCGCATCCAGGGCACCCACACGCTCTTGTCCCAGCCGAGCCGGTCGAACACCTGCTCCATCAGTAGCCGATCCCGCAGGAGGTGGGTGGCTTCGATGACGAAGTCTTCGCGCTCGGCGAGCTCGCGCGCGCTCATCTCCTCGCTGTAGACCTTCGACAGGCTCAACACGCCGAACGCCACGTGGCGCGACTCGTCCGCCATGATGCGCGAGGTGATGTCCTGGATAAGCGGCTCGTTCTGCATCACCAGGCGCATCATGCCGAAAGCGGCGAGCGCCAGACCTTCGACCATGATCTGCATGCCGAGATAGGTGATGTCCCAGCGCGAGTCGCTGACGATCTGGTCGAGTAGCGTGGCGAGGCTCGGGTGTACCTCGTAGCTCATGCCGAGCTTCTCGGTGAGGTAGCGGTGGTAGACCTCCACATGGCGCGCTTCGTCGGCGACCTGGTTCGCGGCGTAGAACTTCGCCTCTTCCCAGGGCACCGTCTGCACGATCTTCGCCGTGGCGATCAGCGCACCCTGCTCGCCGTGCAGGAACTGCGAGAGCATGAAGGCGTTCATGTTGAGGCGCATCGCGACGGCTTCGTCGCGCGACAGCGTCTTCGGCGGCGCCATCAGCTGGTTCATGAACACGTCGACGTTGCCCTCGCGGGTGATCTTCTCGACGTCGACATCGGTCGACCAGTCCAGCTCGTTGGCATTCCAACCGAACTTTTTGCCCTTCTCGTACAGCGACAGCAGCTTCTGTTCCTCCAGCGCGTACTGCCAGTCGAAGACGGTTTCGAGAGTCGACTTCACGCTGCGGTAGGCGCCGCTCTGGGGAACGGGGAGGGGATTCTTCTGCTGGTAGTCCATGGCAGCGGGATCCTGGACCCTTCCGGCGCGGTAGCAAAGCCCCGGGAGGGGTAGGGAGATGTGCGTGGGGCCGCTCGACGGGACGCCCGAGCTCTGGTCGGATCCGGTACATCGGCGTACCATTGTGACTCCTATGGTCTGGCGGACCGAGCCCCGCGCTTCGCACACGGACCGCGGCGGGCGCACGATCCGCATCCTGGGATGGGTCGTGTTGCTGACTGCGGTCTCGAGCTGTGCGTACTTCTCCAGCCAGCGCCAGGGCGAGTCGCACGACACGCTGGGCAATGCGATCTACCAGGCGCTGTGCGATCGCGTGGGTGCGCAGTCACTCGGCGAGGATCTGTCCGGAGCGTCGTACCATCGCGTGTGCCACCCCGACGCACAGGGCCACTATGCGGGCAAGGTCGACCGCACCCAGCTGCCGGGCGCTCCGGCGGGGTTTGCCGCGCTGACGCGCGAGCTCGCCATCGGCAAGGTAGAGGTGCTCGCCCGCCGTCGCGCGGAGCTAGTCCAGGCGCTGGACGCGACCTTTGCCGACGTGCCGGTTGGGAAGAGCTCGCTGCACGCGGCCCTGTCGGACTTCATGGCCGACAACAAGAAGCTCTATGACGAGGGCACGGTGCCCGACGTGACCCGGGCGCTGGGACGTTTCAGCGGACTCACCCACGATTCGTCCGCCGCCGCTCTCGCGCTGGCGCGTCTCGCGGCGCGCAAGGGCTACCGTCCCTACGAGACCGAGCTCGGTCCGCTGGGCGCCGTGCTGTCGTACCCGAAGCTCACGGAGCTGACGCGCGCGGGGCTCGCGCCCATCGCGCCGTACTCCGACCCTGCCGACGAGAGCTCGGCGCCAGGTCCGGCGTACGCCAGGCTCTCGGCGCTGATGGACGCGGCCGCGGCGGAGATGCGGACGGCCGATGCGTCGCCCCCGGACGGAGCGGTGCGCGAGATCGCGCCCGGCGTGATCAGCCGGCCGCGCTCCACGGCGGAGCTGCTCTACGCCCTGAGCTCGCACAGCGATCCGTCGCTGGACAAGGCCGCCACGCCCATCTGGCTCGTCAGGCGCGACGAGCGCGGTCTGGCTCTGCTTTCTGGTCCGATGCTGGACGAGAACCACGACGGTCTCGAGGACGTGGACGCGCTCGGCCTTCCCGTCGACAGCTCGGGGGCGCGCCGCCTGCTTCCGTCGCCGTTCGCCGCGTTGTCGGTTCCCGACGGTCAGCGCGATGGGTTCGGCCGCGCTCTGGACCAGAGCGGCAAGCAGCTGTGGCAGACGTTCGACGGCTCGCAGACGCTGGGCGCGGCGCTGGTCCGCGACCTGTCCGCGCTTTCGGCGCCCCAAAGCGGCGAGCCGTCGGACCTATCGGCGATGCTGCTGGGCGCGATGCCACTTCTCGGCAGACAGGGGCCTTCCCACAAGACGTACGGCGCGGGAAACGGAAAGCCCGCCGCGACGCTCGACTACACCGGCTACCAGCCCGACACCTCGCCGCTGCTCGCGCTCGGTCAGGCCGCGGCGATGCTGCTGGGCGATCCGCGCTCGAGCGATCTGCTGGAGCTGAGCGCGAAGTTGATGCAGGACCATCCCCACGAGGTGGCGCGGGTGGTCGGCGCGATGCTGGAGATCAACGATCTCGCCAAGCAGTACCCCGACGCCAAGCTGCCCGCCGATTCCATGTTCTGGGACAACACGCTCGACGTGCTGGAGGACATCGCGCGCGTTCCGGGGCTACTCGACGACGTGCTCAGGAGCGCGATGGATCCGGACACGCTGCTCGGGCAGAAGGCGTTCCCCGCCTTCATGACGTTCAGCGACAGGATGACCTACAACCCCGCGGATCTGAACGGCCCCGGGCTCAACGTGACGCTGGGCGGCACGAAGGACCCGGCGGCTCCGGTCGACCGCCAGAAGCCCATCACGGGCGACAACCGCAGCCTGTGGTTCCGCGAGATCGCGATGCTCGACGACATGCGCGGCGTCGCGATGTGCAACAAGGAAAACGCCATCGTCCACGGCAAGGATCTGCCGGGAATCGGCGACCATGACTACCCGGACGGCCAGATCGTGCTCGGCCCGATCCACGCCTGCCAGGTGTTCCGCGTGGACGACGTCGCCTCGCTGTTTCTCGATTCCATCGGCGGGCTTTCGCACATCCCGGTTCGCGACCCCGCTATCGCCGCCGGCACGACCGACCACGTGCAGGAGGTGTCAAGCGGCATCACGGGGATGACGCTGCACCCGACGCCGCGGGCGCTCTCGCGGTTCACCAGCTACGATTTTCTCGACGACACGGATCCTTCCAGCGCGCTGACGCGGAACTACATGAAGGACCTGATCGCCGCGCCGCCGACGTCCGGGTGCCCGGTGACGCCGGTGACCGACCCCTATGACGGGTCGCAGGTCCCGCTGCGCACGTGCACGGACCCGTCCCAGCGCTTCTGGGACCGCTACGGTCAGGACACGGCCCTGTCGCTGGAGCGTTTCGGCTTCCTCGAGGCGTCGCGGCCGCTGGCCCACGCGTTCGCGGTGCACGGCCGCTCGGATCTCCTGGCCAAGCTGTTCGACGTGATGTTCCAGCACTGGGGCGATGGGAGCCAGAGCACGGCCGAATGCAATCCAGCTGCCAAGCCCGGCGAGCACCGCTACTGTTCCGGCGACGGGCTGGTGCGCTACGAGCCGCTGATCGCCAAGGCGCTGGCCGGCGAGCTGCTGCCGGCCCTGCACGATCTCACGGTCGCGACGGCCGGCGTGACGGTCGACTCGCGCGTCGACGGCGCGCCGGTCGACGGCATCCGGGTACTGGCCGAAGCACTGAGGGGCGCTGTGGATCCCGACCTCGCCAAGGCGCGTGGCGTGACGGACGTGTCGGGAAACGCGACGGCGAACCGCAACGACGGCTCGGTGGTGCCGCAGGTGACGCCGCTCCGCTTGTTGATCGATGCTATCAAGAGCATCGACACGCGCTTCGACGACTACCGGAAGGCGCACCCGGGCGAGCCCGACCGCCACGCGCTGTGGAAGCGCGCGCGCTCCGCGCTGGTGGATCGATTCCTCGCGGTCGACGGCAGCGGCGCTTCGTCCTCTTTCAAGAATCCGGCTACACCCATCACGGGCGCGGTATTCTCCAGCCTCGTCCGCGAACAGATCGACGCCCACTGTCCCGGTCGCCTGCAGACGCCGCCCGTGAGCGCCTGCAAGTGGACCGACCAGGAGCTGACCGACAACCTGCGTGACGCCTTGGGCGGGCCCTTGCTGGCAGGTGCAGCGGGCGTGGGCGATGCGGTGCTCTCCGATGTCGCCGCGCGCGCCGGGATCGAGGCATTCGTCTCCTACCTCGTCGACCCCCAGGGTGCTGGTTTCCGTCCACTGGTGGCGTCGGTGGTGGACGGGCCCGCCGGCGTCAACGACGGTTCCGCACTGGCGCCGCTGCTCCAGGTCGCGGCTCCGCTGCTCGAACGCTCGCCGGAGCAAAGCACGGCGTATGCCGCGATTCTCAGGTTGTTGGCGCGTGTAGCGGGTGACGATGTCGATCCGGACCGTGTGATGCAGGTCGTGTTGAGACAGCTGGTTACGCCGATGGGGAAGGACAGGCCCGCGCCGCTCGACGTGTTCGTCGACGTGCTCGGTGACGTGCAGCGCTACGACTCACGGCTCGAGCCGGACGCACCGCTCGACCGACACGACGTGACCGTGGCGTCGGGCAGTGTGGAGCGGCTGATGCTCGATCCCGCGCGCGGCCTGGAACAGTTCTACGAGGTGATCCGTGACTCGGGCCGCTAGCAGATGGACCTTCTTGGCGCTGGCAGGTCTCATGCTGGGCTGTTCCAGCACGGCCAAGCCCGGCTTCAGCGCGCGGGGCTACGCGGATGCGGCGGCCGGCGCCGAGCTTCCCGAAGCGGGTCAGCCGGACAGCGGATCGGAAGGCGGCACGGCGAGTCCGGACGCGGGTGATGCCAGAGCGGACGCAGCGTCCGACGCGGGGCCGGCCGCATGCACCTTGCAGGTGCCGAAGGACCAGAAGACGCTAACCGATGCGATCGCGGCCGCGGTGGACGGCGATGTCATCTGCGTGGCCGACGGCACGTACGTCGATACCGTCACGGTCAGCAGCAAGAATCGCTCGATCACCCTACGTGCTACTGGCAAGAGCGCCATCTGGAACGGCGAGCTCCTGGTCGCCGGCGGCCCCGGGACAGGGCACTCGCTGGTCGTCGAGGGATTCCAGTTCGGATGCGCGCCTTCGAATATCTCGCTGAGCGGGTCGACCGGGCGCGTGGTCGTACGCAACAACGTGTTCGACAACGCCTGCGGGTATGCGCTGGATCTCGAGAACAACGCTGCGGGCTCCGTCACCGTCGTCTTCGAGCAGAACCAGCTTCTGGACACGAGCCTGTCTGCGAGCCTCTCCGCTCCCCTTGCGGGGGCCAAGGCGCTGGTGACGCTCAGGAACAACCTGGTCAGCGGCGGAGCCGGATTCGGGCTGCTCGGCGACGGCGCCTGGGCGCGCTATGCGGTTCTGGGCAACACCTTTTCCGTAGATCCGGGCTACACGCTCGTGCAACTCGATCTCGGAGCGGGCGCGGGCGCAGGTTCGAGCGTGCGGGACAACATCCTGGCCGGAGGCGACACGGCGATCAGCTGCCTGGACTGCAAGAAGCTCGACGTTGCCCGGAACCTGCTGTTCTCGGGCGACGCGACCTACGGCAAGGTCCAGCTCGGCGAGGGGAACCTCGAGGCGGACCCGCTGTTCCGGGCCGCCGACGATTTCCGGCTCCAGCTCTGGTCGCCAGCACTGTACGCCGGGCGCCGGAAGGCCGGCGCGCCCGCCGACGAGGATCTGGCGAGCGATATCGAGGGCCGACCCCGTCCCGCGGTCGATATCGACATGGGCGCGTATCAGCACGAATGACCGCGCGCTGCGTCACGCGGCGTCGTTGACGCTTGGGGACGCCTCTGTTTTCATACGCTCTACGTGACTGCACCCGGGCGATGGCCGCTCCGGGGCGGCTGCGAGAGTTCCGTTGCGGTTCCGTGCCGCACGGTGCGTAGCGAGAGGAACCGGCAATGACTCGTCGACTTGGCTTGCGTCTGGGGCAGATGGCTTTCGTGGGGTCCGCTTGCGTCGCGTTGCTCGTCGGCTGCGGCAGCAGCAATGACGGCGGCGGCGCCACGAGCACCGGGGGAAGCGGAGGCACGGATGCCGGCGGCGGCACGGGCGGTAGCGCGACCGGCGGCACGGGCGGTAGCGCGACCGGCGGCACGGGCGGTAGCGCGACCGGCGGCACGGGCGGTAGCGCAACCGGCGGCACGGGCGGTAGCGCAACCGGCGGCACGGGCGGTAGCGCGACCGGTGGCACGGGTGGCACGGGTGGCAGCAGCACGGGCGGCGCCGGCGGCACCGGCGGTGCCAGCGCCTGCAACCTCGCTGGAACCTGGGGCACCTACATCACGTCGCCTGTCACCTGGAAGGGGACGCTCGCGCTGGCCTCGGGCAACGGCCACCTGCGCGAGTGGCTGCTCAGCACCCGCACGCAGAACGGCAACAAGACGGTCGACAAGGCTGTGCCACGCGCCATCCAGCTTCCGGACTTCAAGGGCTCCACGCTGGCCGGCGGCGAGAAGTACGGCCTGCGCTTCCCGCTCCCGAGCTTCGACAAGGGCAAGGTCCCGGCGACGACGCTCAACGGGACCCTCAGCGGCGCGACCGTTGGCTCGACGTTCAGCACGCCCGACACGGCGCTCCTGCTCGGGCTCAGCATGAAGAACGCCACGAAGGCGACCTGGCCCGCCGCTGGTAGCATCACGCCCCGCGACGACGACGCCGACGGAAATCCGGCGTTCACGACCAACGCCGCCACGGGCGCAGGCTACGCGAACTTCCCGTTGGATCTCCTCAAGAACGGGCGTGCCGATCGGCTGTACGTTGCGACCCGCACGGTTGCAGCTCTGTCCGGCAAGCTGACAAACTGCAAGCAGATCGACGGTAGCGTGAAGTTCGCTGTTCTCGGCGGCACGCCGGCGATCAACTCGCACATCCTCGGCTGCCGCAAGGTCGGGGGTGGAAGCTGCAACGGTACCCAGCGGAATTTCGTTGACGCCAACTCGCCGGCGTTCACGCCTGGCGCAGGCTCGACGATGAAATCGGTCAAGCTGGCCGCCAATGCGACCTGCGCCGACGTGCGCAAGGCGCTTCCGTAGCACTAGCTGTGGAGCGCACGGGCCAGCTCGTCGACCCTGCGCAGCTTCAGACCCCACAGGCGACCCTCGCCGACTGCCCGAGCCCGGACGCATCGGTCTCCAGATCCAGGCGGAGCTCCTCGCGGGTCTCGCGAAGGATGCGATGCCTGCCGCTTTCCAGCATCTGAGCGATCACTGCCCCGTGCTGCTCGAGCTCGAGCTGCATCCCAAGGCAGCCAGGGTGCCAACCAGCGCGGCGGCCAAGGTGAAGCTGTGCATTCTGGTCATCGTCTTCGCCTCGCTTCGTCTCGGCCCGCGTTCGCAGCGAGCCGGGGTACGCCCAGGAAGAACGATACTCCGCCCGCGATCAAGAGCAGTGTGCTCCAGGCGGCCTGCGTCCACAAGCCGCCCAGCATGAGCGCGCAGCCGAGCACCAGGGCGCCGAGCTTCCACGCCGGCGCGTTCTTCTTCACGCCCAGGGCGACAACCAGGAGCGTGCCGAGGGGCAGAGCGACTGTGTGGAACCAGACCATCAACGCCCCCTGTCGCGGCTCAGGCGTGCGCGCTGTGCTGCCGGTGCTAACGCGCTTTCATCTCGGGGCTCTCGGCGACGGCCATGCCGATGAGGCGCGTGGTCTCGAGCAGGTGCTGTGCCGTGGTGCGCGTCAGCTCGGGCACGACGTGCCCGACGTCGGGGAAGCCCTTGCCCTCGGCATCGGGCTTCGCGTCGCCCCAGTTGGCGAACAGCCGCCCCCAGTCGCTCTCCATGCATTCCTTGACGCGCGGGAAACCGTAGCGCGGGTACCAGAACATGTCGTGGTAGGCGACGCTGGCCACGTACGCCCAGGGCGCGAGCCACGTCTTGAGCGACCACTCCACGGGCTTCTTCAGCGGCCCCCAGTAGATGCGGTGCTGGTTCCGCGACGCGAAGGTCATCTCCTTGAACGGCCCGTCGAAGTGCCAGTTCTCCCTCGCCGCGTCCTCGTCGCCGACGATCTCGATCTCGCGCGGGTCGCCCACGCCCAGGCCCTGCTCGTGCGCCAGTCGCAGGAATTTGCAGTCCTTCATCGGATCCATGCCCATCAGCTTGGCGGCGACCGCGTCGATGGCGACCTGGTCATCCGAGGCGATGAGCACGTTCTTGATGTGCGGCACCATGCAGCGCGGGCCGGGGCCGTCGCCGGCGAACGTGCCGTCCATCACGGCAAACACGCCGCGGTGGATCTTCTTCTGGATCATCAGAAGGTCGACCAGCGTCTCGTGGATGACGGGGTGCGTCCAGTGGCGACGCTCGTTCAGGAGGCCACCGAAGGCGTTCTTCATCGCGCCGGTGGTGGTGGTGAAGATGTGCGTTTTCACCGTCGGCAGATGGATGATGTTCTCGCCGATGAACCGCTTCGGGATGGAGAAGCCCTTCGGGTAGACCTCGTTCAGGCACAGGAATTTCTTCGTGAGGTCGCCGACGGCATCGCGGATGTCGATCCACTCCTCGCCCTCGTACAGATGCACGTTGCGGATGCCGTGCGCCTGCACCACGTCGAGCTGCTTGTTCTCGCGCTCGCCGAGGTGCGCGTCGATGACCACGGTGCGGTTGTGGCAGGCGTGGATCAGATCCTTTTCGTACCCGTCCTTCTCCATGGCGCGCAGCACGCCATCGAGCTGCCAGGGCGTCGTGCTCGAGCCCGGGTAGAAGAAGTGCCAGGAGATGTTGACCTTGAGACCCGTGTCGGCATCCTTGGCGACCACGTCCTGGTAGCCGGCGAGGTTCATCACGCGGTGGTAGTCCTCGAGCACGGTGGCAGGCGAGGTGCGGACGATGGCGACTTTCGAGCGGGTCATTTCAGGGCTCCTTGGGCACGGAAGCGAACGAAGCAGGGCCGCCACGCCTTTGTCATCGTGAGGTCCCGTTCGCAAGTCTGTCGCGATTTTTCCCTTGGGTCAGCTATTTCAGGCTTCTGCGCACAACCTCCATCGGCTCTGCACACGCTCTGCGCGGACCCCGGCGCCGGGCCGGCGGCCGGGCCAATTCGCGCTAGGCTCCCCGCCCGCATGAAACCCACGCTTCGCGAGTGGCTCGCCGAACGGCCTTTCTCCCTGGGCATGTCCGCGGGGTTCTTCGGTTTCTTCGCGCACACCGGGGTGATGACGGTGCTGGAGGACGCGGGCCTGCTTCCGGGCCGCGTCACCGGCGCCAGCGCCGGAGCCCTGGTGGGCGGCCTGTGGGCGGCCGGCCTGGACGCGGTCACGCTGCGCGACGAGCTGGTCCAGCTGCGCCGGGAGGACTTCTGGGATCCGCGGCCAGGCTTCGGCCTGCTACGAGGACGCTTGTTCCGCGAGCGGCTGGAGCGGTTGCTGCCCGTGATTCACTTCCATCAGGCAAGGACGCCGGTTGCGGTCAGCGTGTTCGACGTGTTGTCGCGGCGCACGCGCGCCATCGACACGGGGTCACTCGCGCCCGCCATCCAGGCGTCGTGCACGCTGCCTGGTCTGTTCCAGCCGACATGGCACGAAGGACGGCCGCTGCTCGATGGCGGCATCCTCGACCGTGCGGGACTGATGGGGATGCCGCCGGGCGAGCGCGTGCTGCACCATCACCTCGCTTCGCGTTCGCCCTGGCGGCGGAAGACCAGCGCTGCTCTGGATGTGCCGTCGCGGCCCGGACTCACCGCGCTCGTGATCCGCGATCTGCCGCGGGTCGGCCCGTTCCGCCTCGAGCAGGGCATCCGGGCGTTCGAGGCCGCACGGAAGGCAGCTCGAGTGGCGCTGGGGCGGCCGGCAAACGACGTGGTGGCGCTGACGGTCTAGGCGAGCGCCGCCGAGAGGCAGGAAGCACCACCAAGTCATTGCGTTGTAGAGCGGTCCGGCCAGTCCGTACCAGAGCTCCTGGCTCCGGCTGACGTATCCCGAGCTGCGGAGGGGCATGGCACCAACATGTGTCGCCGGCGGCGCGGCTGCAGGAGCGCCCCCGCGATCGCCCCCTCCGCTAGGCTGGGGCTGTCCGGCCCGGCGAAGTTCGCGCTGGGCTGACCCGCCCGCGGAATGCCGGCGTGGCCAGGCGGCGTTCCCGGATCGGCATGATCGCTCCGCACCGCCTCGCCCTTTTGGTCCCGCTGCTGCTCGAGGCGTGTCACGACCGAGGCGACAGGGCGAAGCATTCGCCCGCGCCCGCGCCCGCCGCTTCCCGCGCCGACACGCAGCTTCAAGCCTGCCGCGAGCGCATTCTGGACGTGGAGTCGGAGGATGCGTTGCCCGGAGCGCCGGCGTTCGAAAGGCGGCGCGCGGAGATCTTCGGTCGCGCCCGCGGCGAGCCGCTCCTGTTCGTGCGCGAGCCGGCGGCTACTCGGGACAGCGCGCTGCCGGCGGCGGTACGGAAGGCGCGGCGGCAGCTGTCGCGGCTTTCCGCGTGGCGGCGTGTCAGGGCGCTCCGCGCACGCTTCCGCGGGCAGCCGCGCGTGCTCCGCGCCCTCATGCTCCGGCAGGGCTACCTGTACTCGTCCGATCCGATCGAGGCGCTGGCGCTGGTCACACTTCTTCGCATTCCGGATCTGTTCGCGGCGCCAGACATCGTGCTAGAGCGCGGCTCGCACGTGTATGCACTGCATCGCGCCGGCGGGCGGCACCCATCCTACCGCTTCAGCGATGGCCGCGAGGCGCGGCTGCTGTTCGGGGATCGGCTGGCGCTGAAGCGCGACGCACTGGGACCGACGCTGCACCGTGACCTGCGCACTCTGGCGCACCGCATGGGATTCGACCGCGCGCGCATCGAGCACATCGCGGCGGGTGCGCTGGTCGCGCGGCTCCGTCTCGGCACCCGCTGGGTGCGCGCGCTGCTCGTGTCCGACGGCGCACGGCTGTCGCTTTCGTGTCTCGATGCGCCGGCTTCGGAGCGCCGGAGCGCGCAGCGCTGGCAGCACAAGGACGCTCCGCGGCGCAGGGCGCTGGCTCGTCTGCGCGGACAGGTGACGGAAGAGATCGCCGAGCGGCTGCCCTTCGACCGACCGCGTGGGGAGGAGACGGAGGACGAGGACGGACAGCTCCGGCCCGCGTGGCGCTGGGCGTACCGCACCGGGCAGCGCGTGTTCAGCTACGACGACAGGAGCTACCCGGTCTACGATGTGCTCGGGCGGCCGCATCCACCGCAGGTTTGCGTGGAGTTTGTACTCGATAGCTACGAGAGAGCGTCGGGGACGTGGTTTGCCTCGCTTGGACACGGGCATGGCCGCATCGAAGGGCGGCTCGACTTCAAGGCGTTTGGCATCGAGAACCGCAGCGGCGTGCTGGCCTTCGAGCACTTTGCAGAGGAGCACCCCGAGCTGTTCGCGCACCGCCGCTTTCGCGGCGACGAGCGCATCGAGTTCCGCGAGCGGCGGCGCTTCTTCGCGTGGCTGGTCGCGCACGCCGATCTGTTCAAGCCCGGCGACATCGTGGCGATCCGCGGCCTGAAAGCAGACGGGCGCATCCACCAGCATGCGCTCCTGATCGAGGACACCGATCCCGAGACCGGCTTTCCGGATGCGCTCGCCGACCAGATGAGCGTTCCGCGCCGCCGCACCTGGGAGAACATCATGGGCCCCGCATCGCGTCGCAGCCTCTACTACCGCGTGCGGCCGAGCGCGGCGCTGCTCGACGCGCTGGCCGGTGACGCGCTGCCGGACACGCGACCGGTCGCCGCTGACCGCTGAAGTGATATAGACCCCGGCGTGCAGGACGCGGCGGACCTCGAGTGGCTCGACCTTGGCGACCACCGGCTCGAAGCGCGCTGGTACGGCGCGGGCGACGGCCCCGTGCTGGTGTTCTTGCACGAGGGGCTCGGCTGCCTCGATCACTGGCGCGATTTCCCCGCGGCGCTGGCGCAGGCGACGGGGCTCCGCGCGCTGGTCTACAGCCGCCGTGGCTACGGGCGCTCTGATGCCTGCGAGTTGCCGCGTCCGCTCGACTACATGCAGCGCGAGGGCGAGCGCGAGCTACCGCGCGCGCTGTCGGCGGCGGGCGTGAACGAGGCGCTTCTCGTCGGCCACTCCGACGGCGCGTCCATCGCGATCGTCTACGCCGGCAGCGCGCCGCTGCCGGGCCTGCGCGGCCTGGTGCTGGAAGCGCCGCATGTCTTCACAGAGCCATCGGGGCTCGAGGCCATCGCCCGCGCGCGCGAGGTCTACGATCACGGGGATCTCCGCCGGCGGTTGCTCCGCTACCACGGCGACAACGTCGACTGCGCCTTCCGTGGCTGGAACGAGGCCTGGCTCGATCCCGGTTTCAAGGCCTGGAACATCGAGTCGTACCTGCCCGGTATTCGCGTACCTGTGCTCGTCGTGCAGGGCCTCGACGATCCCTATGGCACGCTGAAGCAGGTCGACGCCATCGCGCACCAGTCCGGCACGCCTGTCGCCGCGGAGCTCCTCCCCGAGTGCGGTCACTCCCCCCACCGCGACCAACGCGACGAAACCCTAGCCGTGATGAGTGGCTTCATCCGCGGACTGCTCGAAGGCTAGGGCAGGTCCTGGCGCCACCTCACAACGGGCGCGGCTACACCCGGGCACTGCGACGTAGCCGCGCCCGCCAGCCTCAGGGCCGCTCCAGGCGGCGCCGCCACAGAATGAGCTCGTCGTCGCCGGGATGCTGCTCGATGGCGCGACCAAGCTCGCCCAGGGCGCTCGCGACCAGCCCGGCCGCTTCGTACGCGCGCGCGAGCGTGAGGTGCAGCTCGGTGTCGTCTGGTTCTAGCTTCGTGGCTTCGCGCGCGGCCTTGACCCCGCGTGCCGGGTCGCTGGTGCGCAGGTAGCATTCCGCGGAGCGCTGCAGCGGCGCGGCGTCCCCCGGCCGACCCTCGGCGACGCGCTGCCAGGAGCGCGCTGCCTCTTCCCAGTGGCGGTTCTTCTCCTCGTACTCTGCGCTCGCTTCACGGCGGCTCGTGAGGTGGCGCTGCGCTTCGGCGTCAGCCTGGTCGTACAGCTCGCGGATCGCGGCATCGTCCGGTACCAGGTTGAGCGCGATGCGCAGCGCGTTGACTGCGGAGACCCAGCTACCGTTGGCCAGGGCTTCGCGCCCGGCCTGGACAAACGTCTCCACGCGGGGCGACTGGCGATGCGCGACGAAGCGCCGCAGCGAGTCGTCGGCGCGCTGGCGGAGCTCGTCCGACGAAACCGGCGTTTCGATAGCGACCGCGGGTCGCGGCTGGCCCGCGAGGCGACGCGCGAGCGCGCGGCTGCGTTGCTCTGTCGTGGCGACGGGGTCGAGTGGTGGCGGACGGGGAGCTTCGACGGTCCGTGCGGTGGATTCGGGTGAAGGAGGGAGCTGCGACGGGGGCGGTGGCGGGATCGAAGTCAGCACTGCATCGAACGCGTGCGTCTCGCGTCGTGCTTCGAGATAGCGATCGTACTCTTGTCGCAATACTCTGCGCGTCAGGATGCGTTCCGCTTCGGTGAGTCGCTCGAAGATCCTGTCGAGCTTCTTTCTGTAGCTGCCGAGCTCGCGCCCGAAGTAGCGATCGGGATGGAACGTGGGGATCAGCGCATAGTAGGCATTCTTGATCGTCTTCTTGTCCGCACTCCGCTTCACGCCGAGCAGCGCGTAGTAGCTGGCGAGCTCGAGGCGCGCGAACATATCGTCGATGCGCTCCCGCTGGGTCGTGTCCAGATCCACCGTCTCTTCGACGACCGGCGCCGCTTCCGGAGGTGGGGGAGGGGGCTCGGCGCGTCGTGCGGTCCGCGAGTTGTCGAGAGCGACGTGCTCCTCGCGCGGTCGCTCGTCGTAGTCGCGACGCGGGTCGCGCCGCGGCGGCTCGCCCCTACGGTCTTCGTCGCCGTCGCCGCCGCCCAGGAGAACGGCGCCCAGTCGTGTCAGCCGATCGAGCGTCTCTTCGAGCGTGGCCGGCTCGAGCGAGGTGACCAGCACTATCTCGTCGAGGTCGCTTGCGCCATCGAGCTGCGACAGTACGAAAGCGTCGATCGGGCTCAATGGAAGCGTCGCGATGTCGATGCTATCGACGCGTCGCGGCGCCCCTGCGCGGCCGTGTCTGTCCTCGCGATGCCCCGTCAAGCTCGGTGCCGACTATACCGGAAACCGGAGCGTTGCAGTTGCCGGTGCGGTCGGCGCGCGCGCTCGCCCGAAGGCGCCCGGCAGATGGGGCGCCCCATGCTGCACCTCGCACGCCTGCGCGGCCGGCGGGCGTCGCGCCGGGGTCGCCCGCACACGGCAGATCCAGCTCACCGCCCCGCTTGGGCGTGCAGCGGCTCGCCCGCGTCAAGCGTCGCCCCGAAGTCGATTCCGGGTTGCAGCCCGGATGGATATCCCGTCTGCGCGGGGGAGTGCCGATGCCGAGCTTGCGACGCACCGGCCGCCGACCGCGTGGGTCGCGCGGGTCGTCGATCTCGTCGAGGATTCTCCTTTCGCCCGCCCGGTGACGGGCGTCGCCCGACCCGCCCGCCGCCGGGCGGCAGAGGAGCGTTGACGCGCTGCAACCATCACCCGTCCCACGAGCCTGCCGGCGCAGTGACAGCCCGCAGGCTCGTCGGGCGCCTGCTTGTTGCAGCCCGCGCGCGCTCGGCTGCCGCCCGGCGGCGGGCGTGTCGCGCGACGCGCGGGACCGGGCGGGCGGTGGAAGATGCCGCGCCGAGATCGACG
>Ga0114931_10003108_pt1 | contig 21086 bp, 22 predicted proteins | sample 2SBtaG_FD_89579 | JGI IMG/M metagenome (GOLD analysis project Ga0114931, IMG submission 89579) | Deep subsurface microbial communities from Kolumbo volcano to uncover new lineages of life (NeLLi) - 2SBTROV14_V59a metaG | ecosystem: Environmental > Aquatic > Marine > Volcanic | place: Kolumbo...
CAGAATTCATGGTTGTTATCGGAGGATTGTGTAGGGTGGGTGCCACTTCTGCCATTTCGAACGGAGTGAGAAATCCATGTCTCGAGCGGAGCGAGAGATCTTTTGGATTGCGGCAAGAAAGGATTTCTCCCGCTGGTCGAAATGACAAAAAAAATAGTCGAAAGGACAACGATCGCCTGCCCATTCAATCAGAAAACGCAGTGCTGAACGACGACACGAAAACCATCTATTCTGTATGATCTATCATTTAGCCATGGCGCAACCGACGAGGGTAGATGCCGCCTCATGTCACTCAGCGTGGCGTGAGGCGGATGCAGACGTTTTTGGAGGAGACGGATTATGACGCGTCCCTGTTGTTCTTGGCTGCGTGATGCAGGAAGCGTGGCGAAGCGATCTGGACGTCGTGCCTGATGCCGAACCATGATCACCGCAGGCATGAGCGACTAGCCAGCGCTGGGAGACGACTTGTTTAGAGACTGTGTTGCCCGGCTAACAGGGCGTGTGCTTGCCATGAAAAAAAGGGATGGAAAATAGGTATTGTGTCCCCTAATTCTGTGGCGAAGCCCCACGCCTGTGTTACACGCTGATTGCCACGAATCGTGAAGGTACCCCCGAGGAGATTGTGCGATGGTAGAACCAGGGGGGCGAGGCCAGTGAGAATTTCATCAAAGAACTGAAGCTTGGGTTTGGCATGGGCCGGCTGCCATGTGGCACCTTCGCGGCCAATGCCGTCTTCTTTCGCATCGGGGTGTTAGCCTACAACCTATTTGTGTTGTTCAAGCTGTTGGCCGTACCTCAAGCCTAGCGTCGATGCCAAGTGCGCACGGTCCGCTGGCGGCTGTATCAGATGTCGGGCAAAGTGGTCCGACATGCCGGGGCGGTGATTCTTAAAGTGCCGCACTGGTTGTGGGGCGTGTGTGAAGAGATTCGGACGCGCTGTGCGGAAGTCGCCCAGACGTAAGCTGGAGCAGGAAGCCGTAGAGGAGTAGGAATCATAACGGCAGTGGTCTGCCCACACACGACCAATTGATCGCATATCCGCAAAGAAAAGCCTTGGAGGGAGTCTCGAACCCGGTCAGATCATTGCGGAAGCAACCAAGTTAGGGGGGCAAAGACGTGGATTTCGCCACAGGGCCTCGTTTAAGCAAACCCATCGCGGATCTTGGGTTTGCCATTGAACGCGCGAACCCTCTATGGTAGGGTTTACTTTGTACCATTTAGTATCGATGGTCTTCCATTAGTTTATTGAGCCAGCCGGTCCCATCGTCTAGCTTGGCCTAGGACGGCACCCTCTCAAGGTGCAGACACGGGTTCAAATCCCGTTGGGACCACCAAAGACTTACCCTGTGTATCTTCTCCTCATGCATTGTAACGATTAAGCTTTTCTTCAGGTTCTTTCACCAAGCATGCAAGGACGACATTTTCATGATGGGGCCGAGGATGGATTGGAGGCCTTGGACCCTCTTGATCCGGAGAAGATTCATTCGTTTGTCGATTTATTAACCTCCATGAAACGGACCGCTTTTGGCGGCCGGAGAGTGGGAGAAGCTTTTGACATTTTGGCCGCGATGATCGAAGACCCTGATTGCACAGTTGTGCTGACCCTGGCAGGAGCGATGACGATTGCCAAAATGGGGAAAATTATCTGTGGGATGATTGATCGGGGAATGGTTCAGCTTGTAGTGTCGACGGGAGCGTTGATGGCCCATGGCATGAGCGAGGGGGTGGGGAAGACGCATTATAAATATCATCCTGCCATGAGTGATACGGAATTGTTTGAAAAGGGGTACAACCGTGTGTACGATACTTTGGAAATGGAGTTGAATCTCAACCATGTTGAACAGGTGGTTGGCGAGACCCTCAAACGTCTTGATCCGAATCAACCGCTGTCGTCTGAACGGCTGACCCGTGAACTTGGACGTACCCTCCATGAATCGTTTGATGGGCCGGCTATCTTAAAAAGCGCCTATCTAAAAAATGTGCCGGTGTATATTCCGGCTTTTACCGACTCTGAATTGGGGTTGGATGTTTCCATTTGGGCCATGATTGAAAAGGGAATGTCCCAAAAGGCCGGTCATACTCAAATGGATAACCCACCTGTTTGGGAACAGCTTCAACAATGCCGGCCAAGCTTTAATCCGTTTCTTGACCTGAACAGCTATACCGAACATTTGCTATCAGCCAAACGGCTGGGGATTATGACCATTGGGGGAGGTGTGCCAAGGAATTGGGCTCAACAAACCCCCCCTTATATTGAGATTCTGAATCTCCGGATAGGATCTACGTTCAAACCTCCTCGTTATCACTATGGTGTGAGGATTTGTCCAGAGCCGGATTATTGGGGGGGGCTGAGTGGCTGCACGTACCAAGAGGGGATTTCATGGGGAAAATTTGTCCCGCCGGCGGAGGGGGGACGATTTGCGGAAGTCTTGAGCGATGCGACGGTTGTCTGGCCGTTACTCATGATGGGGCTGTTGGAACGAGCAAGGGGGGAAGGAACCAACCATTGAGAGAGAAAGGATGTTCAGCCCTCGACAAGTGACCATCAGAGTGCCAAAATAAAAGAGGCTTTTCACACAAACATGCATGGCAAATCTTCACTTCTGGAGAACCAAATGATGGCATTTCATACAGTCAAACAGATGACCCTCAAGGTCTTGATCGTGAGCGTGATCTTCCTCAGTGTGTGGGAGGTAATCCCCGTTCTTGGCGCCTCTCCGGATTTTCTCGTTCGAGACAATGATTTTGTCCAAGGTCACTCCACAGCCCCCGTGACCCTTCTTGAGTATTCTGACTTTACCTGTGGGTTTTGTGAGAAATTCTTCCATAGTATTTTCCCTCGTTTGCACGCCGCCTATGTGCAAACAGGGAAGATACGATTTGTACACCGTGACTTCCCACGCTCACCAGTAGGTCCGGCGCTTCTGGCTGCTCAGGCAGCCAGATGCGCAGGCGATCAGCAGGCTTTCTGGACCATGCATAATCGTCTGTTTAACAGCCATCAGGCCTATGCCCCTCACCAATTACGGTCTTATGCCCAGGAAATAGGGTTGGATGGCGCCAAATTTTCCAGTTGCCTGGAGCAAGATCGTCATGTGGCGGCCATTTATCAAGACCGTCTTGAGGGCGGTCAACTCGGCATTCGAGGGACGCCGGCCTTTGTCTTATTTCAAACGGATTTATCAAAAAAAGGAAAAGTCATTTTGATTCCGGGGGCCTTCCCCTTTGAAGTCTTCCAAGAGCAAATTGATCAATTGCTGGAATCTATCAAGGTTCCCCGGGAACCCTCTGAAAGTTCCAAGTCTCAGGATTCCGTTCTGAAGGGAACGTAGTTTCAGCGTCTGATAGCCCGCCGACTCCACGAATGATCAGGGCAGTGTTTCCCAAGAACGCACGTCTGTGCCGGAGGGTATGTGTGCCAAGATGAACAATCCTCGTCCGTTTCTGATTGGTGAGAAATGGGTGCACACCTCGGTCTCTGAGCCGGTCCGAAATCCCTTTGATCAGCATCTGATCGCAGAGGTCTGCCAGGCCGGCCTCCAGGAAATGAACGATGTGATGGAGTGTGCCTCCAAGGCGTATGGGGTCATGCGGCGGTTACCTGCGCATGCTCGATCTTGCGCCTTGGGTCAGATGGCCGCTTCTCTGAGAAACAGAAAGGAGGAATTCTCCCGCACTATCTGTCTGGAGGCCGGAAAACCTATTCGAGACGCGAGGCGAGAGGTCGAACGAGCCATCCAGACTTTTCAGTTAGCCGGTGAAGAAGCGAAGCGAATTCCCGGTGAGGTCATTCCTTTTGATGGGAGCCCCGGGATGGAAGGGCATGTCGGCATACTCAATCGGTTCCCCATTGGGCCGGTGTTGGGCATAACGCCCTTTAATTTCCCTCTTAATCTCGTCGCCCATAAGGTCGCGCCTTGTCTGGCCGCTGGAAATTCCATTGTGATCAAGCCTGCTCCGCAGGCCCCTCTTTCCGCGCTTCTGTTGGGAGAAATTTTCCTGGAGGCGGATTTGCCGCCAGGAGCCTTGAATATCATTCCCTGTTCGAATGTTGTGGCCGAAGCATTGGTTCAACAGGCTCATTTTCAGGCTTTGAGCTTTACCGGGAGTGCCGCGGTGGGATGGATGTTAAAAGGAAAGAGCGGGAAAAAGCGCGTGCTTTTGGAGTTGGGGGGAAACGCCGGCGTGATCGTAGAACCTGATGCTGACATTGATGGGGCTGTCCAGCGTTGCGCAACGGGCGGGTTCAGTTATTCGGGACAAACCTGTATTTCCGTTCAACGAATCTTTGTCCAAGAGACCGTATATGAAACCTTCCTGGAAAAATTGGTGGCCCGTGTACGGGAATTGCCCATGGGCGACCCCTTGCAGGAGGAGACGGTTATTGGCCCATTGATTAGCGAACAAGCCGCTCAACGAGTGGAGCAGTGGATTCAAGAAGCTGATCAGCAGGGAGCTCACATACACATAGGAGGATCCCGGGCTGGTTCGATGGTGGTTCCCACCGTGTTGACTGACGTGACGAACCGCATGAACGTCTCGTGCTGCGAAATATTTGGGCCGGTTGTGATGGTGACGCCGTATGGATCATTCGAAGATGCCCTGACGCAACTCAATGATTCGGCCTTTGGGCTGCAAGCCGGCGTCTTTACGCAGGATGTCCGGAAAATTTTTCAAGCCTATCAAGAACTGACAATGGGTGCTGTGTTAGCCAATGAAATCCCGACATTTCGGGCGGATCACATGCCTCACGGAGGGACAAAAGATTCCGGGCTGGGACGGGAAGGCGTTCGCTACGCCATTCAAGAAATGACCGATCCCAAGTTGTTGGTGTTGACGATTCCCCAATGACATTCTACGCTTAGTGTCTTAGAGACAAAATTCCGTATTTTTCTGCAAAGATATGTATCGTGACTCAGATTCTGGTAGTTCAAGATTCAGGGGTTGGGAAAGATGAAGATTGAACGGTCTTGACATATTCCACTTTTTAGGAATTCGTTCTCTTTTTTCTTCAATTTACAATTTGCAATTTGCCTTTTTCATTTTGCCTTGTTTGGTTCAGGCTACCTCGGATTGGGCCAAAGGCACCCCCCATTTTTCACACGTGAGCGTGAAGGATGCCTCTTGCCCATTCTTTCCAAATTTATTCTTGCAGAGGAATTCCAACTCTTGGTACAACTACCAGCCGGTGCGGGAATGCCAAGGGCCTTTTCCTTCAGAGGGCTATTCTGCCATAAACATGCAATACACACTCAGATTTACGTGCTAGATGGGCGAGGGAAACTATGGTTCCCACACATATGTTTTTAACCAGGGGGGTGGGGATTCATCGTGAGAAGCTGGCCTCTTTCGAGGAAGCGCTTCGTAGCGCGGGGATTGCCTATTGCAATCTGGTCAGTGTCTCTTCCATTTTCCCCCCCGATTGCAAAATCATCCCACGCGGGCGAGGGCAAAAACTCCTGCATCCAGGTGAAATTACCTATCGTGTGATGGCGCGGTGCGAAACCAATGAACGCAACCGGCTTATTTCAGCTTCTATTGGGCTCGCTATCCCCACAGGACGCAAGTATAACTATGGTTATTTATCTGAACACCATGCCTATGGGGAGACGGATGAAGAGGCCGGGGATTATACGGAAGATTTAGCGGCCCAGATGCTCGCCACGACCCTGGGCATAAAATTTAACCCCAATATCGCCTGGAAGGAACGTGAACAGGTCTTTAAGATGGGTGGTGAAATCGTCAGGACGCAAAATATCACACAGTCCGCGATCGGCAAACTTAACATGTGGACGACCGTCGTGGCATGTGCGGTTTTTATTCCCCTTGAAAATCTCTCACAGCCAAAGTCTCCGACCCGTATCGTCAACGGAAATCCTAAAAGTCCCAAGCGAAAGAGATGAGAGTTAGGTGCCCCTTCCACCTAATCTGATTCCTGACATTGAAAATTTCGCCCAAAGGACCGTATGATCCGATGGGCTTTCCGCCTTTCGAGGTTGGAGATCTACCCCCACCGTTCGGCACCTCACCGCTAACGACGGGGTCGCCAGGATATGGTCGATCCGCCACCCACGATTCGCTTCCAAGGCGCTGGGGCGGCGATAATCCCAAAACGTGAATTGCTGCTGCCTGGGATGGATCCGTCTAAACACGTCAACAAATCCCCATGCCACTGTTTCTTTGTAGGCTTGTCGGACGTCCTGGTGAAAACAGACATGCGTGATATGTTTCTCCGGGCTGAAAACATCAACCGGTTCCGGAGCGACATTCATATCCCCACACCAAATAGCCGGTTCATCAGGAGATAGGTGTCTTGCAAAGTATTCTCGGAGCCGATGAAACCATTCCAGTTTATATTGATAGTTGAATGAATCAATGGATCTCCCCTGCGGAACATAGGTATTGATGATCGACAGGCCCTTTATCACCACATGCATCATGCGGAACGGGTCATCCGTCTCTTTTCCATCACCAAATCCGGCTGACACGACATCAGGTTTGGTCCGGCTCAAAACCGCCACGCCGTTATAGGCTTTCATCCCTCGAAACACGAGGGAATAACCTGTTTCACGGAAGACTTCCACAGGAAATTCAGCATCCTGCACCTTCGTTTCCTGCAGGCAGAGGACATCCGGTTTTCGGCGACCGAGCCAATTTTGTACGATAGGGAGACGCCGCCGAATCGAATTCACATTGTAGGTGGCAATTTTAAAAGTCGGCATGAAGCACTCAGGGTTTTTCCGAGTTGAAATAATGCCCGTTGACCTTTTTCTGCCATGTTCATTTTGCCTTCGGCCTTTTTGCACTTCGCTTTGCTGCATGTTCCAGAGTTCACGGTTCAAGGTTCAGATGTTGAGAAAAATGAAGATTCAACGGTCTTGACACCTCCAACCTTTTGGGAGTGGGTTCTCTTTTCATCATTTTCTACTTTACACTTTGCACTTTTCCTTTTACCTTCCCTAGTTCCGGCTAGGCCTCTTCCTCAAGACCGAGAAGTCTCACCAGTTCGGTCACAGTGTACTGGTGTTTGAGATCCAAAGGAACGACCTGAATGCCAGCCGCTTCTAAGACTTCCTTGACCAGATTTCGAGCTTTTGATCGAATAGCCTCATCGGAATCGCTTAAAAACATCAGCACTTTGTCTGGCAGCAACGTTCCGGGATGAATCAAGACCACGTCCAATCTGACTCGTGCAATGGTTCGCACGACTGCCTGGCGCGTGGTGGTCTCATCCTCTGTAATGGTCACGAGACTGAGGGCTGGGAGTTTGGCCAGGACCAGGTACTGGTCCTCAACAGACAGTTTGATCAGGTTATACAACAGGCCTTCTTCCCTGAGAAGTACGGGACGGGGAGCCACGGCTGTGGTCTTGGGCAAGGCAGAGAGCAGATCTCGTGAGTTTTTCCCTCGTGACCGAAAAAATTGACGAAACACCAGTCGACCTAGAACGAAGGCCACGAAGAGAAGAAGCCCGGCCAGACCAAAAGTTAGGAGAGAGTCGGAAGAAAGGATCAGGGAAAAAATGTCTGTTGGCCAGGCGCTTCTGGGCCACGATGAGGTTGCCACGGTGTCAGGTTCTCTTTTTCTTTCCTGGAACCAGGCTTCCAAGAATGACAGAATGACGCGCGCCGGTGACGGACGGCACATTCGCGCAGATGCCATGAGCGGTCTGATAGGCCAATACCGCGAATGCCTCGGCCTCAAATGCCTTACTGTGCGAACCAACATGTTCCATAGGGAAAACCGGTGTCGGCTGAAAGACGTTTTTCAATTCAGCCATCAGTGCGTGATTGAACACACCTCCACCACCAACCACGACTTCTTGAGGATCTTCACTCAACCACCGATTGGCCGAGGCGATCGTCTGGGCAATAAAATGACAGGCGGTGGCCAAAAGATCCTCGGAAGCGAGGTTACGCCGTTGGGCCATCCTTCTTATTCGCTGAATATACCTTGAACCAAATTCCTCTCGTCCTGTGGGTTTCGGCGGCGGTCTTTTGATGAAGGGATGAGCAAGCAACATCTTTGACAGGTTTGCATTCACGTTGCCCCGTAAAGCCAACTTTCCCCCTCGATCCATCGAGTATTTTCCATTGGAGAGGGAGCCGGCCAAGCCATCTAACAGCATGTTGCAAGGGCCGGTATCAAAAGCCTGAATGCGTGCCAAATCCCCACCCGGGGGAAGGAGGGTGACATTGGCAATACCGCCAAGATTGATCACAAGACGAGACCGGGAAGAATGACGAAACACCAAGGAATGGATATACGGGGTCAACGGAGCCCCTTCTCCACCAGCCGCCAGATCCCGTGCTCTGAAATCAAAAACAGTGGTAATACCGGTTCGCTCCGCAATAATCGAGGGATCGCCAATTTGTAAGGTAGACCGAATCATTCCCAGCCCCGGCTCATAGACCGGCTGAGGGCAATGATGGATCGTTTGCCCATGCGATCCAATCAAATCCACTTCTTCCGGTAAGAGCCCGGCGTGTGCAATGGTTTTTAAGGCCGCCTTCGCAAAAAATTCACCCAGAACGGCATGTAAACGACAGACATCGGGCACCGTTCCTTTTTCAGCCGTCCTTAAAATTGTTTTGCGCAGATGTGAAGAATAGGGAACGGCCTGAAAATCCAACAGCGTGACACGTAATGTGTGACCGCGACCGGTAATTTCAGTGAGGGCGGCATCTACTCCATCCGCGGACGTGCCTGACATCAGTCCAAGCACTTTCATGGTTGCCGCTTTCGGCGCCAGACCATTCCTGTTTGTTCTTGGTCGCTGAACCCCAAGGTTGCGTAAAAGGCTTGCTTATGACGTGTGCACAGCCAAAACAATTCCACCCGCTTGAGAGAAGGATGTTGGAGGATTCGTTCCATGATATGAGTTCCCACATCCTGTCCTTGGTATGCTTGATCAACAACCACATCCCAGATAGAGGCCCGATACACATAATCAGTCAGAACTCGACCCATCCCTATCAATCGGCTATGATCCCAGGCGGATATGAAGAGATCTGTCTGTGCCAGCATCTCTTTTGTATCCTCAAGCGTTCGTTCTTTTGCCCAATCGGTCTGATCAAATAACGATAACAGACTTTGAGGATCCACATCTTTTTTATCAGAAATCGTAATCATGCGGTATGTTCCTGCTAGAGAATGGGGGCATCATTGTATTACACTAATGACCCATCAAAAAACCAGTGGAACATGGAGAGCCCCAATATGCCCATGCTCGTCAAAAAATGTCCTAAATGCGGATTACTGTTTTGGATCAAGGAAGAAGCGATTGAGTATCCTGATGACAATACCATAAAAGTGGTCTGCCAGCACTGCCACCAAATCCTTCGTCTTCCCTTGATCACGAAGGGAGCCAATGCCGGCGCTCCCAAGATGGGACATTAAATCATGACGTAACGCCCGGTATAGCTGGAACCCCATAAGGAACATTGCAAAAGGCAAACTGTAAATTGCAAACTGAAGAAAAGAGAACCCATTCTAAGCGGTTGGATATGTCGAGACCATTCAATATCTTATCTTTTTTAACCTCTGAACTCTGAACCTGGAACCCTGAGTCGTGACAAAATTTTTTCAAATGAAGGATGGAAAGATCATGCAAGAAGAAAGGTTTGGTAGTCTCAAAGCTCGCCTGACAGGCGGGCTCGATCGAGAGGGAGGAGGGGCGGGGCCCGTTGTCTTGCTCATGCACGGATTTGGAGCACCGGGGGATGATCTCGTCTCTCTGTGGCGATTGCTCGATGTGCCCAGTGAGACTCGTTTTGTCTTTCCGGAAGCGCCGTTAGAATTGAACTTTGGTTTTGGTGATTCGAGAGCTTGGTGGATGCTGGATATGGAGCGAATGGCCCGGGAACGCGCGTTGGGCCATTGGCGGGAATTAATACAGGAAGTTCCCAAGGGTCTTCAACCTGTCCGTGAGCGGGTGGTTGAGGCTGTGACCCAAATCATGCAAACGCTTCACGTCACGCCGGAACAGATGATCATCGGCGGGTTTTCCCAGGGGGCCATCCTGGCATGCGACATGGCTCTTCGTACCGACTTTCCTTTTGCGGGCCTTATTTTGATGTCAGGAACGATGGTGGCACAGGATGAATGGCTTCCATTGATCCCAAACCGAAAAGAATTTGCTGTTTTTCAAAGTCATGGCACTGATGACCCGATTCTCTCATGGGAAACCGCCATACACCTTCGGGATACGTTAAGAAATGGTGGTCTGGATGTTCAGTGGGTGGAGTTTCGAGGCGGCCATGAAATTCCCTTGCCAGTGCTGGAACAGGAAAGCCTGTTCATTCGCCATCAGTTGTATCACGAAGCAGAATAACCCGTTGTCGCAAAAAGACCGAACGCATACGAACGTCAAGAATTGCAGACTTGATTGACTCTTCGCTATAGTGCTTCCATCATACATTTCTCCAAGGATCCCAGCATGATTTCTCAGAAGGACTTCACAGCGTATGTTCAGGTGGCTCTTCCGGATGCCTCGGTCTCCCTCACTGACCGAACCGGAACCATGGATCACTTTACGATCCAAGTGATTTCTAACCTATTCGAAGGGAAATCCCTTTTGGATCGACATCGAATGATTTACCAAGCCCTAGAAGAACCCATGAAGGACGGACGGATTCACGCATTGGAGATTCAGGCGAAAACTGTGGAAGAAGCATCGTGATCCCTCACACCAGGGGATTTCAGCATGGCCCTTATTTGAGCAAAGGAGGCTAACATGGCCGATTCTATTCAAGAAGAAATTGACAGGGAAATACAACAACATAAAATCCTGATTTATGGAAAAGGAACCAAAGAGGCTCCTCAATGTGGATTTACCGCAGAAACGATGGAGTTTTTTGATAAATATGGACATCCCTATGAGCTGATCAATGTATTGCCCAATCCCGAAAAACGGGAAGCGCTCAATAAAATGACTAATTGGCCCACTTTGCCGAAGGTTTTTATCAACGGAACCTTCTACGGTGATACGGATGTTCTGGGGCCTATGGAAGAAAAAGGAGAGCTCCAGCCGTTGTTACAAGAGACGTTCAAGACCTCATAAGAAAAAAAGAGGGACTCTTTGAGAGTCTTATGTTCATCAAAGTAACGATCCTTCCCCTTTTTGGGTCCCCCCTTCTCGTGGGGCATGGGCAATGATTCGGTCCGCCAGGCGTGAGAAGGGCAAGCTTTGCATCCAGACGGTTCCTGATCCGCTTAGTGTGGCGAGAAATAATCCCTCTCCGCCAAAGAACATGGATTTGAGATTCCCCGCTCGTTCAATCGAGTATTGAATGCCGGATGTAAATGCCACGAGACAGCCGGTATCCAGACGAAGGGTTTCACCCTGCAATTTCTTTTCAACGACCGTTCCGCCTGCATGAACAAACGCCATACCATCTCCCGTCAATTTTTGTAGGATGAACCCCTCACCACCAAAAAATCCTGTTACTAAACGCCGGGTAAACGTGATGCCGATTTTTGTGCCGAGAGCAGCGGCAAGAAACGCGTCCTTCTGGCAAATGATTTCTCCTCCGAGTTCTCTCATATTGAGAGGAATAATGGTTCCGGGATAGGGGGCTGAAAAGGCCACACGTTTTTTCCCCGTACCAGTATTGGTAAAGTGCGTGGTAAACATAGACTCCCCCGTCACCAAGCGTTTGCCGACGCTCACGAGCTTGCTCATCCACCCTTCATCCGGATCGGACCCGTCTCCCATCTTTGCTTGAAAGATAATGCCATCTTCCATGTAATTCATCGCCCCAGCTTCAGCAATGACGGTTTCTCCCGTATCCAGTTCGACCTCCACGAGTTGTAGATCATGGCCAAGAATTTCATAATCAACTTCATGGCATTTCATGTCATCCTTCCTTTCATTGACTCCCCTCTATCCTTCTGTTAGTTTTCCTTGGCCTTTTTCGCCCCTTCATACTAATACATGACCTGTTCCGTGGACATTCAAGCATATCTCGAACAACAACGGCAAAAAGTTGATCATTTTCTGACAACCGTCCTCCCTGACGGTCAAAACCTTCATGAGCCACTGTATCAATCCATGCGATATAGCCTCTTGGGAGGAGGGAAGCGAGTTCGTCCTATTCTCACCATTGCTACGGCTGAATCCGTCGGTTCTCTTTCCATCGAGGACCTTCTTCCCTTTGCCGCAGCTTTGGAATGTATTCATACCTATTCGCTGGTCCATGATGACCTACCCGTCATGGATAACGATGATTTCCGGCGCGGACGGCTGACGAATCATAAGGTGTTTGGTGAAAGTATGGCGGTCCTTGCTGGAGACGCATTACTCACCATGGCTTTTGAACTCTGTAGTCAACCACCATCCAAAACCACGATTGGTTTGGACCGGCAAGTTCAAGTCATATACGAATTGGCCGTGGGGGCCGGCCATGATGGTATGGTTGGAGGGCAGGTTCTGGATATTCAATCTGAGAACAAGGATATTGACCTCCTGACCTTGCAGGCCATTCATAACTATAAGACGGGACGACTTATTCGGGCTGCTGTTCGAATTGGCGGCATTCTTGGAGGAGCGACGACCTCTCAATTGGATCAATTGACAAAATATGCAGAGGATATTGGCTTGGCCTTTCAAATTGCCGACGATGTGTTGAACATGACGGGCACTCGCGAGGAATTGGGAAAAGACGCCGGGACAGATGCCGAACGAGGTAAGAAAACCTACCCGGCTTTTTATGGGATTGAAGGGGCACGAACTCTTGGTGAACAATGTATCAACCGGGCCATTCAGCGTTTAGAAGATTTCGATCACAGGGCTGATCCGCTCAGAGAACTGGCTGCCTTCATCATAAGCCGAAAGAATTGATCGCTCAGACGTGTCAATCTTTTTCTCCTGATCAATCCATCTTCATCCACATCAGCTTCTTCTGGTTCTTCCATTTCCTTTTTTAAAACAGACTCATGAAGGTTCTTGTCACAGGGGCAACGGGGTTTATTGGAACCGCGGTGGTACGAGCCCTTTTGCAGACAGGAACACAGGTGCGCGTGCTTATCAGGCACAGTAGCAATGTCGCCAACCTTGAGGGACTTCAGGTTGAACCGGCGTATGGTGATCTCTTGGATCTTCCTTCTCTTCAACAGGCCGTCACCGGTTGCCGCCAGCTCTATCATGTGGCTGCCCTTTATGCGTTGTGGAACCAAGACCCTTCCTTGTTTTACCAAGTCAATGTCCAGGGAACGGCGCAACTCTTGAAAGCCGCCGGAGATGCCGGCATGGAACGGATAGTCTATACCAGTACGATTGGGGCCATCGGTTTGCCAAAAGATGGAGGGCTCGGGACTGAAGAAACGCCCCTTCACCCGGTCCAATTGGCTGGGCATTATAAGCGATCAAAGTACTTGGCGGAGAAAGAAGTGATCCGGCTTGTGGAAACCGGTTTGCCGGTCGTTATTGTGAATCCAACGGCCCCGGTTGGCGAGCGAGATGTGAAGCCGACTCCAACAGGGCAAATCATTGTCGACTTCATGCAGGGAAAGATGTGGGCCTATCTTGAGACGGGGATGAATCTTGTGGATGTTGACGATGTCGCTGTGGGGCATCTCCGGGCCATGGAGCGGGGGCGGATTGGTGAACGCTATATCCTCGGCCATCAAAACCTCACGTTTTATGAAATTTGCCACATTCTGAGTCGTCTGACCGGTATTCGCGTGCCCAGATTGAAACTTCCATGGCAAGCCGTGCTCCCTCTTGCGCATGCTAACCAATGGGTGGCTGATTTTATTACCCATCGCTCTCCCCGTATTCCCTTAGAAGGCGTGCGAATGGCAAAGTATCGAATGCACTATGATTGCTCAAAGGCTATCCGTGAATTGGATCTCCCTCAATCTTCCGTAGAAAAGGCGCTGGAAAAAGCGGTACAGTGGTTCCGGAAACATGGGTATGCCTAACCCGGAGGAGCCGGAACCAAACAAGGTAAATGGCAAAGTGCAAATTGAAAAATGCACAATGACGGAAAAATTCAGACGATCTAAAAAGTTGGATGTGTCGGAAAGGCCATCCAGCCCCTTGACAGACAAGGCTTTTGGAACATCACCAAAATTTTCTTTACAGAAAAACACGGAATTTTGTCCCTAAGAGACTAACCGTAACATTCAATGACTTCCTCCGTCCTCTTACATGGAATGGGTTGTGGAATTTCTGTCTCTTCTTGTCCAGACCATTGAGCTCCGAGCGTATGTCTTTCTCTTTTTAACCGTTTCCCTCCTGTTTTCCAGCCGGTTATTGGGATGGAAGCGGACATCCGCGCTATTTCTCATTACGTGGATCACAGCCTTTATCTGTGAGTTTTCCTCCACCCGTATCGGTATTCCTTTTGGTTATTACTACTATACAGGTTCGACGTCCGGTCAAGAATTGTACCTATCGAACATTCCCTTTATGGATTCTCTTTCCTTTGCCTTTCTGTTGTATGCCAGTTACAGCATGGCCTTAGTCTTTGTCCTGCCGGCTCACTCATCAGAATCCAGGAGAGGATGGGTCTGGCAATCCCAGACATGTACGTCTTGGCCCGTTGTCCTTTTGGCCACGATGTTTTTTGCTTTTATTGATGTAGTCATCGATCCGGTGGCGCTGAGGGGGCAACGCTGGTTTTTAGGGCAAATTTATGGATACCCGGAGCCAGGCGTGTATTTTGGGGTTCCGCTTGCCAATTTTATCGGCTGGGCGATAGTCGGATGGCTCTCCCTGATTCTCTATCGAATGGCGGATCGTACTCGGTGGATGGATGCTCCACCACTGAAAAACGTCGTCAACGGAGAACTCTTGGGAGGCGTTGGGTTATACTATGGGGTGTTACTTTTTAATCTAGCGGTAACTTTTTGGATTGGCGAATCTCTCATAGGGATGGTGGGATGTTTCATTTACCTCCCGATATCCATCTTCCTTTTTCTGAGATTAACTCGTTGCCTTACATCACTCGCAGGGAATTAAACCCTTTCGTTCTTTGATAGGGCCCCTTGAGCGAAGTTTTGCGCGTCGGTATGATGCCCATGTGAACCATTCGGTAACATGTTGCGGCCTATTCTTTCCAAGGTAGAGGGAAATCTATGAGAGGGTTTTTAATCCGCTGTGGTGTCACAGGCGTGTCGGTTCTGCTTGCCAGCCAAGTCATTCCGGGCCTTGTCATTCACAATGTATCCGGGGGAATTGTTGCCGTCCTCCTCTTGGCCTTCCTCAATGCGATGGTGCGGCCTCTTCTCTATCTTCTCTCAGCCCCCTTTATCGTCCTCACTCTCGGTTTGTTTATGGTGCTGATCAATGCCTTTCTCTTGCACCTTGTTTCGATCTTGGTGAAAGGGTTTTCGGTTGAAGGATTTTGGTCTGCTGTGGGTGGAGCGATTCTGATTAGCTTAGCAAGTGGGATGATCAATTTCTGGATTTCGGAAAGAGGACGCATTGAAGTGATCATGTCCGGCCGACCACGGAAAATTCGCCATATCAATTGAAAACCCATTCCGATGTCGTTACAATTCATCACTCTTCTTTTCGGAAATGGGGGTATCTGTCTCCTTCATTCAATAATGTTGTAACGTGCGTTCGCAACAAGAAAAGGTACAATACGGTTTCCCATGGCAAAAATTATTGGCTCATATCCCCCCTCTAATCAAACCACCCTTCAAAAGATTTTAACGACAGCCGTTAATGAGTTGGGAGTTGAGGCGACCCTTGTAGCTATCGCCACTCATGAAGAAGGACCTCTGACCCCTCAGGTTTCACGCGGGTTTACCGCTCGGGAAATAGGAGCCCTTCTTCGATCTCTGCCCGAAAAGGATTGGGGGGTTGGCCAACCCACAAACTCGGATCATGCACCCGATGCTCGTGCAAGCATTCAGTTACGCATGGTCACTCCTGGCAGCAAGGTCTTGTTCGCCGTTCCTATGCAGAGGGGAAATCGGGTGTACGGAACCCTTGTTGTGGGAAGGCGGGAAAATACAGCATTTTCCAAGCGGGACAAAAGTTCTGTGGAACAGGCAGCAGCGCATATCACTGAGGAATTGCAGCAGCGTAGACTCTTTGGAACCTCATTGATCCTTGGTCAATCCATGGTAGCCCAAGAACCCATTTCAGAAGCTCAGACAGGAAATCTTCCAACGCCTCGGGTCTATTCCACTCCCGATATTCAACATCGGATAACCTGTTTGTTGAATGAGCAGGTGGGTGTCACACCCTTTGATCGGGCGTGGGTGGTGATCTATGATCCCTTGGTAGCCTCGATGGAGATTCTCGGCATCGTGGGTGGGCAAAAGCGTGGCCTTACCCCGGGGCAACATCTTTCCTTGGATGAATCAGCTTCCGGATGGGCTGTCAGGCACCGGAAACCTCGATATGATTCCAATCTGGCATCCACCCAAGGCCGATTCCATGACTACAAACAACTTTATAAGGATCGATTTGCCTCGACGGTGGTGGTGCCATTTTTTGTGAGGGGGAGAGTGGCGGGGACCGTGACCTTTGCTTCAAAAACCCCTTCACAATATGATTCCGAGACTTTTCAGGTGAGTCAGGTTGAATCGGTGCTTAAAAAGCTGGTGGAACTCTTCAAAGATCCAACTGCCAATCTCTCGGTGCTGTTCGATACGGAATCTACCATCGTTCACCCTCCCTCTCAAACAAAAGAAACAAATGCGGAACCAACCATTCGAAAAGAAGAACGTCGAATGGCCATCCAGGAGGTCAGCTCATTTCTGGCGACCGAAATTCGAGAACCCATGGGGTTTATTCGGGCCCAACTGGAGGAAATTACCACGGAAGCTCATTTGGATTTTGATTCCCAAACCCGTGTGGAAACAGCTATGCGGGATCTCATTCGGATGGAAGCCGTCCTGCATGAAATTTTGGATTTCACCAAACCCATGGAACTAGACCAGCGTCTTTGCCGGATCCCTGAGATTTTGGATCAGGCGCTTTCCCTGATTTCAACCGATTTACGGGTCAATAGAATCAACGTGACCAAGCAATATCCGACACGGCTTCCCCAAGTCCGGTGGGATGAGGCCAAGATGCAGCATGCTATTCTGGGTATTTTCAAAAATTCGCTGGAAGCGATGTCACCTGGTGGGCATCTTCGGGTGGGGGTCTCTCTGAAAAAAAGAGGGAAAACCGCAGTGGTGATTACCATTGAAAATGATGGGCTTCCCATTCCTTCCGAACTGGTTGAGAAAGTCTTGGAGCCCTACTTTACGACCAAGCGATCAGGGACCGGCCTTGGATTGGCGATGGTGAAAAAAATTGTCGAAGAACATCAGGGGCAGATTCACATTGCCAGCGGGCCCGACCAGGGTACAACGGTCACCTTGCAGTTACCAACCCTGCGTCCCCGATCTCCCTATTGGAGAAAAAGGGTTGAAAAAAAACCAAAAACCCCTTCTTAACCTTTTGTGGCTCCCCTGGTTGCGCTCTTTAATCGACAGGCTCGGTTCATCTGGAAGTCGGCACCCTAAATCCGCGCTGGATGTATGTCGGGCATAAAAAACCGCGTTGATTTGCTCGGATGCGGGTGCCCACCCCCTGAGCCACATCTCACCAACGAGGTGATACGAATGATGCCCCAAACCATTCTCCGTTCAAGGGAGACACCACCGACGAGCTGCTCACCGCCCAGGGGGGCCTGGCGCTGTTCGGCGAGTTTCTGGATGCGATGCGGTGCCCCGGCAACTCGATGCGGTCTTGCCCGCGCCGGGAGCCGCGTCGGGTAGCACCCCTCCCAATTTGTTGAGTGGCTGCTCCTGATAGGCCCTAGGAGCCTGAAAGATCTCCGTCCGATTCGGGAGGACGTGGGCTTGTGGGAGGTGCTCCGAGGAGCCGCGGTCCCAGTGCGGATGCGACGGGGGATTGGCGGCGGCGCATGCTAGAATTTGTCCAGGCCTGTGCGGCCCACAGGTCGAAGGGTAAACGGATTGCCCAGGTCCGGGCGGATCGAGCGGTGTACCCAGCGGAGCTGTTCAACGGGTGGGAGGAGCACACGGTGACCTTTGCCATTGGGGGCGTACAGGAGACGGCCGTGCAGACCGCCATTGCCCCCCCTGACCCTCAGTGGTATCCCGTCAGGGATGGGGCCCTCGCCGAAACGGTGCATGGTATGGCGAAGACCAAGCACGCCTTTCGCCTCATTGTGCTGCGACGGCCCCTACACCAAGATCTGTTTACCGCCGAGGTCCCCAGCCTGTGATACACGCTGATTGCGACGAACCGAGCAGGAACTCCCGAGGAGATGGTGCGGTGGTACAACCACCGGGGGGGAGACAAGCGAGTATCGAATCAAAGAACGAAAAATTGGAGTTGGCAGGGAGCGTCTCCCGTGTGGGACCGTTGCGGTCAATGCCGTGTTCTTTCGCCTTGGGGGGTAGCCGACCACCTGTTTGTGCTGGTCAAGCGTTGGCGTGGCCCCGTGCCTGGCGTCGGGGCCACGTACGCACGGGGGCGCTGGCGGATTTTGGCTCTTTATTGATTTCTACTCCATGTCTGTCTTACAAATGTAGACGTGATGGTTCCATTGACTAAAATTTTGATGGCCTGATAACGTGAAGTTTGAGTCCTCATACAAAATGGCGAAACAGGAGCTCGAGGTGATGGCACAAATCATTGATGGAAAAATGTTGGCCCAAAAGATTCGCGAAGAAATCAAACAAGACGTGACTCGGTTACATGATGAGACAGGAATCCGGCCTGGACTGGCAGCTATTTTGGTGGGGGATGATCCAGCATCTGCGGTCTATGTTAGAAATAAAAAAACCGCGTGTGAAAGGGCGGGATTGTCTGTGGATGACCACACATTACCTGAGTGTACCACTCAACAAGAACTCCTTGCCCTGATCGACAAAATGAATGCCGATTCAAAAATCCATGGTATTTTGGTGCAATTGCCTCTCCCCAAACATATCGATAGTCAGGTGGTTTTGGAGGCTGTCTCTCCGGACAAGGATGCGGATGGGTTTCACCCGTACAATATGGGCCGTTTGGTTGAAGGCAACGCCACCCTTTGCCCTTGCACGCCGTTAGGGGTGGTCAAAATGATTGACTCGACGGAAGAGTCCATCGAAGGCAAACGAGTGGTGGTTCTCGGCCGCAGCACGATTGTGGGAAAACCGGTGGCGCTCATGCTGCTCCACCGGCATGCGACGGTGACGATGTGCCATTCCCGTACTCGGCATTTGGCTGATGTGTGCCGCGAGGCCGATATTGTGGTAGCCGCCATTGGTAAAGCGCGATTTGTGACCTCTGATATGATAAAAAAAGGGGCTATTGTGATCGACGTGGGCATCAATCGAGAGGCTGATGGCCGGTTGGTTGGGGATGTTGACTTCGAAGCCGTGAAAGAATCAGCAAGCTGGATCTCACCCGTTCCTGGCGGCGTGGGGCCGATGACGATTGCAATGTTGCTGTACAATACTGTGAAGGCAGCCCAAAGAGTGAGTGCGAGAGCGTGAAAAAGAAGAAAGCTTTTCATGATAACCTGGAGGAGATAATTTCCTGAGGTTTGGCTTTTGAATTAAGTCAGAGAGTGGATCAGAGATGACTGTTCCAGAATTTGTCCGGTCCAAAAAGAGCGGGAAGAAACTTGTTGTGGTCACGGCCTATGATGCGCTGTTTACCAAACTGGTTGAACAGGCGGGAATTGAGGCGATCCTGGTGGGTGATTCCCTGGGCGTGGTGGTGCAAGGGAAGGCCAATACGCTGAGCGTGACCATGGAGGAGATGGTGTACCATACTCGCCTCGTGGCGCAAACCGCCGAACGAGCCCTGGTGATTGCGGATATGCCCTTTATGTCGTATCAGGTGAGCGTGGAGGAAGCTCTCAGGCACGCGGGTCAATTGCTGAAAGCTGGAGCGGCTGCGGTCAAGATGGAGGGCGGAAGCGCGGTCGTGGATCGAGTGCAGGCCATGACGCGGTTTGGCATCCCCGTGATGGGGCATCTGGGCATGACGCCTCAGTCGGTGAATCAGTATGGTGGCTATAAAGTCCAGGGCAAGGCGGAGCCTCAATCAGAAGGAATGCTGGCTGATGCTTGCGCGTTGGAATCGGCCGGCGCCTTTTCCCTGGTGCTGGAAGCAATTCCCCTGGAGTTAGCACGGTCTATTACCCAATCCGTTTCTATTCCCACAATCGGGATTGGAGCCGGGCCGTATTGTGATGGGCAGGTGTTGGTTCTGTATGATCTTCTTGGCTTGTTTGATGAGTTCGTTCCCAAGTTTGTGAAACCCTATGCCCATCTCAAGGCGGATGCGCTTCAAGCTCTCTGCCGCTTCAAAGAAGAAGTTCAATGCGCGAAGTTTCCCACTGAGGATGAAAGCTACCATTAGCCTCTGGGGGCCAACACCCTGTGTTTTTCTGAAAAGATCGTTCTCTGAGTTCAGCGTTCAGGATGCAGAGGGTGAGGAATCTATCTGGCATGAACGCCCTCTACTGATTTGAAGAGACGACTCTGAACCCTAGGTCTCGAACTTGCCGCTGTAATGACTCGCTAGCCTTTAAGAGATTGACGGTCAGGCAGTGAAATTCTCGTCGAATAGGATATTCTTTTCGTAAGCGATCAAACTCCTGAGGCCTTTTTTCAACTGGGACATGGAGCACATGAGCCATGCGAGCGTGGTCTTCGGCGAGGTGATAAGCCGTTGTGGCCAATTCGCAGAGGATGTCCTGGTTGGATTTTCCTTCAGCGTTGATAGTCTGAAGAGGCGCATCTTGTGGGAGGAGGATGTCCAAGGGATTCCACGTCGGCTTCACATGGAGAAATCGGCACACGGCTTTGTACAGCGTAAACGTTCCTCCCACTTTTCCGTCTAGGGAATGGCCCGCGATATGGGGGGTACCAATGAATACACGATCGACGAGATCCCAGTTGATGTCAGGCTCATGTTCCCACACATCAAGGATGGTGGTGCCGTTTTGGGCCATGCACCTATGATTGAGCAGACTTTGGGAGTCAATCACCTCTCCCCGGGAGGTGTTAATAACAATGGAATTGGTTGGCAGGCGAGCGACGGTCTGCTCATTCAGAAAGTGAAACGTCCTCAACGGTCCATTGAGAATGAGTGGAACATGAAACGTCAC
>Ga0114931_10003109_pt1 | contig 21081 bp, 27 predicted proteins | sample 2SBtaG_FD_89579 | JGI IMG/M metagenome (GOLD analysis project Ga0114931, IMG submission 89579) | Deep subsurface microbial communities from Kolumbo volcano to uncover new lineages of life (NeLLi) - 2SBTROV14_V59a metaG | ecosystem: Environmental > Aquatic > Marine > Volcanic | place: Kolumbo...
ACATTTTGCGTTCTTCCTCCGGCGGCTCCTCAATCTGCGTTTCGTATGACCGCTCCTGGCGATTGTTCGTATTGTCATTATGGATAAGCGGCATTACGCGAGTTCTCCGTATCCACGGAGGCACTTAAATCCTGAACATGATTGAGATATACTGCCCGGACATCCGGGATGTGGTAGACTTGCAACAGTTAGTTCCGTTTCAGTATATACCGATCCATTTATCGGACTTATTCTACTATCGAGCATTTTGATACCCGTCAGACCGGAATCTGGGCACGAACGAGAATATTTGAATTTTGCAGAAACTGAAACATTCTGATGTTGCCCATGACCACATGGCCCGCCAATAATCCACGAATCAAACGGATCGAATCCAATTGGTGCTAATTGGTCTTTGGTATTAGTATGATCAAATATTCCCGGACATGAACATTCATTGCACTTGCAATCTGTATTTTCGCCACTACAGTCAGCATCATCCGGCGAAACACTTAACGCAAATAACCTGTCTCCAGTAACAGCAACTGATGCGCCAGTTCCGTTTATTTTATTGCAATCTCCACATAGCAATGCACCGTCTCCGGGATCACAGCAGTCAACACCGACTCCCAATACCGGACCCGTCTCATCCCCAATCCAATCAAAAAAAGTTGGATTCCCATCATTACAGATATTTTCCCCAACAAAACTTGAACGCCACCAAACACCGGGGGTTGCGAGGTTACCAATTTGAGTAATAGTGTCAAAATCCTGAATAGTAGAAGACACGACCCCACATGTACCATCTATTTTCAATCCCCAAAATATTTCTTCTTTATGATAATGTATCGGAACATCGAATGATGCATTGGTGCATGATGATTTGTCTAATTGTGATGCACCATTTTGTGTTAATTCCAAAGTTTGTTGTGCATTCCATCCAGTATAATCGTGTCCAGTTATATCAAATGGACAAACATCATTATAAACACCAATAAAACACGGGTCGCAACCCTCTTGTGGAACTACACACGAATGCCAAGCATTGGCTGATTTATAATGAAATCCAGTTACCGAAGCATTTTCACCCATGCAAAATCCATTACTCAATCTGTAACAAGAAGATTTTGCAGTATCTGTATAAATATCAGTAACTGAATGAACACATGAGTTTCCTAATGTTGGAGAGCACATACCACCGCTTTCAACACTAATTCCGCCAACACCACCATAATCAATCTCAACAACCCCGTTCGTCATCATATCATCGACTATTGTTTGCAGTTCGAGGTAATGAAACATACAAAGCCGCTCGCACTTCTGTACGCGAGTACCAGCCGTTCGCTGGCTATCCGGGAATCCGTCAAAGTTACACTGTAACGGATCGTCGCAACTCCTCGTAGGAGTAAACCTCACATCGAATACATCGAATTGCGGACATGCAACGACTTGCGGACATGGGGGTTGAGATGGTACTACGATCGGTTTTACCACAATGAGTTGCCCCATATGGACTGCGGCATCACGCATCGAATTGAAAGCGTCGAATATCAAGGGGGGATCGGCGCACAAACTGTTAGAATCGGATATTTGGTCGAGATACGAATCTGTTGGCACTTTAAGTTGGGCAGGAGGCGGGCAGGATGCGTTTGACCATACATAGAATCCGTCTACAACGGTTCTTCCGGTAGAACCATACCATTTATCATAGAAGGCAAGAAAGTCCGCAGAGACAGCCTTCAGGACTCCAGACGGCGATTCAGCACAACAACATCCCGGAGGTGGTGGGCTTTGTTGAACATTCCCTCCGGTGGCCGGGTGTAACTGGTTCCAAAACACCATATCACCATCGGTTACTTTGGTAATGCCACCGTCAATCTGATTATCGAAGAAAAAATCGACGGACTTCTTCATATCATGGCCTTCTAATCAAAACCTTAGTATCATCGGTCGCAGGTGCGAAATGAACTCTGTTTGATTGTACGACCTTCCCGCCATGAGAGAAATCCATACTGTCAAGACCAAGAATATCGGATTTAATCTGATAAAGAAGCGAACTGGACGGGGTTCGCGTTATGGATGGTTCGGTTTCACTGATAAGAGGAATCGAATCAGGTTGTTCCGAAATGTCCTGATTGGGAGTCTGTTTCATACTTAATTGCAACATCCATTATTTCCAACTCACCCCTGTTCCAAAGCCCACCAGTCTGATCCGTTTCAATTGTTATCTTGAAATATCGCCCCTGCATATTGTTGAATTGCGGGAATGTAACACGACGATTCGAGTAGGGGATATTGTTCGTAACAAGTGTCCCAGAATCTACGACAACCTTATTGTATCCAGTTGTTGTGTTATCAGGCTGATCGAATGATTCGACAGTTACTGATGGCGAAACAGTACTATTATCAGCCTGAACGCCGTTTACGGTTCCGAATGTAACATCAAACGAAACTATCCGCTTTGAGTTCTCCGATTGTTCTCCAAGCCAAAATTCAAGTTTCGACTGGAACGCCGCACCCGATGATTCCGGCCCGTCTTTCAATATTCCGAGTTCGTCATTCGGCCACACCATCAATGTGCCACCATCATCGGCAATAATAACCGACCGATCAAGAGATACTCCAGCCGCATAATCTATGTTCGTGCTATCGCCAAGCCGTATTCGAGATACATGTTTAAGTTGGGAATCATAGCAAATCGCCGTATTGTTTTTGCTTCCAGCCTGAGCATAAACCCCGGAATATGGAGTTGTATCCGGCATGAAGAACAACACAAGCGACCCCGCGCTCCCGCTTGCGAGAGAAGCCCTTGCGCCCGTAGATACAAGATCGAGATACGGCTTGAAGCCCAAATTACTGTCAATAACACTTATACCGCCACTGATTGATACCCAACCCTCATCGGAAATATAACTTGTACCCAATGCCGACGATGCGATACTACTTTCACCACGAACTCCGAACCCATTTGACCGCTCATTGAAAACGACTTCTTTATTGACAAACGATAACGAATATATTGCCTGACTGGTCAATATGAGATTCGCACCGGAATCGACGGCGTGGTATATCGGCATACCCCTCATATTTTCCGAATAACTGATACTCACCCCGGTTGCCGGTTGCCTTTGCGTCCATCGGTTCGTCTGCGTATCCTCAATCGGTCGAGCCACCTGTTCCGGGTGCCCAATCGAATACTCGATTACGCTATTCGGATTGCCGTATGGCGGTTCAATGGATGATGGATAAAAATAAACGGCAACCCCACCGGGCAATATCGTCATAAATTGGGAAGCCCGTGGCCGTTCGTATGTATCCATCGCACGCTCACCGGCGGCAAGAGAGTTATTGTCCTTTATACATTCATACCTGCTTCCGGGATCATAAATAGTTTTGATGCCTTCGAGAAACACCGTGTCAGATAGATATTCGCCGATAATGAAGTCTGGCGAATAACTGATAATCTGATTCCCTTGATTGTCGTGAACCTCAAAGGCGGTAGACTTAATATTCATTGACGAAGTATTCCATACCGCAACCTGATAATCACTGCTCAGATCACTCGAATCGAGTGCGGGCATCGTCATCGAATACGAAAAATTTAATATCGGTTCCGTACCCGCGTCCGAAACAATCGTGTAAGCAATCACGGCAGTGTGTGGTTTACTTCTCCGTCCATAAATCTTTCGCTTGGGGTCATACCATGAGAATGATGCGGCAAATGAGCCAACCTTGCCGCCTGCACCGAGAAGACTGTCATCCGCCCTCCACCATCTCGGATCGGCAGTAGGATCATAAGTTGGCCCCTTTTGTGGGTCGCTATTATAGTTTGCTGTTGTGGTTTCGAGCGGCGGTATTCCGGGGCGAACCGCATTGCCGATACCATCCCACCTCCAGACAGTCTTTTTGTCGCAATAATACAGTTCGGCATTGAATACCGAAAACGAGCCGCGAGCAGGATCATCGGGCGGAAACACATCGGTTCCAACCGTAATCGAATTGACAGCCGCAGCACTACCAGCACTTGTCATATAGTCCCAGCCAGAATCGGTCTTGAACACAACAGTCGGCACACCGCCGATCGGTGTAAATACAATGTGATTGAATGCCTTGCCGGATAATCCGTTCGTCAATGTAAGAAACCCGGAACGCCTACGAAGCGATCCGTCCGATTGTTTTACAAAGTTCTCAATAAGGGTTACCGGATTGCCGTTTATGGAAGAAGGATTGACCGGAGCCATTGAAGGCCAGTTATTCCATACAACTTGGCGAATCTGTTTTCCCCGTTGTCCAGTGTTCATCACAATTCACCAATTATATTTGTGTTTCCTAAATAATGGCTTTCCATGTATTGATTATCCTGATAAACATCGACCGGCTTAATCTCCGAAGTTGGAAACCCGGAATCATCATAATCCGTACCGAACGAATTAAGGGTGTCGTTTGCCATTAACAAATATCGCGCACCAACCCGTTTATCATATTTCGTAAGCAATTTCCCAAGTGAAAGGTTCCATAAAGCAGGATGAAACTCCCTCGGAAGAAAGTCAAATGAGGATGAATCGGTTCGTGGCGATGCGCTTACTGGAAGTGTTGGGGTTGCCAATAAAATATTTCCGAATACCGTATAATCCTTATCCGGCATCGGAATAAGAATGATCTTCTTACCGGCAGACCCGCCCTCATCCTGAATTGTAAACCACAACGGCCTATCGGTGCCCTGTGATCCGGTTTCGCTATCCCAGTTTTCCGATTGCAGAAGAAGCATGGTCTCTCGATTAACCCATCGTAATAAATACGATGTCGAATCCCGATAGGTCAGGAATCGACCCGCAAACTGATCAAATACATAATTCTCATTATTCGTAAGTGAACCATCTGAGTTTATTTGGAATGTCGTGAGGCGTTTACGAAAGTTCCACGATCTCATATTCCATATCTGACTGAAACACTGCCAAACGGTCTGATCAATTTCACGAGATGGAATAAGTATACGATCCGGGAGCCGTGCAGATATTGAGGTTACATATTTATCAATCGACTTGAATGTCGTATTATCAATTGCGAGAATCGTATCAACATCATAACTGCCGGAATATGACGATATTGTTGAGTTCCACGCAGCGTCGGCAACCGAACGGCGTGTAGCCGCTTCACTTTCGCCACGAAACTGAACAATAATTCGATATACCGATTCCTCTATGAATAAATGCTGAAATTCACTCGGAAGGTTACTGGATTCTGATATATCGGCAATTCGTTTTCCGAGTTCGAATACAAGATCAAATCTTTCATTGATAATATCAGTTGCGTCGCTCTGTTGTGATGTGGTGAGTGATGCGTAATCGGTGCCAAGTGCCTCGCGGATAATACGATCACGGCTTCCGCCCGGACTATATGGAGATATGGTTACATCTTGACCCATTATATTTTCCCGCTTACATCGGCGGCCCCAACCTTAACACCAAGATCAAGAAACAGATTCTGAAACATTTGGTAGTATCCGAAATCAACAAGTCCGAATGAATATGCGACCAAATTAAACGCAGTCGAATCATATGCGACCTGAGAATATGAAGTTAAATGACTTGGAATACCAAAAGACACAATACATTCCTTATGAAAGTGTTTTCGGGTTTACCGCAACATCCATCGTTCGTGTTGAATAAATCGTACTCCCGTCAGACTTATATGTCTCAATATCAAGACCATTGATAACCTGTTTGTGTTGCATAAACGCAATGGAATTGTAAAACGCATTTCCGATCGACAAAGATGCAGGGCTTTCGCTTACAGATTGACTCATATCAATCTGAACACCATCAGTAATAATCGCAGACTTCATGGCCGCGAGGTCGCCACTTCCGCCGCTCGCAACAAGATTATCCATAGTCTGTATTCTCTCGAACACCGAATTGGCGGTCGGCGATACTGGTATCGCAGTATTTAACCGATTATCAATTCTTCCGTCAAGTGTTGAAATCATCGTTGTCGATAGGTCTACCGAAGATACGATAGCCGCAATACTTACTGGTATATTCGACGCGCCGGTGGTATAGAGTTCGAGGTTATCTGCTCCTGTAGCACTTCCGCTTATCTTGGTCATATCCGCCGGAATGTTTGCGGTTCCGTCTGTATAAGATTCAAGAGTATCAGCCGCAGCCGTATCTTGGCTAATCGCCTTCATGTTCACATCGGGGAGATTGTTGCTGTCCACCGTAACGGCATTCCCAATCCACTGGGTTGTATCGACTTGCAACTTATCCGATCCCCCGATGAGAGAATCATAAGTATTCGCAGGTAAAACGGTAAACTCTGCCTTAAACGGGCGCATAGTCGCGGTTTCGAGCAAAATTAGTACAAGCCTGCCGACCGTATCGGTATCTGCGACCGATAGCGAAAGAACATACATCCCATTGCTACGATGCACAAATGTAGTCGTACCAGTAATATCAACCGAAGTTATTGCATCATGCTTCCACAATTCGATTACAGTCGCAGAAGTTGTCGTTATTCCGACTTCGGGAGTAGTAGCGTCCGTCTTATCAACCAATGGCCCGATCGTTAAGGTGGCCGCCGTGTTCTGTTTCAGATACATGGCATATTCACCTTATACAGGAGTTTTGATTACTGTCAGCCGTGCGTACATAACATCGAACTTGCGGGCACTCGCAGCCGCAGTCCATTGTGCCGTAAGCCGTAACTCATTGAGCGAATTGGCACCTGCAAAATCTGTTGCAGTACCACCAATTGCCGTATTTGCGTAAACAGTTGCCGGGGTTGCTGAATTGAAAAACAATTCTCCGGTCGCAACGATTGCATCGGTCGATCCCGGCTCTATTCGTCCGTAAATCTTACCACGAAACGCCTTATCTGTTTGACTTATCGAAAATGTCGATGCAATTTCAAGAACCGGTGTTCCCGTATTGCTGTCTCCATAACGAAGTCGAATCGTAAGCGGTGAAGTGGCACCGGAAGTTGATGCAATACCGGCAAACTCAAACACAAAATTGAATCCCGAAGATATATCGAGCCGCATAAGAGAACCGGACTTCAGTATATCAGTTTCGGCTGCAGTGTTGTCTACGAGGACATTTCCGGTGAGCGCAACATCAAGTCTCTGCGAACGCTTGATGTTTTCCATAAATCTTGTACGGGCCATGATAACCTCCAAAGTAGTTTTTCTTCACATTCATTCATTCGACCGCCGGAATGGTTATGAATGCAGAGGGTTATTTTCAATGAGATGGGATTTCTGAAAATGGCGGCCCATCCCTTCGTATTCGTCTTGTCTACACGCTACATCATATAGGTGTTTTCCGCTGTCTGCAAGTTCTTTCTCAAATTTCTCGTCCCCGTCATTCTTTTTAGACCTCTCTATCATATCCTGTTTTTCCATTTTCGCCCGCCACGACCGCTTTCCGCTGCAAATTATTGACATAACATAATCGCCAATATCCTTTCCGTATATTGTATTGCCGCTTACATCCCTCACTGGTACGGAAAAATATATCACTGGATGCCCATCATGGTTCGGAGTCCTGAAAAACACAATCCAGTCGTGAAGTTCATCATAAGCGGTTCGGATCAACTCACTTTCATATAAACGCTTTCTCAGCCGCCTTACATTATCGTCAAACCTCAACTTGAACGGTCGCCTCGAATTGCAATCGGCATGAGAATCAATCTCGTGTAAATGTTCATACGGTCCGATCATGCGCCCGCCACTGCCTCTCTTGCAATCTTGTCGGCCTGGCCTTTCACAATACTAATCTCATCATCCTTTACTTTTCTTGGCCGCCCCCTTTTCTTGCCCACAACAACATCAACTCCGCTCTTGCTTTCCACAATTCCGGCCTTCTGATCATCACCATCGTCGTCGCTGTAATCATAAACAAACTCGGTAACTTCTTGCTCTGGAGTTACAACTGGTTTGGGCGGTTCGAGTTTGCCTTGACCTATCTTAATCAATGACAGGTTGTTTCCGGTAATAGTAAAATATGCACTACACACGAAAGATCGACAAACATTCCTCATATGATCGGAACTATTCTTCCGGCCAATCTCATCCCACAATTTGTCAAGTTTATTGGCAACCTTCTCTGCATGTTCCGGGTGTTCATTTACATACTTAACCATTCCATCGGCATACTCATATGCCAATTTCTGGTGAGACGGATTGTTGGAGAAGAATATCTTTTCATCTACTTTCATCATGGTTTCCTTTGTGTTTGTAAAGGCCATCCCCCGGTCATTCGGAGGATGGTCGTTAGTTCAATTAGTCTTGCGCAATTCCATTAATCTGCAACTGCTTACGGGGCGCGGTGCAAATATCGAATCCGGCAAGATAACCGGCGGCACTATAAAACATCGTTGTGCCGTCATTTGTGGTTGCTGGAATACGGCTCCAAATATCGCTGATTGTACCGGGCAACCACTCGAATCCGGCTTGGGTTCCGTAGTATGCCTCCCAATCGGATGGCCTGATCAGTCGAATGATATTCCGGGTCGAGAATTGGTCAGACTGCAACGCAACTTCACCGAATGTCGGATGCCGATAAAATGCTCCTCGATAACCATATTTGGCAAAGAAGTTATTATCGCGTCCGGCAGGCAATTCGATAATTGCGGCCTGATCGACCAACTCCACAAAATCCTTAAGAATTTCGGGACTGGTCATCATCACATATCCTCTGGAATCATCATCGGAGATATTTCCGAGGGTTACCGCAGCATCATCAAAGAAACTCAACTGCATCGGCTGGTTGGACTTGCCGTTTCTTGTGTGGGTTGTATTCATCCAACGGTTGCCGCTGGCAGAACGATCAACTCCATACAAAGTGGTTCCGCTGTTATCAAACCAATCGCCCATTGAGATATATGAATGTCCGCGCTCGCCAGACAAGAATAACTCATCACCTGCAACGATTGCCGAAATATCCGCTGACGAAGAAATGGCAATCGAATTGTCGGATGCGTTTACATCCTTGACGGTCAAGGTAAGGGCGGACGCATGTTGAGTGCCTCCCGCCGTGAATGCTTCGATTACCTGTCCATCATGGAAATATGCAATTGGTGTACTTAATTGGGCACGGATAACGCTGTCATTAGTTACGGCCAATGACGAATCAAAATATCCCGTAGTATCCTTACTTACACCACTGATAACACCCATCGTCGAATTGGAGTCGGCCCAACGCTCGAATGCGAGTCGTTCCTGAATGTCCTTGCGGGAATCTCGCCTCAGTTTCATCACGAGGTTAACCCGCTCCTGTGGATTACCCTTCGCACGATCGAGATCAATCTGCGAGATAATCAACGAAGTCGAAATACGGTGCAAGTCATTGCTGGCCGCAGTCTTGTCGATCGTCGGGAAATATTGCGCAGTTCCATATGTACCAGAACCAACAATATCCGCGAGGAAATCATTATTCACTCTTGCGTTTGCAAGGAGTTGCGTCTCAACATCGACTGTCAGTTTCTTTCCGCCCATTCGTTTCTTATTCGGATTAAGCCACTTATTGGTCTTACCTCCGAAACGATGGAATGCTTCTTGAAACTTCGCCGTTCGCTGCTCCAAAAATAACTGAGACAACAATTGAAATATATATGAAGCCCCATCTTGTGGATTAGCCATAACTTATGTCCTTATACGCTCATCGGCTGTCTACCCGATTCGCGGTCTTGCGCTTCTGCAACCTTAAGGAGTTGTTCTTCAAGTTGACGATCCATATCCTCGGCGGATACAGAAGCATTTTGGTTGGGTTGGCCGCCAGAAACACTGCTCCCGCTACCGACTGCGGGCGTATTTGTTACATTCTGCGCGGCATTAAACTGCATCCGGGACGATAAACGATCCCTAATGCCACTGAAGTAATTCCTGAGGGTACCAATCTCATTATCGCCAAGTGGAATAAGGCGACCGTTCATTGGGTTTTTTTCATCCTGAATAACGCCCGGAGTTGAATCGAGTATGGCACCCTGCATTGCATAATACAATAACTTGGCCATCTCGTCATCGCCTACTTCATTCAGGTCGCCCGGAATACCCGCCTCTTTTCTCAATGCACTTAGCGCATCCTCTTGCATCTGAAGTTGTTTGTCATATTCAGATCGGTACTGCAATTCAGAATCACGCCTTGACGAGAAATCAGAAAGTTGCTTTTGAACACGGTCGCTAACCATCTGCTCAATTTCTTGAGCGGTCATGGGTCGCTGCTCTCCCTGATTGCTCGGCTGCTCATCGAAAAGATGATGGGCTATATCCGAATATCCACTTGACATGCCATTCTTCTTCATTTGCGCAATGAATGAAATAGCATCATCGGAAATATCATCATATGAGCCGATTCCGTTCGACTTCAACCTATCAAAAAACTGGTTGTTTCCACGGGCCGAATCCCTCGCGCTCAACAGACTTTGATATGTCTGCTGGTCGAGAACGACCTGACCCGGATTGGCAACCGGAGTTTCGGGGGTTGCATTGACAGCATTTCCTGTTTCACCAGAAGGGTCGGTGCTTATGGCTGGTTCAGAAAAACCACTACCGGCATCGCCTTCGAGATCATGTAAAATATACCAATTTTCGTACATAACTTTTCCTTATCGTAATGAACCAACATCCACTCCGCCGAATATTGGCTGGGCTTGCGGCTGTTCAGAACCGTTCTGACCTTGACCGCCTGAAGCCAATTGCTGTTGCTGTTGTATCAATTTCATCTTTTCGGCATTCTGAGACGAAATCGCTTGTCTTATTCGTACCCCCACACCATTTTCATCATTATTATCGCTAAATTCGAGTAACGCTTGTTTGAAACTATTAATGAGCCACTCATGGTCTCGTAATTCATCAAACTCAATTGGATTCCAATCCTCGCCGGCAATTATCCGCTCCACTGCCTTCTCGGAAAAACTCATCATTTTACGATCGTAACTGGTTAATGGTAGGTCGGCATCAAGCACTAAGGCCATTCTCGCCTCAATCGGAGACAGTAAACCAATTCCCGGCGTTGCTGCATTCATAATTTCCGCACGCCTCGCCTGCGGAGGACGGGGTCGAATCGAATCCCTCTCAATAGTAAGCGTCAAATCAATCGTATTCGGATCAATCGACTTTAATGCTGTAAAATGCTCAAAAGACAACCCCCTTTTTTGCCACCGATTAATGGCTCTTATCGAACCGTGTTGAATTGAGTTTATTTTCGTACCAAGTTCTACTAAGTGTAGCCGCTGTAAAACCTTAGAATAATTCTCAACGATTATATTCGGTACCTTATCCCCCTCTTCCAGAAGCCTTTGGGTGGTTGCGTCGGGCACATGAGACTTCGATAGCCCCTAATTCAACTGCGAACGGTGAGACTTCATTCTCGCTTCTTGTTTCAACTCCCTACTACGGTCAATATGTCCCGGATACGGGTCTGCGGTGCGAATAGAGGTAGGCGGAACCCGTCTTTCTTGTTGCGTTCCACTGGAAAAGAAGATCATTCCGGGAACACGGTTACTCAATCCGCCCTCAATGTCCGGGCGTGTTTTCTTGTCGAATATCCAAGTCGGGCTGGCTGATAATTGCGCCTGCCTCGTATAAATAGTCTCATGAAGGTTAATCAAATCCTGATTGGGGATCATCTGATGGGTAACGCCCTGACCGAACGGAGTATTTGGCCTCGAATGATAATTAATCAATCCAATCGGCAGTCCGTCAAAACCGAACGGGTTTGGCTGGCTTTCCAACTCCTCGCTTATCGGCTCAATTTTTCCGGTATCAGGATTATTCCAATATACATGAAACTCATCAAAACGATCGTAAGTTGAATCTGATTTTCGATGAATCTGATATATCTCGACCGCTTTGGTACGCGAATTTTGCACATATTCCGAGAATATCGCACCACCGGATATTTCACCAGCAGTAATCTGATCGGTCGCCAACTGACCAACCGTCGGCGCATCATCCTTATTCCTTACCTCAATACCGTAAAACGCCTTCAGTTTCGGAAGCGTATAAATCTGTTTAAGTACCACTTCCTCATGCTCTTGCAATTCCGGGGACTTGAACGCCGGATCAAGCATCAAATCAATCGACGGAGAGGGCCGCCAGTGAACAGACCACTCATTATTGCTCCGAACTAACTCCAAAACAATCAAATGAGACCCAAGAATTGACGCTAAGAAGTTTGCCTGCGTTATTGCCGATAACCGCTTTGCATTATCGAAATCGGATTCGATAACTATTTCCGAAGCCCGCGCCCGAGCAAGGGATTCTGAACTTATATCGCCAAAATAGGGTCGGATTCTTACTGGAATTGCGAATGGGTGGGTCGATGCTTCGGCAAGTTGTGTAAAAACGGTGATAATGTTATCAGTTACACGAATGGATCGGGATTCGGGGCTGTAATCCACCGCAAGGCTTGTCCCGTTACTCTTTGACTTATATGACCTCTGCGTCCTTACCCAATGCCGGTTTACAAAATACGATATTCCCTTTGCCTGAAACCTCGCCAGATCAGCACGCTGAATATCACTCTCATGCTTTCGAGTCGTAATCAATTCCGATATTTGCTTTTGGTCGAGTATTGACATTATAAAAGTGTACCGTTTTGTTCGCCAATCGTACTCATTGTAACCGCATCATCGCTAAACCGATTTTCACTCATAACCCGCTTTGACTGAACATCATCAACCTTGATACTTTGCGGAGTTTCAATTGAATCATCATGCGTTTTCATCAATTCCCGATGCTGATATTCTCGCTCATCCCGAAGCATATCGACCTTCGTCTGCGACAATTCGGCAAATATACAAATCTGATCGGCAATTGAAACAATATTCGATGACATTCTGTCAATATCCGAAATCCTCCCGTTACATAAACGGTGTAACTCATTATCGGAATCACGAAGCCGCTTTGATATAACAATATCATGCCAAATAACCATTGACAACAAAATAATTCCCATAATGCAAACAAAAATTGTTAATTCATCCACGATAAATCACCTTCCATAATATCGTTCTGCAAAACAAGGTTCTCTTCGCCGATTATATTCTCGTAAGTCCGGTACGGATTTTTTGGTTTCATCAGACTTTCAATCTGTTTTTCAAGGAACTGACGATGACCCGATGCCATCATATTTTCCTCTTCCCGTTTTTTTCTATCTTTACCGATTAACCCTTCGCCCTCCCAAACCTCGGAGCCATGTATGCGTATCAACTGGGTTACCGCATCAAGACAATGGTCTCCATCAACAACCCCGAACTTGAGTATCTCATCATAGAACCAATCATATCCATCATGCGGCCCGACCTCACCATCCGCACCAACATCACCCTTGAACTCAACAACCCCGCCCTCAATCATAGCAGCGCACGCCTGCAACCTCACACCCTTCTTGCCAATCACATGGGGAATCTTCGTAATCAAATCCTCGGGAACACCATGAATATTCACCAAATTATCGACCGTTGCATGGAACCCGCCAATCGTCTCAACGATAATCTCATCAACCTTGTTCAATTCCGTAAGATCATATACAAACTGCGCCAAATCCAACTGATTAACCGGAATCTCAAACGCATCGACAATCCGTATCTTCTTGCGAACCGGATTAACGAAAGCGCGAATAATACCAGCCTTATCAGACTTAATGCCGGTAGTAGCAGTGGGATCAACCGAAATTATTCCGACCGATTCCATCTCAAACGCCTTAGAATCGTCCGCCACAGCCACATCATCACTCGCAATATCATGCGCCACATAATGTAACCTCCGAATCATCTTGTCGTGAACCGAAGTCGGATCAAGATTGAATACGCACTTGTAGAGAGACGAACCCAACTGTTTCAGCTTGGTGCGATAATAATCTCTCGGATACCGATCCCATAACGGCTTCGTGAAATCATTGCCACCATCACCGGCAGGAAGCCGACACTCAATAAACGGAGGAATCGGATGGTCAATCGTACCGTCCCTCGGCTGAATACGAATCGACTTATTGTACCGTTTCAACTTCGCATACGAATCCTCGTGATGCCACGGGGTAAAAGTCAACAACTTGAAAGTGTTATTGCCCCTCAATCTCGCAAACCATGTACCAGTTAACCTCCGATAAGTCAGGTTCCGCTGCGTCTCCTCGTTACGCTCCTTCTCCGCAACTACATCATCCGGCCAAATCAGGTGCAAATCTCGACCCTGAGCCTCCTCATTCACACCGCAAGCACGAACCGACGGGTCTTTACCCCCACTTTCCCTCGCTACCCAGAACTCCGTCTTATTACACCGTTTCTTCTGAACAACCAAATCAGGAAATAACGCCCTGAAACGCCTGCCCATCGGCAACTTAGAAGCCATCATATCACGAATGTTCTGTAATCGCTTCGAAGCATCATCAACCTTGTAGTGCAAAACAGCCGTACAAAGATTGTGATCCCGTATCAACTCAATCGCCAGAATACAACTACCCAAAACCGTCTTGCCATGACCCGGAGGCATCTCAATCAGAACACCCTCCGCGCCAATCCACCGTGCCAACCCATACATAGAACAGGCCTGAATCAAATGGGGTGCGCAATCCATAATGTCCGGCCAGCCCGAAACATCGGCACGACGAACATATAACATCATCCTCAACGGCGAAAGCCAACCGATAACACGCAAATACCCATCACGCCTCGGATACTTCATATCATTGAAATATCTACACAATTCCTCGTCTACATGCTCATACTTGCAAAACCGATGAATACGGCGCGTCCGCTCCAGAAGATTCAAACACCTCTTAGCCTTTTTTTTTTCAGCCGAATCTAATCTGTAACCCTTCCCATACAAATCATTCGCAACAACGACACTCCCCTTGATAACCTTCCGAATCTCAGACTCAATATCCTCCAACTCCGACTCCCGCTTCTCCAGCCAATCATCATCCGCATTCCAAATCATCAACGAACCGCGATTAATCCGATCCTCGTTCGCATCATATCCCAAATCCTTCATCGTGTCACGCAAACCACGCAAACGCTCATTCAACTTATATCCACACGAAACCCCGGCCTCCAAACACTCACGCTCGTACTCAATAGTCCGCTGCATCTCCCACATGAAATACGAAAGATTAATCAATCCATCACTCGTAATCGTAGAATCATGAGGATTGTGCCCCCAATGAGGACGGTCAGACATAACAAAAACCTCCGTTCATACAAAACAATACACCGAAATATCAAAAATATCAAAAATATTGCAAAAAAAATTAGGTAAACACTTGAAAAAACTGTTTACCTGACAGTAAAATCAACAGACTTCCAAATCACCTATCGCATACTTAACAGCAAGCACCTCTTCCTCCGTATTCCGAACTCCGTACTCCGCACTCCGTACTCCGTATCACGAACTTCGTACTCCGAAACGATGCTCCGAAAGTACGGACTCCGAAGTAATCAACTCCGAATAACAAACCGCACAATCGAAATTATTGAAAAAGTCGAGACGGGGGTCGTATTAGTTATATTCTTAACCCCCCCGGAGGGGCACCGACCCTCCGATGTTATCGACCCCCACCCCTATTCAATTATCGAACGATACACACCCCGTCGATTCGGCAACCGATACCGTGGTGAAAGTCGAATGAAAGTACGGTGAAAGTCCGCGGCTCCGCTCGGTTCGGTGATCGGAGTTGTACTATATTAAGTAGTTGCGGAGTGTACGGCCGGAGCGGAGCGGATCGGGGGGCTCGGATATTTCATCATCTCGGATTTACTCAGTGCGATTCGACGGCTCCGCAAGTTCGCCGATCGTATCGGATTTCGGATAATTTCTCGGAATTATTGAAGATTTATTGAAGTTTCGCTTGCATTCTCGTCGATAGGTGCTATACTCATATAGATCGGATATCGTTTTTCGATCGGATTCCTTTCCTCTTTTCTTCGGAGTGTGTAAAATGACTACTTCAACGATCTCCAGTTCTCGCTATTCCTACAATCAACTTTATGATATGATGACGAAATCGCCATATTTATCATGGCAACTTTTCCAATACTTCGGGATCGGCAACCGCGAAGATTTCCGCGTGATGCACGAATACCGATCACCGCGTGAAGTCAATGAGAATACCCTATCCTGCATCGACTTCGATGACGACGATACCATCGTCCTTCCCGTAAAACTTATCGACGGATAACCCCCCGACCATCCGAGTCTCAACGGATTCGGATGGTTTTTTGGATATTCGATCGTCGATTATCCTGGTTCGTTAACCCTATTTCGGAGTGATTAATCATGTATTTAAGATACTCGGACCACCAACATCGTATCGCAGTTAGATCGACCATTTACGGTGATGCGCTCGCTACCCATCACAAGGGTAAGAATGTTTGTCAGTCTCCCGATTGCCCGCATGTTGTTGCTGAGCAACTTGTTGGCGTCAATCTTTGCTTTGATTGCCTCAAAGCGGTTAACCAACAATTGGAAGAATATGACAAACTTCACCAGCCGTCGATCACCATTATACGGAATGGGGTTATTTTGTGGTGATTTCCTCACCTACGAAGTCTTAGCGGATTTCGTGGGTTTTTTCGGAGTATCGGTGTTCGGTATTCCGGTTTTTTCACACCTTTCGAGAGGATTTAATCATGAATAACGATAACAACAAACCCGCAAAAATCACCGATTGGGAACGGATGCGAATTGAGGGTATCAAAAAAGCCAATGCGAAATATGCCGAGCCGGCCAAAAACTGGCTCGACGGTATCCGCAAGGGCATGATAGACGCGGCTATCGACGGCGCAATCGACAACCTAATCAAGTCCGGCGATTTGGATTAATACACTCCGAACCTCACGAGTCTTAGCGTATTCGTGGGGTTTTTCGGATTATCGGCGTTCGGTAGTCCGGTTTTTTCACACTTTTCGAAAGGATTTAATCATGGGAAACAAGGAATATGTATTGTGGGGAACCAAACCCGACGAAACGCTTGAAGATTTTATTTGCGCATTCACCACCAATCCGACCTATGAGGATATTGCCGATTTGAAGAAATGGGCGGATGATACTTGGGATAAACTGGATAAGTGTCCGCAGTGTGGGGAACCCCTGCCCGACGAGCGTGAGCGATGGTCAGCGGACGATTGGTCAGGGAAGGAGTATTGCTCCGAAGACTGTGCCCGGCGTGTGGCGGAGCATAATGAGCAAGTGGAAGCGAAATACGCAAGCGAAGTTTAACACTCCGACTTCCCAACCCGGAAACGGGTTGGGGGGTTTTTCGTCCGATAATTCGGAAAATAGTCAATTAACCCGCCGATCGGCCATATCTGATGTTAGGGTCTGAGCCGATCGACAAAAAATGAAGGGATTTATTATGACAGCGACAGAAATAAAAATCAAACAAGCAAAAGAATCGCACCCGCTGGCACCGGCGGTACTCCGGCAACTCGGCGGCGGTCAGGATGCTATCCAGTCCGCGCTCGACGCTGCGGAGCGTGGTGCTTATGGTGGGATTTCGGGGTTTATTTATTACTCCGAAACTTGCGATTTCACAAAACGGAATCGCAAGGCGATAGCATCGGCGGTCGAGGATATGGCGGAATCGTTGGGGGAATCCCCGATTGAAATGGTTAAGGGGTTTAATTGCCTTGAAGGTTCGACCGACAGAGAGGTAGCGGCAGCGTTATACGGGGGCAACCGTTCGGAATGCGAATCGTTCGGCGTTGACCAGGTCGAAAATGCGCTTGCGTGGTTCGCGCTTGAGGAAGTCGGAAACGCTATCGACGGCTTGGTTTAACACTTTTCACCCCGATACTTGACGGTTTCGGGGTGGTTTTCGGCTCGCCGGTGTTCGGCGAGCATGGTTCGGAACTCGAATATAGAGGATTATCAAAATGAATAGCAAGACAGCGTATCAATTCCCAGTAGATATAATCGAATATCACCACGGAGGGATCAGGAACAGGGTAGGCGTTTTTTACAGCGAGGAGGATATTATCGACCACTTTTGGAATTTTTGGGCACCCCGAAATTGCGTAGATGATATACACGAAAAATATGACTATGCAGATAACCCCAACCAATCAAAATTAGAATCGGTTTTGGAATGGTGGGGGGACGATTTGCAAGAATTACGGATCATTGAAAACAGCGACTCGCCGACATCGGCCAACATAAACGAGTATTTCGCGCAACTCGAAAACGAGCCGGGCGACAATATGGCAATCATAAAAGATTGCGGGATAAACTACCCCGATGATTTTAGGATCGTAAACATCGACGATCGGATATTTTACTGGGTAGAGGTAGATGAAAATGATAACATAGTTAATTATGAGCGGCTTATCGGCGGCGAAACCATAATACCAAAAATCCGTAAATAATCCCCTCCCCGCCTAACCCTTAACGGGGTTCGGCGGGTTTTTATCCGCTTGCCGACGGTCGGTAGGCGATTGTTCGGAACTCCAGTAGAGAGGATTAGTATCATGCTGTATAACAAATATCAACCGAGGGTCTGGGCCGACATCGTAGGCCAAGACAAGGCCGTCAAGGTAGCAAAACGGGCGATTGAACGAGATGGTTTCGATCGGGGAGCGTTTTGGATTGAGTGTAGCGGTGCGAATAATTCCGGGGTGGGAAAATCCTCACTTGCGAATGTTATTGCTAACGAACTGGCCGGGGACTTCTTTATCATCCACCTATCGGGTGCGGATTGCGACAAGAAGGCCGTTAAGAAGATAGAGCAGGACGGATCGTTAACAACTTGGTGTGATAAACCCTATCGGGTATGGATTATCGACGAGGCGCACGCAATATCTTCCGGTGCCATCGACGCATTCCTAACCCTTTTGGAACACCTACCCAAACACTGCGTTATTATCTTCACGACGACGCGCAAGGCGGACGAAGGGCTATTCGGCTCCGACTGCGGAGCGTTCGCAAGCAGGGTTCTACCGCTGAAATTGACCAATCAGGGGCTTGCGAAACCGTTTGCTAAGCGGGTACAAGAGATTGCTAAGGCCGAAAATCTGGACGGCAGGCCGATAAAAGAATATATCAAACTCATCCAGGACTGCAAAAACAATATGCGATTAGCACTCCAGCGCGTTTATGCTGGCGAAATGATTGAGGATTAATTCTAACCCCTTACGAAAGGAAACGCTATGCCATTTACAGAAACGGAACAACGGGAAACAAATGGACACACACCGGGGCCGTGGTACGCCCGTCCCGACGCGACACCAATACTACACACACAATTATCAATATGTTCAGAATCAGGCGGAGAGCGAATTGCAACAGTATTTTCAAGAGAAGAAAATGCCCGACTTATCGCTTCCGCGCCCGACATGCTGAAAGAATTGAAACGGTGTCAGGAACTGATTGAACGGATCAACTACGCCTTTTATGCCGACGGAACTTCTAATGCACTACGCCCGGTTATGGAAGACGCCAAGCCAATGCTACACGACATTCGGGCGACCGTAGCGCGGGCGGAAGGTAAATAATCATAACACCACCCCCTACCCCGCTGCGGAAACGCGCCGGGGTGGATTATTATTGAAACGGAGCAGAGGAATATGGATATATAATATAATCCTCCCCGTTTGATGTTAGGGTCTGAACCGATGAGCGAAGAAAAGCAAAAACGCAAAAAACATTACGATTATGAATCAATCGCAATGACGGTAAAACGATTAAGCAAACTACTCGGTATGCCTATTTCGGTTGGGTATAACCGATCGAAATACTTCGACATTGAAATGCTTGCGATTATGGATATTGCATGCCTTCTACATTCCGCTGCAATGGGTTACGGAGGTCGAAGGGGGAACAGAAGGACAATTATGCGTATGGGGCTAACAAAGATCATAGACGAGAGTGTGGCGCAACTGTATGACATGGGGTGGACGGCAGAGGATATCGAAAAACAGAAACGACGGCGTATCGGCACAAACGGGAAAGAGAATTATTACCAAAAGGCCATTAAACTACGCACACTCGAAGCGCAGATGATGAAGCAGTACCAAGATGCGTACACCGAACGCCTTGCGATGGAGCCGGACAAGCCGGAACGCGAGATCAAGAGGGAGTTGTACGAACCGGCGGCGGACGGTATACCCGAATGGTGCGATTTTGGTACGATTCTCGACGAGTTTCGTAAGATAACCCCGATCATCGAAAATGCGGGGTGGGACAAATATATCAGACCGGAGACCGAAAAAGATGGCGATACCAAAGGATGATTCCGCAAGGGTATACAAGCAGGGGGAAGAGCCGAAACGATGGCAATACAGCGTATTCAGGCTCGAACGCCGTATGCTGGAATGCGGAGTAACTTGGGAACAGACAAAAAAACACGCCGGAATAGCAAAAGCCACAGCGAACCCCGTAACAAGAACAACCACAGAAGATGGCGAAACAATCATAAAAACAAGCACATACAGCATGAAAACATGGAGGAAATTAGCCGCAACGCTTGGGGTCCAATTATCATACTTCATCGACTTCATGTAAAAACTTCACAAAAGTATAGAAAAACTCTACAGAAAGGAATAGGATTAATTATCATGGCAAAAACACCGACTTACGAACTCGACAGGGGGCCGATCGACCGAGAACTCCTACTCCGGGGCTGGATATGGAAGGACTTGGGCGATGCGATGGACGAAATCGACAAGGGGGTAAGCCCTGCGACGCTCGTCAAGATAGCGAAACACGACATTAACAACCTACGAAACTCCACACTCGATGCCGTACTCGAAGTGCTGAACTTGACACGGAAAGATATTGTTGTTCCCAAACCGGAGATCGTAGTCGAAAAGCCGGAAGCACCGAAGAAACTGCCGGAACTCGTCCCGCTATACGGTGAATAACCAAAAATATCCAATATTTTCACTCAAAACCGCTTGATTGCCGTCGAGGGGCCATATTATCATTCGTGCGAACATATCATTATTCCATCACGAAAGTAAATCATGCTACTTACCACGAAAGTAATTTATAGCGGAATCCTATTCGTAACCGGGCTGGGGATCGTCGGAACATCCCCGATTATCGGGCAGGCAATAACCTCGACCGGAAACCCGGCGATGGATATATTCGGCTCCCTCGGATCGGCTGCAATA
>Ga0114931_10003110_pt1 | contig 21077 bp, 27 predicted proteins | sample 2SBtaG_FD_89579 | JGI IMG/M metagenome (GOLD analysis project Ga0114931, IMG submission 89579) | Deep subsurface microbial communities from Kolumbo volcano to uncover new lineages of life (NeLLi) - 2SBTROV14_V59a metaG | ecosystem: Environmental > Aquatic > Marine > Volcanic | place: Kolumbo...
AAGTAAAAACCATTTTAATTTGTATCTAAAAGAAATGGAGTTTAGGTATAATTACAGAAAGGTGAATTTGTTAGATTTGTTGGTCAAAATACACTTTAGTCCTAAATTGTCCTAATCACCTATAATAATATACCTAAAGTTGTTAAGACCTTATTGTGACCGGGAGATTAACGTCACAATACCGTGTGTTAAACAGGTTTATATAGTTAAGTATCTGAAGAGGACTCAGCTTTCACTTTCGAGCGTCTTTTTCTTCTTTCCTTCTGTTTTTTGATCTTCTCGATTCTCTCTTTTTCTACAGATTTAAGCCCTAGGATCGTCTCTTCGTATTTTAAGGTAAGCGCCCGCCTGGCTAAAAAGCGGTTTATGCCCTGTGTACGCTCTCTGTGGGCTTTTACTGTGATACCGCTTGGAACGTGTTTTAACTGAACGCAGGTCGAGACTTTGTTTACATTCTGCCCCCCCGGGCCTCCCGAGCGGGTGAACGTCTCCTCGATATCCCGCTCCCTTATACCGAGCTCGGACATCTTTTTCAAAAGCGCCGACTCTTTTTCAGGGCTTACGCCGTACCTGCTCATGTATGGGTCTCTTTACTAAAGCACTCTTACAACCAATTTAAGGAGGTCATGTCTCGATACGATCCCCACAGGCATGCCGTCCTCTGAAACCACCACCCTGTGAACATGGCACTCTAACATTCTCCTTACCGCCTCCGCAACCGTGTCTTCCTTACCGACCGTAACCACCGGGGCGCTCATAATCTTGTCGACAGTTATCTTACTAGCCGCTTCATAAGCTTTATCTACGCCTTCTTTGGACATCCATTCGCCGAAGAGCTGCGGAGCGTAAACTCTGGAGAACGGTATGGCGTGCTCCTTTGCCGAGAAGTCAGTCTCCGTCACAATGCCTATTAGCTTTCCGTCATCACCTACGACCGGAACACCCCCTATATTATTATACAGCATCATCTACGCTGCCTGCTCCAGAGTCTGATCTCCCTTTATGGTCTTTACGGGAGAGGACATAATCTCACTCACTTTCATTATTATTCCTCCTTGGTGCTATGAGGGTTGGTGCCCAGGGAAGGCTACCTAAGTATTATGCCGGTGCAAACAGGGGAATCGATCTATTCCCAGCTATCCAACTCGCGTTCTTGCTCAATAATGGTTTTCGCCCTTTCCTCCCGCATCGCTTCCACCCTTTTGATAGCTTTGACAGACTTTTCCACAAAGTTTGAAGATTTGGTGTGCTTGTCCCTTTGTGAGTCCAGAAATTTAAACAAACCGGCCACCAAAAATAATACACCCAGTATAATTGCTATAGTCTTTATGCTCATATGGGAAATTATAGGTTCGCTTTTTCATTATTCAACCGCTCCTGTCATTATTTAGCCGCTTCCGCAAAGTGCTAAATCCTTGAAAGGGTAATAAAACTATTTATACTAAACGACATGGAGCCAAAAGAGATACAGATGATCATTGAAAAGGGCATGTCGGGGGCGGAGGTAAAGGTTGAGGGGGACGGGACGCATTTTGAAGCGGTAATAATTTCACAGGATTTCGACGGGAAAACACTGCTTGAGCGACATCAGTTAGTGTACGAGGTGCTGGGAGAGGCCATGAAAGAGAGGATTCATGCGCTTTCTTTGAAGACATATACGCCTGAGCAGTGGGGCGATATAAAGTAAGTTCGGTGACTTACGGATATTTGCCTGTGTTTTCAAATAACATATCAGCTAAGAATCAGGAGGCAGAAATGTCAGAAGATACAAAAAATAAAATCAACGCACAGATTGAGCAGAATAAAATAATGCTCTACATGAAAGGTACGAAGGACATGCCCCAATGCGGATTTTCCGCGAGAGTGGTCCAGATTCTCGATTCGCACGGTGTGGACTATGAAATTGTAGACGTACTTTCAGACCCTGAAATACGCCAGGGTATTAAAGACTTCTCAAACTGGCCCACCATACCGCAGTTGTATGTAGGCGGGCAGTTCGTCGGCGGCTGCGACATATGCGTCGAAATGGAGCAGAGCGGCGAGCTCGGCCCGATTCTCCAGGATGCCGTAAGAGAATAGTACTTATCCCTCTCCGCCTACTTCTGAGAAATATTCCGAGAGCCTGTCCCTTAAAAATAATCTTGCCCTGAGCACCCTTGATTTAACGGCCGGAAGAGTTAGTCCCAGGATTTTTGCGATCTCTTTACTGGTTAGGCCTTCCACGTCTTTCATGTGGAACACAGTTCTGTAGTCCTTGGGCAGCTCGTCTATGGCTTTCTCGATCTTCTCGGTACCTTCACGGCTCAAGAGCTGATAATCGGGAGTACTGCTCCAGTCCTTCTCTTCAACACCTTCAAGCACACCGTAATCGTTATAAGGCTTGTAGTCATCGAGGCTCAGGCTGCTGTTTTGATATTTCCTGCCGTTCCTTAAAAACATATAGCTCGCATTGGAAGCCACTCTGTAGAGCCAGGTTGAGAATTTGGACTCTGAGCGGAACGTACCGAGCTTCTCAACTAAGATTATGAACACTTCCTGAAGAACTTCCTCGGCGTCAGTCGGGTCGCCGGTTATCCTGTAGGCCAGCCTGTAGACTTTATCGCTGTAACGACTAACAAGCTCATTGAACGCGTCTTCATCTTGGGTGCTCACAAAACTCTCAACAAGCTCCCCGTCCTTGGATTCTGAAATATTCAGCGTAAACCCGAGTGTCCCGCTGTCGTTAACATTTATCCCGGCTAAGTGTCTTTCACTATTTATATTTTTGTGATACATCGTTAATGCCTCCTAGTTATGTTCTTTTTAGTTGACCGGTTGGTTTACAGTTTATCAAAAAAATATATGGCTTCCAAGCCGACTTTTTATGCCGTTTTTTTAACCTTCTTCTGATTTATACATAGCTGCATAATGCCTTCTCCAAGCCGGCTCATTACCGAGGGGTCGTTATAAGTTTTACCCAAGAGGGAAAGCCCCTCTATATAAGCCAGTATGGCCTGTGCAGTCGATTGCGGATCTGTTTCTACCGGAAGAGCTCCTTCATTTATCGAGTCTATAATAAGGTTCTCAAAATACTCTGCCCACTCTGTAAATATTTTTTGTATCTTAAGCCTTATCACTTCGTCCTGAGTGCTCAGCTCCAAAGCCAAGTTCCCAATGCTGCAGCCTGTTACACAGCCTTTACAGTCCTTATCCGCACTCTGGTACTCGTGAGATTTATCGAGAAGCGTCTGAAATTTCTCTCTGGCACTCATATCGGAGTTATAAACCGGATCGAGCATGCCGGTTTGAAAATTGACCCACATGCGATCGAGAGCAGCTAAAGTCAGGTCTCTTTTGGAGGGGAAAAAGTGGTAAAAGCTCCCCTTTTTTACCCCTGCATGCTCGCAAAGCTCCTGAACTCCTACGGCGTTGTAGCTTCTTAAGCTGATGAGCTCGATTGCGCTTTCTATTATTTTTTCCTTTGCATCGCTCGTACGTCCCATTTTCCACCTGACTTCTTTACTTTTTCTGTCTCCACTCTCGCTAAGATAATGACCGACATGAAAACCTTTTTATTCTATTAGCTTTTCTTCTACCCAGCCTCTTTAGTTGACCAGTCGGTACAATAATAGAGTAGCACTGGAGAATTTAATGTCAAGAGGTTTTTCAAATTTTTTATAAATTGTCCGGAAGCTGCTGAACGGAGCCCGCTTGGAGCATTGTCTGCAAATGATTAATGGTTAGACACGTCTATCAAGCTTTTAAGCGCGGGGGCAGACTCCGAATCCCGTATTTTTTTAAGAGCCTTCTTTTCAATCTGCCGAATCCTCTCTCTTGTCAGGCCGAACTTTCTCCCGATTTCATCGAGCGTACATGTAGCATCGCTCCCGATACCAAAGCGCATCTGAACGATCTCTCTCTCTTTTTCATCCAGTATGTAGAGCGCGTCTTTTACGCATTCGGGAATGGAAACTTCGTCTATCAGTGAATCGACAGGGGGTGAAACCGAGTCTTCCATATAGTCCATGAAGGTCGCTCTCTCTCCATTCCATACAGGGGAATCGAGGCGGACTATGTTGTTCCCGTTTTTAGATTCGAGTACTTGTTTAACGTTCTCAAGACTCATACTCACCTTGTGTGCGATTTCCCCGGGCTCGGGCTCCCTGCCGTTTTCCTCAATAAACCTTGCGCGCTCAGTCCACACTTTACCCGCCTTCTCAAGCACATATGCCGGTATCTTTACGGTTCTGGTCTGGTTAAATACGCCCCTTGTCATAGCCTGATTTATCCACCAGCAGGCATAGGTTGAAAACCTGAACCCCCTGGTGTGATCAAACCTATCTACGGCCTTAATAAGCCCGAGGTTCCCCTCTTGTATCAGATCGAGAAATGGGACGCCCCTACCGACGTATTTCTTTGCCATACTAGCCACGAGCCTTAGGTTTGACTTAACGAAACGGTTTTTAAGCCGTGCCGAGGATTTCCTGTACACGTCTAAAAGAGCCGTGAGTATCTTAATACTCTCCCTGTTCTCTTTCTCAAGCCCAGAGCGGGATGGGCCCGGTGTTAACTCCGTAAATTCATCTAGCATGCTGTCATCATCTGAGTTTATTTTATATCCCGATAAGCGGCTTAAGGATTTGGTAACATTTGAGACCTGAACCTCACACTCTTTAATCTTTGCCGCGACAACGATTTCCTCTTTCGGTGTTAAAAGAGTCTCTGTGCCCACTTCCTTAAAATATGCGTTTACGAGTCTTAGCTCGTGATTGAAATTCTCGTATTTAACTTCAAATGATTTCTCTGTATTAGGGCTTTCCTCAGTAGCCTCGTGGACCGTATACTCCTGCCCGATTGTAACGCTCTCCAAGGCAATATCCTCATGTAATTCCAAGGGCATGGTGTCTATAGATTCATTGCCGACTTTATCAAGTATAGATTCATGAGAGCTGGCTTTTAACATTTTATGCCTCCTTTGTCTTTATATGAGCTAAAGTGCTTAATCTTTATTTGTTGAGCGTACCCCTTTTGTTCGAACTTCCCTTCCATCCTCAGGGGGATTGTTGTATGTGGGCGCTCTCAGGCCCGCGGCGCAAAAAGCGATTAATCTATTTATCGTTTCCTCTTCATCGCTTAGTCGGCAAACCCCTCCCGAGAGCCTCTCTAAACCTGTGTGGTTAGTCCAGGTATGTATCATTGCGCCCATGAGGAAATGCATTCTCCACATAATCTCTTCGTCTTCAATGTAGGGTAGAGATTCGGTGAATACCTCTTTAAATCCTGAGAACACTTCCTGAAAATGGAGTAAAAAGATTTTATAAACCTCATCATCCGGGTCTGAGGCAATTTGCCCGGCAATCCTAAGGAAGTGAGGCCTTTCAAAATAGAGCTTTACTGCCGGGGACAATAGCGCGTGAAGGGCAGATTCGACCGGCACCGCTTTTTTACCGAACCTCTTTGTTGCACTATCCAGAAGCCTTAGTCTTTCCCGGTTAAGGGGCACGATCCTCCGCTCGACCACTTCTCTTAACAATCCGTCTTTGGACCTGAAATGGTAATTAACCGCTGCCAGGTGCGCTTTTGCCGCACCAGTTATATCACGCACGGAGGTATGTTTGAGCCCTTTTTTCGCGAATAATTTCTCAGCGGAATCTAAAATCCTTTCTCTGGTCTTTGCCTCTTTCATTTTTTCCTAGCTCTCTTGACCGATTGTCAATAGCAAGCCCTACAGCAACTATAGAAACACGCCCTTTCGGGGATCTCTTAAGGTACTACGGTCGTACCGAGCAGGATGGATTTACTGCTGAAGAATAAGCCCGCTATGCAGGCTGTCATTAAGCACGCCAGTGTAGACGCCACAAGCGCCCTCAGGCCCACTCCGGCAATATCATTTTTCCGTGTCGGTGCAAGAGCGGCCACTCCCCCGACGAATATGGCCATTGAGGCTACATGAGCGAAACCGCAGAGAGCATAGACCGCAACAACCGGTGAACGCGGGTCCCGGATCAGCCCTTGCTCCATTGCGCTCGCCAGGTCCTGGTAAGACACAATCTCCGTCAATACCACGCGCTCCCCCATTATCTTGGAAATTGTATAAGCGTCTGAATACAGCACGCCTATTGCAATAGTTAACGGGTAGAACGCATACCCCAGAAGACCCTTAAGAGACCAGTCGATATCTACGCCCATCAATTGGTTAATGTGCACTCCGAGACCGCCTGCCACAAGGTCCAGAAGCGCTACCAAACCCAGAACCGCAATCAGGAGTGCCACGATCCCGATAATGAGCTTCACACCGCTCTCCGAGCCGTTTATCACCGCTTCGAATAAACTCCCTTCCCTATCAAAATGTGGATATATCCTCATCCCCAGCGTCTCGGGTACCGAGTCTTCGGGAAGAAGGATTTTTGACATAACCACAGCAGCCGGCGCTGAGAGTATGGGAGGCCGAGATCAAATGCGCCGCTATTGTAGGAAACTGGCTCTGTAAGCTGAATACATAGAGAGCCAGGATATTCGATGACACCGTTGCCATACCCGCCGTAAGCACCGTGCAGAGCTCAGAGCGGGTCATTTTATCAAGGTAGGGTTTAATCGTGAGCGCAGACTCGATACCCACGAAAATATTACTTGCAGCGGAGAGCGATTCCGCTCCCGATATCCTCATTGAGAGAGTGAAAACATGTGCGAAGCCCTTAATTACACGCTGTATTATATTGTAGTAATAGAGTATGGAGACTAAAGCGGAAAAAAAGATAATCGTGGGAAAAGCCTGAAATGCGAAAAAAAACCGAGTGACTGCTCTCCCTGACTGTTAGTCGTCCCGGGGGGAGAGCGAGCCTCCCGAAGACAAACTCAGCGCCCGCCGAGGCTGAATTGAGCACAATCACGACAATGCCGTTTAAATACAAAAAGAATTTTGCACCGTCCGGAAGAAGAAAAACAAATGTGTCAAAAAGCAGCTGAAGCCCTATTCCCCATACTATTACTCTAAAGTTGATATTCCTTTTATTGGACGAAAAGAGCCATGCGACCGCGAGCAGCACGAATATTCCCAGGAAGCTTATAAAGTTATAAACACTCATTAAAATTCCTCACATTAATCAAAAAGAGCTTGGTATTTGATACGTCATTATACGCAATTCCCTTAGAGAATAACAAGCCGGAGACCAGTTGTTGCTGAGTAAGTATTGTGTATCGATACACAGCCCTGACTGAGAAAAATTGAATTTTTATTACGACAGTCGGGAGTTAAAATCCTAAGCCTCTTTTACTAATCTCAAATTCGTATACAATATAGAGGATTATATATAAGGAGGAATCTGGAGTGTTTAGTAATTGGATACATATTAGCGTAATCCTAATTTTCCTCGCGTTTTTGGGCTGCACGCCCACAAATGTGAATGTTTACCATGCACCTGAAGTAGTATCGGAGAGCTATCAGGTGGTCGTGATTCCTGATTTCAGGAAGACTGATCTCGAATGGGTACCATATGATTCGGGCAGTGAGATAGCCAACATGGTTGCCGAAGAGCTTAGGAAAGACAATCAGTTCAAGGTTATAAGCCGAGGCGCGTTGGATAACGCGGAGCTTGATGAAAAAGTATTGATTGTCAGGGGTACTGTAAGCGGCTATGTTCGGGGATGTAAATATTTCGAGTATGCATTCAGAGGAATTAAGGACAAGGGAAAGATGTCTGTTCAGGTGTGGGTTACTCTAATCGACAGTACTACAGGAGAAACCCTTGCCGACGTAGGTATAGATGGAAGGGCAAAAGAGCCCGGATACGGCAGGAGTAAATACTTAAGAGTAGTGGATGAGATAGTAAAAGTAATCGAAACCGTAAACAGCGGACAGTCTTAGGGGCTGCTTACAAAAAATACTCTCTATCTCTCTTGCCGGTTCAACCGATTGGATTTAAGTAAGTCCGGATAAAGAAGGCACTCTTAGTCGGGTTTTTCATAGATTACCGAATAGACGGCTTCATGTCCTTGTGAAAACTTGAGCTTTTACATATATTAATTTTAGCTGGATCCACGCAAGAGGGGCAGAGATCGAGGTGAGGTAGACATGATATTAAAGATTATATTTTTCGTGCTGGGCGCATTAGCAGCTTTTGCAATAGCAATAGCGCAGTCGCAATACAGTCTTGTAGTTTCCGCAGTAGCGGGCCTGGTTTTCGGCATAATCACCATAGGGCTTGCATGGGGAGTCGAGGGTTTATTAAAAAAAACGAGCGCCAGGGGTTTTCAGGGCGCTGCAATAGGTATAGCATCGGCTTCAATAGTGTTTTTTGCCCTAAATAGCGTGTTGTCCGGGCTTTCTATGCCTGGGGGGGCTCTCCCGTTTGTTTCAGCAGCATTCTTCTTCGTGCTTCTCAACATAGGCATAACTCTGGGATTTAAAAAAGGGAAAGAAACCGAGCAGTCGGGAGGCCGCGGGAGGACACATGCTAAAATTACGGGGGAGACGAAGATCCTGGATACGAGTGTGATTATCGACGGCAGGATCGCCGATGTGGCGGAGGCCGGATTTATAAACGGCACCATAATAGTCCCCAGGTTTATTATTAAGGAACTACAGCACATAGCCGACTCTTCTGAGCCGATTAAACGTGTTCGCGGAAGACGCGGACTCGATGTACTAAAGAGGATGCAGGAAGATATTCCGAATGTTACAATCAAAATCACAAACCATGATTTCCCCAATATAAAAGAAGCTGACCTCAAGCTGGTTGAGCTTGCTAACAATCTAAAGGGCGTCATTATCACGAATGATTTTAATCTAAATAAGGTCGCCGGGCTCCAAAACGTAAAGGTACTGAACCTGAACCAGCTCTCAAACGCGCTTAAGCCCGTAGTTCTTCCGGGGGAGACAATGACCATACACGTGGTAAAGGAAGGGAAGGAAGATAACCAGGGAGTGGGATATCTGGAAGACGGCACTATGGTCGTTGTGGATGAGGCTAAGAGACATTTGGGCGATGAGATACAAGTCTCCGTAACCAGTGTTCTTCAGACTCCGACGGGAAGAATGATCTTCTCCAAGGTCAAGGAAACAGGTAGAAAACGTATGGTTTCCGATATCCGTGGCTGATATTCAGGCGGCTGCAATTATTACGGCGGCAGGCTCGGGAAAGAGGTTCGGTGGCGGCGGGACACTCAAGCAGTTCGCGCCCCTAAACGGCGAGCCTCTCTTAGCGCACTCTATCAGAAGCTTCTCAGGCTGCGGCTCCATTACTGAGATTGTAGTAGTGGTTCCTCACGATCAACTAGAGTACACACATAGCGAAATAGTTGAGAAATATGGGTTTGAGAAAGTGAGCACGCTCACTCCGGGCAGCGGAGAGAGGCAACAATCGGTCGAGAACGGTTTTCGATCGCTCACAGATAAACCCGACGTAGTCTTGGTTCATGACGGCGTGCGTCCATTCGCCAGACCTCTGACAATAGAGAGCGTAATTACCGAGGCTTTGTATTCAGGCGCTGCTATTTGCGCAGCTCCGGCCACCGATACCGTGAAGCAGTCCTCTCCTGAGAGATTTATTGAAAACACCTTGCCGAGAGACAGCATATGGCTCGCTCAAACACCCCAGGGTTTTAAGTATGAAATTTTAGACGAAGCGTTCAGGCGCGCACGCGAAGACGGCTATACGGGCACGGATGAATCTCTTCTAGTAGAAAGAATAGGAGTAAAGGTAAAACTCGTTCAGGGCTCACGGTACAATATAAAAATCACAACCAAGGATGATATAATTCTGGGCGAGCTATTACTTAAAGAGGGGATTGTTTGAATATGAATTATAATTAGTAATATGAATCTGGGATTTGGCGTCTTTATAATACAATTAACATTAGGGCTTTCGCTCTTGAGCAATAACGCTTATTGTGAGGTTCCACCTAGACCCGGTGCTACAAAGATTCCAACACCTCGAAAAGATGTTATAACTGACTTTCATTCTGCAGAACGTTATTGGCGCGCTGAAAAATTGGCAATATTACTAAGATAATAAAAGAAGGCGAGAGCTTAGATATCCGCAGAAACACAAGCGTGAAGAATTATATGCTGACAACAATGAAAGATTGAAGAATCTTACAGGGCAAGAATTTGAATATCCATGGGAATGGAGAGGATGGTATGAGGAAAATAATCATGCACCGTATAGGGTTTGGGTTCGACGCACATAGGTTCGAGGAAGGGAGGAAGCTGATAATAGGCGGGGTCGAGATACCGCATGAGCTTGGATTAAGCGGCCACTCTGACGCCGACGTGCTGACCCATGCAATATGCGACGCCCTTCTCGGCGCCCTAGGGCTAGGGGATATCGGAAGCCATTTCCCGGATTCCGATGCAAAATGGAAAGATGTATCCAGCTTTTTGTTGTTAGAGGAAACCCTGGCTAAGATGCACGAGGAAAAATATGAAATCCAAAATATAGACAGCACAATTGTTTGCGAAAAGCCCCGGATCGCCCAACACATAAGCGCCATTAAAGAAAAGCTCTCGGGCGTGACCGGGCTTGGGCCCGGATCGCTCGGAATTAAAGCCACCACCACAGACGGTATGGGATTTACCGGAAGGGGAGAAGGCATAGCGGCTTATGCCGTATTAATTATCAAAAGCTCTGGCACATAAACCGGGGGGCATGCCTCTTCCGAACAGAATATTTTGTTACACCTTTTATGAATCCCGCCTAGATTATTCAGCTCTGTAACCAAGCCTGTCGTCAAGACACAGTTGTAATTAATCACGCCTATCTACTATAATTCTTAAAGAGTAATGAAATTAACGACTGAGCAGATAGGTCTCTTCTTATACAAATATAGTATTCTACCCCCGCTCCTGGGCTTCGCTCTCGGTATCATACTTAACGAGTACATCGACCACGTATGGTTTCTTGTATTGGCAATGGGCCTGATATTCGGGGTCGTGTCCGTATTTTTCGTAAACCTGAGATTCCTGCTTCTAATTCCAATCGGCCTGCTGTTCGCATCAGGCCCTATCCTCGATCAGGACGCCGAGATCGTTAATTTTATCGGTACAAAGGTCGATATAGAGGGGGACGCTCTATAAATCCCCCGAGCAGGGGGAATACGGAAGCAGAATTTTCCTCGATACGGAGAGTGTAATAACTCAAGAGCACTCAGAGCCTGTAAAAGGGAAAATCATCGTTACAACCGGGGACTTTATAGAGGGACTTTCTTACGGAGACAGGGTCCGCGTACTCGATATCGAGCTTAGAGAGATAAGGAACTTCCTCAACCCCGGAGGGTTTGATGTTAAGAGCTTTTATGAGAGGCGGGGGATCAGGGCTTCGGGGTTCGTAGAGGGTGAGGAGCAGATAATATCGTTTGGCAGAGACGGCTCATCGAACTCTGTGCTTCATTACATAGACAGGACCAGAATCAGATTCGCTACTTTTGTCTATAGCAATTTCCAATCCCCAGAAAATGCTGTATTGAATGCAATTACGGTCGGGTACAAAGGGGGCGTCCCTCAGGAGCTGAGGACGGAATTTTCCCAGGCGGGAGTGGCTCACATACTGGCGATATCGGGGGTACATGTCGGAGCCGTGGCGGTTTTCTTCTATTTCTTATTTAAATTCGCCTTCTCCCGCTCAGAGTATTTGCTGCTCCGTTTCCAAATGCCGAGAGTCGCAGCCGGGCTAACAATAATCCCCGTATTCCTATATACGGCCGTCGCCGGTTTCTCTACTTCCGCCGTCAGAGCGTTCATTATGATTTCTCTGTATCTGATTTCAATTGTAATCGGCAGGGACGAAAACAAGATAAACACTCTGGGTGCGGCAGCCCTTATCATTTTAATCTGGCACCCTTGGGCGCTCTTCGAGCTTTCTTTCCGCCTCTCGTTTTCGGCAGTCTTCGGAATACTTTTGGTTCACAGATTTTATCCCTTTAAGTTTGCTACACTGAGGGACAAGCTTTACTCTTTGATTCAATCAGCGACAGCCGCAGGGTTTGCAACTTTACCGCTTGTTGTAAATACGTTCGGTATACTGCCAATAGTATCCATACCGACAAACGTAATACTCCTTCCTTTTGTCGAGTTCCTGATCATACCGCTCGGGCTAATATCTTTATTTGTCTTCCTCATTTCACCGTACATGGCAGAGCCTATTATTTCTTTCAATCTGATTCTCGTAGACATGGTGGTATTCGGCATCGGGAAGCTGACCGATCTCCCCTATTCTTACGTAACGATGCCTAAGCTCGGCGCACTCAGCTGGGCGTTGTTCATTGCAATCGGCGTCGCACTTCTTCCCATAGGGACATTCAGAAAACTCAAATACTTTTTGCCTGTTCTTGTAATAGGCTTCTTTGTAAGCGCGTTTATTTCGGTCTCGGATAATTCACCGCCTGGAAAGGTTCAAGTGAATATTCTGGACGCCGGCCTGAATAGAAGCGCTGTCTTTATTAAGCTCCCCGGGGGAAAAAATGTGCTGATTGACGGAGGCTATAAGAGATTTGGCAGAAGCGGGTACACGGAAAGAGCCGTAATTGCCAATTATCTCCTTTGGAGGGGAGTAAACAGCATCGACTACCTGATTCTGACTTCGATCGATAAAGACCATCTTAGAGGGGTTAAGTATTTACTTGAAAATTTCTCGGTAAAAAACTTCTGGACAAACGGAGATATACTTGAGGGCAGGGTCTGGGAACTAATTTACGAGAGAGGAATAGAGTGGCACGACCTTCTCAGGTATAACGTTCTCAAAATGCCGGATAGGTCTTCTACTACAGAATATAAGCTTGAAATTATTAAGCCTGGTAGCGAATATAAAATTATGGACACATCGCTCCCCTATCCGATCGCCTTAAAATTAATAGGCCCTGATCTGAGTTTTCTAACCGGTGAGGGGCTTCACCTGGAAAACGTACAAAAAAGTCTCCTGTCTGAGGAAGGTGTAAGCTTAAAAAGCAGTGTGCTCTATATGCCGCTCATCAAGACAAACGACTCGCTGGAACTATTCCTTAATGTGGTATCGCCAGAGGTATTGGTAACAAATGTGGTCGATGACTTGGAATTACCGCCTCTTAAAAGACCGATGAGCATATTTCAAACAAGTGTAGAGGGTACAGTGACTATCCGGCAAGATAATAACGACATCAAAATAAAAACTTACAGCAGTGATTAATGTAAGTTTTGGCAGTAAACTTTTTTATTATGAGATACATAATCCCGGCAGTCGTTCTCGGTGTGCTACTAATCTATTTTATCTTCACAGGGGGGGATGAAACCAGTGAAATCGAGACCGTGTTTAATGAAATTATCGAATCCGTTAGGAAAAAAGATCAGGAGGGGGTATTGGAGCACTTTTCAATACACTACAGGGACGAGCGGGGATATAACTATCTTGTTATTAAAAAAGTTGTTGAGAGCACCTTTCAAGAGTTCGATAGTCTGGACGGGAGCTACGGCAATATATCGGCATCTCTGAGTGAAGATGAAAACGGGGAAATGCTGGCTTATACAAAAATAGGGGTCAAAGTAAGAGGTGTAAAGAGAGGCATACCCGAAACGCTCCTGGGTTCAGACGACTCCTATGACAATATTATAGTTACGCTTAAGAAATCAACACTCGGCGGTTGGAAAATTATAAATATAGAGGGTGTTGACAAATACGGGGATTCCGGAGTCTACTGAGTAAGCCAAGGTAACTCAGATAAATCTAATCTTCACCTTCCATTCTACCCTCTATAAAATTTCTCAGCACGCGGATTTTGGTATTTCGGGCTTCTTCCACAGTCCCTGTAAATACTATCTTACCCTCACATAAAAATGCCACCCTGTCCGATATCTCAAAAGCGCTCGCTACATCGTGAGTAATTATCACGCCCGTTATGCCGAACTGGGCCTGCATATATCTTATGAGCTGGTTGATCCTGCTTATGTTAGGGGGGTCTAAACCGGTTGTTGGCTCGTCGTATAGGAGAATTTTCGGGTTCATAGCAAGCGCCCTCGCTAGCCCCACGCGCTTTTTCATACCCCCGCTCAGATCAGCGGGCATCTTATCCTCTATGCCGGGAAGACCTACGTTTTGCAGGTTCTTAGCCACTATTTCAGCAATTTTATCCTCTGGGAAATTTGTGTTTTCACGAAGCGGATAAGCGATGTTTTCATACACTGAAAGTGAATCGAAAAGGGCTGCGCCCTGAAAGAGCATCCCCATCTTCTTTCTCACGTTTACAAGCTCCGCTTCACTCATCCCAATTATGCTCTCACCCTCTACTATTACATCCCCCGAGTCAGGCTTCAGAAGCCCTGTAATTTCCTTAAGAAGCACGCTTTTCCCGGAGCCGCTGCCCCCTAAGACGGTAATATTCTCCCCTTTCAATATAGAAAGCGAGAGCCCCTTATGCACCTCTTTTTCATCAAAGGATTTATAAACATCCTTTATGTCAATAATTATTTCGTTTTCCATTTTTAAATCATTAACCAAGCGTCAGTTGCTCTGGTAAATGCAGGCTTAAGAGTCTTTGTACAAGACTATGCATTCTAAATATACAACCGCCGTTTGTCAAAAATTTTCAACCTACCCCTTGAAACTCTTATACTTTGAAATATTATGTATCTGTTGTCTATGGATAAGCTGTTTCTATTCTTAACACTGAATTAATTGACTTTTAATTTGTGCGGATGTATAAAATATCTTAAACAATGCGAAAAAGCTGCTAAAACGGTTCTTCACACACAAGCGTTTTGCTGCGACTGGAATCTACATTGATGAAGAGAACAAGCCCGGAGAATGTAACTGATTTGGAGCATAGTATTAAATTTGTAACCCAATTCATAACCCACCCTACCAAGACAGGCGCGATACTCCCCTCGAGCGATAAGCTCTGTGAGCTCATGACGGATATTGCGGAGCTAGATAAAGTTTCAACTATTATAGAGTTCGGCCCCGGTACCGGGGTGATAACGGAAAAGGTGATGCGGAAGAAATCGCCCGATACGACGTTCTTTGCGCTCGAGATCAACGAGGCTTTTGTAGAGGCTACAAAGACTAGGTGTCCTGATGTGATCGTGTACCAATCACCGGCACAAAATGCAAAAAAACACCTTGAGATGCACGGCGAGACCGGTTGCGACAGGATATTGAGCAGCCTGCCGTGGCTCACCTTTGACGGGGATACGCAGCAAGACCTTATTGATACGATTTATGACGTGCTACATCCCGGCGGAAAGTTCTTAACTTACGCATATGTCCCGGGACTCATGTTCCCTGCTGCCTGGCGTTTCAGAAACAAGCTGAACGCAAGGTTTGATAGAGTTACAAAAAGCAAAATTATCTGGAGTAATATCCCCCCCGCGTTCGTGTATCAGGGTGAAAAGGCCTGATCTAAATTTCGTTTTAGAAATAAATCCATTAGTTTTTTCTCAATTTTCTAACCGCAAGGCAGACAGAACTACACTATGCTGCTAAAATAAGCCTTTAAAAATCTTGACATACTTCAAAATTTGTACAACAATAGAAGGTGTAGTCAATTGATCTTTCTTCAAGTTTGATCTTATCTTTTTTATAGTATTGTGACAGCCAATATGTAAGTTACGAAGGCCGGGACAGAACCCCCCGGCCTTTTTTATCTTTTATGTATGGGTATTACAAACCTATTTCCGAAAGGCGGTACGTAACTAAGCCCGAGTTTTTTATATGCCCGTTCGGGAATACCAATATCAGCCAGGAATAAGTCACCGGCAGTATCAGGAAAAAGCCCTGTTTTGGGGAGCGCTAGCGTAATAGTGCATTTAGCTTTTATATACTCCCCGGGAGATTCCCCCGTTGTGGAATCGACCCCTGAAGGGGCATCCAATGAAAGTACCGGAGCCCCTGAGCCGTTGGCCCAGTTAATCATTTCAAGAGCGGCACCGTGAGGAGCCGACTTGAGACCATAGCCGACTATGGCATCTATGATAAGCCCTGGTCCAAAATCAGATAGTTTTTGTGCACGACTCCCTGTGTTTTTATAAACCTCATATTGAAACGAAGGAACGTCCCCGAGTCGTTCCACATTCGATATTACGAGCTTTACGTGAACCCCTCTGTTGGCTAAATGCCTCGCGGCGCATATGCCGCCGCCGCCGTTTCCTCCCGTACCTGCAAGCACGACTAAAGAGGAACTCGCCCATTTCTCACCAAGCATATCTATTGCCTTGAGGACAAGGTCTCTACCCGCATTCTCCATCATCTGGTATAGATTGGGGCCAGTCTCTTCAACCGCAATCCTGTCCAGCTCACGCATTTGAGCCTCTGTGACCGAGGGGACCTCGATGCCCCTGTCCGTAAAAAAACCAATACCCGGAATACCTCTGCCTTTTTCCATTACTTAAAAAGATACCATGTGCGCGCTGGGCTCGTAGTGATATTTACAGCAGGTTATTTTTTTAGATATTTATCAGGGTCGTAATACTTTTGGAGATCCTCTAAATCCTCAAGGATTTTTATAAACCTCTTACCGAACTCGGTAAATTCATATTCAACTCTCGGAGGTATTTCGGGAAAGGAATGTTTTTCGAGCACACCCGACTGAACCATTTTATTTAATCTCTCGTTCAGCACTTTCGCGCTCAGACCTTCTATACTTTTAGTTATGGCGCCCGGTCTTTTTACACCGTCTTTTATAAGCCCGATTATTACTACAGCCCATTTACAGCCCAGTATTTCCTCGACTATATTGAATATATCATTTTTTATGACGTATTTAGCAACTATTTTTTTCTTTATTTTCGGCATTTAATACCCGGCGGAAAGTAGTGTACCCAGCGGAAACCACTTGAAAGGATTCATAAAGTCATACTAAAATAATAATGTGATGATTTCAAATACCAAAGCTACAGAGTCGGAGGATAGATTAATGCTTACAATCAAGAAGAGATTTATCCTTGGATTGATTTTAACGGCAGTGGTGCTAAGTCCGCTTGTAATATCCATTAATTCAAAAGCTGAAGACCTTCCAGCCCCGCAGCTCGTAACGGACGCATGGATGTTCATAGCGGCTTACAAGGCTGATCGCGAGACCCTTAAAGCCATGCTTCCCGAGGGGCTCGAGCCCAATCCCGAAGGGCAGGTCGTAATAAACATGTACACAGTTCCCGAGGCGGCTCAGACCTCGGGACTGGGACCATATACGCTCACATACCTGACCGTAGAGCTTGCAAACCAAGACTCTTACGTAATGGGATCGGACGTTACGTACCCCGGCAGGTATTTCGTTCAATACTTCAACAGCTCCCCAGTAATGCGCGAATTTACCAAAAAGATCGGAATACCGGTCAGCGAGAACACAAACGTCCTGACTACGACTGAGGTGAAGGACGGGAAGTTAACTGCTACTCTTACGGTCGACGGGAAGCCCTTTATCGTATCCACTGCGGATGTGGGGAGTGAGCTTGGCAGCACAGGCGGCGGCCATCTGAACTACTTTGGCTTGATTCAGAGCGAAGAAAACGGCAAGACTACAAATAAGGTAGTTAAATATCCGATACCCTGGATCGGCAGCGTGGTCGAGACAACAAACCCAAAGGTGGAAATTAAAGCACCGGAAGGACATACGCTCAGCAAGCTTACGCCTGTTGCCGACCCTACCTGGGCAGTATGGACGAAGGGGAGCTTCGTGTATCCACAGTATCAGATCATTAACGAGTACACGACGGAAGCTGTAAAGAAATAAAGTAAATTCCTTGGGGCCGCGATACAGTGCGGAATTATCAAAACGCGGCCCCTCTAAACACACCCCGGTATTATCCCCTGCGGGCTCGTATTAATATTCCCTTTGATTAAAGCCAATAAATTGTGTATTGTGTTAGTGTTCTTGCGGATTTTATTGGAACTATTATATATGCCAATAATGGTAGCCCTATCTGAGCTTAGCCCTTCCTGAGTAACACCAGATTGGAACTACTGCTTCGCTATGTGAGGAGATATATGAGAAAACTCAGGGTCGGGGTAATAGACTTTATTACAAAATCACCAAACCATTCTATATGGTCGCGGGTAATGCACGCCAACATGACGGGTATTATGCCTCAGGTCATTGCTACATGGTCTGAAGAAGAAGGCCATGACGTGGATTATTTCATATTCACGGGATTTGAGAACCTTGTGACCGACGTTCCTAAAGATGTGGATATTGTATTCATAAGCGCGTTCACGCAGTCAGCCATTCAGGCTTATGCCCTCAGCGCTAAATACAGAAAACACGGCGTAGTCACCGTTCTGGGTGGGCCGCACGCGCGCTGCTACCCGGAGGACGCAGTCAAGTACTTTGATTACGTGCTCGGGCTTACGGACAAGGAGCTGTGCTGGGACGTGCTTCAGGACTGCTCACACTATAGTCCCGTTGGTCAGCACCTCGCAGCCAAGAGCCAGCCTAAAACGCTTCCGGGTGTGAGGGAGCGCTGGAGGTATATTGCAAAAGCGCTTGAAAAAGCCACATCCCTGTTCAGAGTCGTCCCTATGATCGGAAGCCTCGGATGTCCTTACTCGTGCAGCTTTTGTATCGATGCAAGCGAGGCGTATCAGCCTCTTGAATTTGAGGCGCTTAAAGAAGACCTCCGCTTCGTAAGGACAAAAATAAAGCGCCCGCTCGTGAGCTGGTACGACCCGAATTTCGGGGTCCGGTTCGACGACTATATGAACGTGATAGAAGAAGCGGTACCCAAAAACAGCATTGATTTTATCGCAGAGAGTAGTCTTTCACTTCTGTCCGAGCCACACTTAAGACGCCTCCGCGACAATGGTTTCCAGGCGCTTCTGCCGGGAATCGAGTCCTGGTTCGATATGGGTAATAAATCAAAGACCGGAAGCAAGCAGGGATTGGAAAAGGTTAAGGTCGTCTCAGAGCACATAAACTTAATCCTGAGCTATATTCCATATATGCAGACAAACTTTGTAGTAGGACTGGACAGCGATAACGGGGCCGAGTCTTATGAGCTGACAAAGCGGTTCGTGGATCTGGCGCCTGCAGCTTTTCCCGCCTATCCTCTGATCACCGCGTTCGGAAGAGCCGCACCGCTGAACCTGGAATATCAAAAAGATAACAGGGTGCTTGCGTTCCCGTTCCACTTTCTTAACAACAACCACGCTTCAAATGTTATCCCAAAAAACTATTCCTGGCCTGAGTTTTATGATCTCCTGATCGATCTGGCAAAATATTCGTACTCCTGGCGCGCTATTTATAACCGATTCCGCACTACCAGGTCCAGAATCCCCCGCTGGATGAATTTTATGAGAGCTATATCCACAGAGGGATCGGGAAGGATAAAGTTTTACAAAAACATCAGACGGATGCTGGACGCGGACAGGAAATTCAGAGACTTTTTTGAGGGAGAGACCACTGAGATCCCAGACTTTTATATAAATATGATGAAGAAGGATCTGGGCCCCCTATGGGAAATTCTGCCGGATAGAGCTTATTATCACGACCCATACGCGTATCTCAAATCCGAGATGGCAAAGAAGAACGGGAAGGCGAATATAGAGCCCCAAGATAAATCTATTGCAATTGAAGAGCCCATTGCCGAATCACGCCTTGAAATCAGGGCTTAGTACAATATTTCGAATATAAATCAGATTATGTGAACGCTAGCAGGAGAGTACGGATATTTCTACTCTCAAGACCCGCTGAGTGTTAGCGCTACCTCCCCCATAATTACTTACTGTTGGAAACCCCTTTATTAAAGAAGACGTATAATTAATATACATATAAAAGATCCTATGGAGGAACGCCTTGTATAAACAGACCTCTAACCGCGGTTATAAAACAAATAATGCATCCTAATCAGAAAAAATGGAATCATAAACTATGTGGGTTTAAATTTTATTAAGAGATAAGACCATGTTATCGACTATAAAGAAACTCTTACTATTGATACTAATACTGCCGGGGGTTTCGTTTGCAGCCGGGGAAGGGTCGCTCGGCGCGAAAGCAGACACTGTGCAGTACCGCTGTGAGATTGTGAGCATATACGCACAGCTCTATAAAATAAGTTTTGAATACGGGGAAATACTTATAAACGAAGACCAAGCGGTAATATACCGCGCAAGCAGTGAAGCCGCTGAGGCGTTTGACGATGTAAGGAAAGAGCTTGAGAGGATGTACGTGCCCGGGGCAATGGACGAGCCGCACCGAATATTAATTAAGTCTGTAAACACATACACCCAGAGCGCCCGTAACATAGAAAAGGCCATAGGTATATATACCGGCGAATATTTAGGCGATGCGGAGGAATCTCTTGAGCTTATAGATAAAAGCGAGAAACAGGTAGTCCTCGGCAACAAATACCTTTCGCAAAGCCTGGACATGCACGATAAGGTGCTTGCGCTTGACGGGGAAGTCTCAAAAAGCTGTAAAAAATATGTTGCAGGAATCTCTTACTGAGATAGTCAGAGCCTCTGGATGGAGATAGGACATTATCTCTCTCCATAGTCAATTACGAAAGAAACGCCGAAGGCGCAGCGTTTGTAACGCTGAGGCCGGGGGTTCGATTCCAAAGTTTTATAAGTGTTTTGTAACAAAAGCGCGGCCTGAACCGGATTTAAGATATTTTTCAAACTCAGATGCACGTTTTTCATCTGTAAAAGCAACATAGGTCTTAATACGCCAAGGTTTATATTCTGAAGTATGTTTTACCTCTCCGGCATTATGCTTGGTCAAGCGCGCATCCATATTATCTGTGATACCAGTGTAATAGCGCTCAGAATCAAGTTCGCTCTGCAAGATATAAACATATTTCATTTTAGTCCGCCTTCACTAAAGTTACGGCGCGATAGCCTTCTCCCTACGTGTTAGTCTAGGCTTGCATGGCTCGCCGAGCCGAAGCACGCAGTGCAAAGGCTGGTGGAGATGAGGGGAATCGAACCCCCGACCTCAGCGTTGCGAACGCTATTCAATGCTGTTGTGCATAGTTGTATTACTATGTGGCAAGTTGTGAAATACCCTCTAAAATAAGGGTATTGGACTTCCCCCGGTTTAGTAGACATCTACCCACTTCCACAAGAAGCTCTTTCAAACTCATAGGGGCTGAGCAGCCCCAGTGAGCTATGACTCCTGCTTCGGTTGTAGAAGACCTCTATATA
>Ga0114931_10003111_pt1 | contig 21073 bp, 18 predicted proteins | sample 2SBtaG_FD_89579 | JGI IMG/M metagenome (GOLD analysis project Ga0114931, IMG submission 89579) | Deep subsurface microbial communities from Kolumbo volcano to uncover new lineages of life (NeLLi) - 2SBTROV14_V59a metaG | ecosystem: Environmental > Aquatic > Marine > Volcanic | place: Kolumbo...
CCATGCGCGGCAGGAGCCCGTTGAGGCGCGAGAAAAAGCCCTCGGCACGTCCGAGGGTGGTCTCCGCGAGGTCGCGCGCGAGCGCGAGGACGATGCGCTCGGCGACCCGCTCCGGAGGGTCCATGGGCATCTTGACTTGTTGCGCCATGGCGCTCGCTGCCGGGCCGTTCAGCGGGGTGCGCGTGGCGCGCGGCGCGACGTGGATGACCCCGACCCCGGTCCCGTCGAGTTCGCGGCGCAGGGCCTCGGAAAACCCGCGAAGGGCGAACTTGCTTGCCGAATAGGCGCTGAAGCAGGGGAAGCCGATGGCGCCGAAGACCGAGCCGACGTTGACGATTCGCCCCGAGCCCCGGGCCAGAAGTTCGGGCAGCACCGCGCGGGTCAGCAGCAAGGGCGCGGTGACGTTGGTTTCGACGAGCGCTGCGATCGCGTCGTCGGGCATTCTCGCGAACAGGCCGAAATGCGAAATGCCCGCGTTGTTGATCAACGCGTCGAGGCCGCCCAAGAGATCGACCGCCTCCCCGGCCAACCGGGCCGCGCGGCCGGGTTCGGTCAGATCGGCGGCGACGATCCATGCCTCGCCCCCTTTTTCGCGGATCGCGTCGCGCGTGTCCGCGAGCGCGCGCTCGTTTCGCCCGGCCAGGACCAGCCGGCTTCTCCGACGCGCGAGCGCGAAGGCCGTCGCCCGGCCGATCCCCGACGACCCGCCGGTCAGCAGGATCCGCGCATCCCGAAGCTCCATCGCGACGCTCCTAGGCCGCAACGGAGAGGGATGACAGGGCGCGGAAGATGTCCCCGTACAGCCGATAGAACATGCGCGCCGCCTCGATCACCGCCGCCTGATCCTCGCGCTCGGTCAAGCGGTCGATGGTGCGGCGAAAGAAGGCCATGTGCTCCTTGTCGAGTTCCCCATGCGAGGCCAGATAGGTGAAGGCCGCGTCGGGAAGGCCGAGGTTCGCGCGAATTTCCTCCGCCGCCTTGGTCGCGAGCGAGACGCTGGTGCCTTCGAGAACCAGCACCATGCCGAACATACCCGCCGGGTGGCGACGCTGAACGGTGTCGTAGGCATAGGCCACCATGATCTCGGTGGCGGGTAGCGGCGGCGCCTCGCGCGCCTTGTCCGGATCGCCCCCGGCGGCGCGAATGTCGTCCAGGATCCAGGCGTCGTGACCGATTTCCTCGGCGATGTAATGGGCGACCGCCTCGCGCAGCCAGGCCAATCGGCCGGGCAGCCGCGCCCCGCATTGCATGAGAAGCGGCGCCGTGTGCCGCACGTGATGATAGGCTTGGGCGAGGAACGCCAGATAGGTCGTCCGGTCGATCCGGCCGGCGACCCCGTCGCGAAGGATGGGGATGGCGAGAAATTCGTTTCGGGCGGCGTCCGTCTCATGCATCAGATGATCGTAGAAACTCATGATGTTCCCGTTTGTTCTTGTCCTTGCCGAGAGAGGTCTTCGAGGCCATGGGCGGCGCCGATCGCCGCGCGTCGCGGCTCGCCACTCGGCCCGGCCAGGCCGTTGGCCGGGGTGAAGGGGATGCGCGCGACGATCCAGCGGCCGATTCGGGCATAGTCGGGCAGCCGGCGATTGGCCGCCGCGACGGCCTCGGCGACGGCGGCGGTTTCGCTCGCCGGCACGACGACCGCGGTGTTCGCTTCGGCGCCTTCGCCGAAGACCGCCGCCTGCCGGATCGCGGGATGCGCGGTCAGCTCGCTTTCGACCCAGGCGGGGGAGACGTTGCGTCCGAAGCCGGTGATGAAGATGTCCTTCTTGCGCCCCTCGATGTGGAGATAGCCGTCTCCGTCGATCCGGCCGAGGTCGCCGGTCGCGAGCGGCGCGTCGGCGGCGGGGGGCTCGTCGCCCAGATAGCCGGCGAAGCCGCTTCCCGAGATCAGGATCTCGCCGTCCTCGGCGGTGGCGATCCGCAAATGGGGCAAGGGGCGCCCGACCGAGCCCGGGCGGTCGTCGCCGGGCGCGTTGAGCGCGACCACGGAAGCGCATTCGGAAAGGCCGTAGCCCTGGAAGACCGGCAGGCCCAGGGTCTTGGCCTCGGCCAGCAGCGCGGGCGAGACCGGCGCGCCGCCGACGGCGAGAAAGCGCAAGCGCTTCGGGGCCGCCGCTCCCCGGGCGAGCACCGAGACCATGGCCTTCAGCATTCCGGGCAGAACGATCGCGGTGCTCGCCTCGTGGTCCTTCAGGGCGCGGACCATGCGCTCGGGATCGAGGTCGCTGGACCCCGAAAGTCCGACCCGCGCGAGCCCGGGAAGCGCGACGCTCGCTCCGGCGAGGAGAGGGGCGTAAACGCCGGCGAGGTTCTCCAGCAGGGTCGCGAGGGGGAGCAGCGCGAGATGCCGGTCCCCGGCCGTGGCCCCGGTGGCCGCGACCAGCGACCGCGCCACCCGCGCCATGGCGTTGGCGGTCAGGCGGACGCCCTTGGGCGCGCCGGTGGTTCCCGAGGTGAAGGTCACCTTCGCGATTCCGGGGGCGACGCGAGGCGCGGTTTCGGGGAGCACTTGCGTCCAAATCGGCGTTCCAGCGATCGAGGCCACCGCCATCCCGCCTTTCGTCGGGCGGTCGCGAAGGATCAGCCGCGCCCCCGCCGCCCGGACGACATGGTGGACTTGCTCCGGCGTGAAGAAGAGGGGGATCGGGACGCAGGGGATGCCCGCCGCGAGGGCGGCGAGGTCGAGCACCGCCCAGGCCGGGCCGTTGTCGAGGGCGAGCGCGACCGGGCCGGGGCTCATCCGACGGAGATGCGCGCTCCAGGTCGCGACGAGATCCGCAAGCGCGGCGCAAGTCAGCCGCGCGCGATCCCCGATCACCAGATCGCGTCCGGGGGCGCGCGCGGCGTGGCGGCGCAGGGCGCGGAGCATCCCGGGCTCTTCCGGCGAAGGGCCGATGTCGGTTGGTTCGGCCATGCCCTAGGACGACGAAGGCGCGAGCGGATCGCCCCCGAACCGGTCGATGGCGTGTCGAACGCGTCCCGCGAGGACCATTGGGCGGGTGTTGTAATAGTTCCCCCACCGCTCCCTGCCGGCGCGCAGTCGCGCGGGGTCGGCCGGCGCGATCTCGGTGAGTGGCAGCCCCAGCTTGACGAAGCTGTTCTTCAGGCGTGGAACGGCGGTGAACACGACCCAGTCGAACCCGGCGTCGCGAAGGAAAAAGGTCATCGCGACGATGATCGGGCGCAGCATGCCGGGATGCGCCGTGGCGAGATTGCCGATCTCGACAATCGTTTCCCGGGGAATGCGCCGCCCGGCGCTCGGAGCGATCTCGTCCTCGACCGCGCGATCGAGATACTGCTCGAGAAACAGCCGGGTCCCTTCGGCGGGGCAAAGGCCGACGGCGGCCAGCGGCGCGCCGCGCGGATCGAAAATTCCCAGAATGTAGGGCATGAATTCCGTCAATTCGGCGCCGTAAATCTCGGCGTAGCGGTCGTGGACGAAATGTTCGAGCCGCGCGCGCGGGCAGCCCGCGGAAGACCCGGTTCGGGCGGTCGGCCAGGCGTCGGTTCCCAGGGGCCGGGCCAAGGGACAAGAGGGAAGGATCGCCAATGCGGTCGAACGAGCCGGAACCTCGGGGCGGTCGCGTCCTTTCACGACCCCGGCGCGCGGCGTGGGGCGGAGACGGGGGGTGGCGAGATCGCGCCACGATCCGAGAAGGGCGTGGTCGGACGCCCCGTCCCCGAGATCCCTCGCCCGGGGGGCGCCCTTTCGGCGAAGCGCGTGGGGGCGTCGTTCGCCGTCGGCGTGGCGAAGGAGCGGCATCCACGGCGGAGAGACAAGTTCCATGCTCCGAATCTCGACTGGCGATTCGCGCGATCTTTTCCCGGGCGCGGGCTGGGGGCCGGCGACAATGCGACGGAAAAAGGATATCGAGATCCGACTGAACCCTTCCTGACGGCCTCGTTCATGTCCGGTTCAGATTGCCCGGCGAGCTCGGGCCGGAAAGCGCGCGATCGCGGCCGCGCGGGATAAGAAAAGCCCGCCAGGGATGGACCCTGGCGGGCTTCGTCTTTTGGCGGGCGATGCGCCGGCCCCGAGCCCGCGAGGAGCCGGGGGGCGCGTCGTCCGACCGGTTAGAGGAGCTGGAGGTTGCCGGCCGACGTCCGGCCCTGGCGGTCGCTCTCCAGCTCGTACTGGATCTTCTGACCTTCCTGGGGGTTCTCGATGCCCGCGCGCTCGACGGCGCTGATGTGCACGAAAACGTCCTTGCCGCCGTCATCGGGCTGGATGAAGCCGAAGCCCTTCTGAGCGTTGAACCACTTCACGGTTCCTGTTGCCATTGTCGTATCTCCTATGGTTGGGGTAACAAATCCGCGCTTGCGCGGCGTGTTGAACGCCGGTGTTCGTCACCGGCGCATGGGTTCGCCGACGCAAGGGAAAAAGCGTTGCGTCTCTCGAACGAGGGGTGGGCGGGCCCGCGGCCCTTCATGGGGCTCGACGCGGGAGCGCCCGGGATCGGCTGCGTCGCGCGACGGCCTTCGACGCATAGAGCACGCCAAATCGACTCGGCGCCGCCGAGATCCGGGAAAGAGGGGAGAGCCACGTTTGTTAGGGTATCCTTATACGCCAGGGGCACGCATCGCTTCGCCGATGCAGCCGCGCTATGGCGGATCGTCATTCCCCACGCGCACTCGGGAGGGACGAGGTCTAGCAAATTATCTCGAAACGGGCGCTACAGATCGGGGTCGGAAGCGCGACGCGCGGTTTCGAGTAATAAACGAACTCTTCTCATGAAGGCTTGGGGGGCTTCTGTCAAGCATTTTCACCCGATCGCGCGCGCCGCCGCCGCGTCGCCCGCGAACTTGAGCTTCGGAAAATCGATGAATTCACAGGCCCCTAGCGTATGATTCACTCGAAGTGAATCGACGCCGACTGACGCCCATGGCCGCCAAAAGCGCTCAGCGCCCCCGCGCGGTCGGGGTCTCGACGAACCAGGCGTAGGTCCGCGCGAGCCCCTCGCCGAGCGGCGTGCGCGCGGTCCAGCCGAGCGCCGCCAGGCGCGAGACGTCCAACAGCTTGCGCGGCGCGCCGTCGGGACGCGCGGGGTCGAAGACCAGCTCGCCCCGGAAGCCGACCACCTCGCGCACCGTTTCGGCGAATTCGGCGATCGTCAGGTCCCGGCCGGTGCCGACGTTGATGGGACTTTCGTCCGAATAGCGTTCGAGCAGGAAAACGCAGGCGTCCGCCAGATCGTCGACGAACAGGAACTCGCGCCGTGGCCGGCCCGTGCCCCAGACCGTCGCCCGGGGCGCGCCGGCGCGCTTCGCCTCGTGGAAGCGGCGGATCAGCGCGGCCGGCGCGTGGCCGTTCTCGGGGTGGAAATTGTCGCCCGGGCCGTAGAGATTGCTCGGCATGGCCGAGATGAAATCGTCGCCGAACTCGCGCCGGTAGGCCTGGCAGAGCTTGATTCCCGCGATCTTGGCGATCGCGTACCATTCGTTGGTCGGCTCCAGGGGGCCGCTCAACAACGCGACCTCGGGGATCGGCTGGGGCGCAAGCCGCGGATAGATGCAGGACGAGCCCAGGAACAGGAGCTTCTCCACCCCCGCCTCGTGGGCGGCGTGGATGATGTTGGTCTCGATCATCAGGTTGTCGTAGAGGAACGCCGTCGGGTAGGTCGCGTTGGCGTGGATGCCGCCGACCCGCGCGGCGGCGACGATCACCGCCTCGGGCGCGTTGCGGGCGATCCAGTCCTCGACCTCGGCCTGGCGGCGCAGATCGAGCGACTCGCGCCAGACGGTCAGGACCTGGCACTCCTCGGTCGCGAGCCGGCGGCAAATCGCCGCGCCTCCCATGCCACGATGCCCGGCCACCCAGACGCGCTTGCCGCGCAGGGGCCAGACACGCTTGCCGCGCGACGAGTGGCGCGTCTCAGCCATACCATTCGCCGCGCTCGGCCTCGCGCTTCACCGTGGCGAGGTCGGCGGCCATCATCTCCTTGACGAGCGCGGCGAACGAGGTCTTGTGCGTCCAGCCGAGCTTCTCGCGGGCCTTGGCCGGATCGCCCCGCAGCCGCTCGACCTCGGTCGGGCGGAAGTAGCGCGCGTCGATCGCGACCAGCGGCGCGCCGGTCTTGGCGTCCCGGCCCGTCTCGTCGGAGCCCTCGCCGCGCCATTCGATGCGCCGGCCGACCTCGGCGAAGGCGGCCTCGACGAACTCGCGCACCGAATGGTCCTCGCCGGTGGCGAGCACGTAGTCGTCGGGCTCCGCCTGTTGAAGGATCAGCCACATCCCCTCGACGTAGTCGCGCGCGTGCCCCCAGTCGCGCCGCGCGTCGAGATTGCCGAGATAGAGGGTCTTTTGCAGGCCGAGCTCGATGGCCGCGACCGCGCGGGTGATCTTGCGGGTGACGAAGGTCTCGCCTCGAATCGGGCTTTCGTGGTTGAACAGAATCCCGTTCGAGGCGTGCAGCCCATGGGCCTCGCGGTAGTTGACCGTGATCCAGTAGGCGTAGAGCTTGGCCGCCGCGTAAGGCGAGCGGGGATAGAACGGCGTGGTCTCGCGCTGCGGCGTCTCGCGCGCCTTGCCGAACAGCTCCGAGGTCGAGGCCTGGTAGAACCGCGCGCGCTCCTCCATGCCGAGAATGCGGATCGCCTCGAGCAGGCGCAGGGTGCCGAGCGCGTCGGCGTTGGCGGTGTACTCGGGGGTCTCGAAGCTCACCTGCACATGGCTCTGGGCGGCGAGATTGTAGATCTCGTCGGGCTGGACCTGCTGCATCAGGCGGATCAGGTTGGTGGCGTCGGTGAGATCGCCGTAATGCATGAAGAACCGGGTCTCGCCCTCGTGCGGATCTCGGTAGAGGTGATCGACCCGGCCGGTGTTGAACGACGACGACCGCCGCTTGATCCCATGGACCTCGTAGCCCTTGTCGAGAAGGAACTCGGCGAGATAGGCCCCGTCCTGGCCGGTCACGCCGGTGATGAATGCGGTCTTGTTGCTCACGGTCCGTCCTTCCCTGCATAAACCTCGCCCCCGCCCCCGTTCCGGCGGACACGCGGCGTTCCATGCTAGCGCATGCTTCATGCGAAATGAATCGCCCGCGAGGGGAACCGCTCAGGGCTGGATGGCGCTGCTCGACGCGTCGTCGTCGGGTGCCCGCTTGAGGAGTCGCTCGCGGCGCGAGATATAAAGGCCGCTGGCGGCGATGATCGCGATGCCGACCCAGGTCCAGCCGTCGGGAAAATCGCCGAAGGCGAGAAAGCCGACGGCGGTGGCCGAGACGATCTCGGTATAGGCGAACGGCGCGAGCACGGCGGCGGGCGCGTGCTCGAAGGCGTGGATCAGCAGGAAATGTCCGCCCGCCGCGATCGCGCCCATGGCGATCATCCAGGCCCAGATGGCGGGCGTCGGCGGGACCCAGACGAAGGGCGCCCAGAGCGTCATGACGATCGCGCCGACGAGCGCGGTGTAGGTCAGCGTGACCAGGGGCGGGGCGGCGCCCGCGAGGCGGCGGGTGGCGAGCAGGTAGCAACCATACAGGGCCCCCGCGCCCAGCGCCCAGAACGCCGCGGGCTGCATCACGCCGATCCCCGGGCGGATGATCACCAGCGCGCCGACGAAGCCGACCACGACCGCGGCCCCGCGCCGCAGCCCCACCGTTTCGTCCAGCACCAGGGGCGAAAGCGCCGTCACCAGAAGCGGCGAGATGAACACCAGGGCGAGCGCGTCGGCGATCGGCATCTCGGCGATCGCCGCGAAGAAGAAGATCGTCGAGCCGAGCAGCAGGCTCCCGCGCAGCAGTTGGGCGAGCGGGCGGCGGGACAGCAGCGCGCGCGGCCCGTGGCGCGCGACCGTCAACGGCAGCAGGATCAGAAGGTGGAAGAAATAGCGCGCCCAGACGATCTCGATCACCGGGTAGCCGGTGCTGAGAAACTTGGCGATGCCGTCCATCAACGGCACGAACATGTAGGACGAAACGATCAGGACGATGCCGAGCATCGCCCCGTTCAGCGCCCGCGTCTTGGCCCGAACCCTCCCCATGGGCGGGACAAGATCACAAATCCCCCGCCGCGACCAGAGCCGCTCAATTATACCCCTTCAGGAAATCGATGTACTCGGGCAGGAAGAGCGAGACCTGGGGCACGTAGGTGATGATGATCAGTCCCGCCAGCAGCAGCATCAGCCAGGGCAGCGAGGCCCGCGTCGCCCAGAGCAGGTTCTCGTTGGTGATGCCGGCGGCGACGAACAGGTTGAGCCCCACCGGCGGCGTGATCATGCCGATCTCCATGTTGACCACCATGATGATGCCGAGATGGATCGGGTCGATCCCCAGCCTGAGCGCGATCGGGAACAGGATCGGCGCCATGATGAGCAGGATCGCCGACGGCTCCATGAAGTTTCCGGCGGCGAGCAGCAGCAAATTGACGACGATCAGGAAGGCCCAGCTCGGCAGGCCCCAGCCGACGATCAGCTCGGCGATCGCATGGGGGATGCGCTCGGTCGTCAGCACATGGGCGAACAGCATCGCGTTGGCAATGATGAACAGGAGCATGATGGTGACGCGCGCCGCGTACATGATCACCTTGCGGACCTCGGGGTCGCTCGCCGAGCGGATCAGCCCGAGCATGATCTGGCCGGCGTTGCGGCGCGCCGCGGCGGCGAGCGCCTCGCCGTTTATGCGCCAAGGCACGTGCTTGATCGGCCCCATGTCGCGGTAGCCGAACACGGCGATGATGTAGGCGTAGACCGCCGAGACCGCGGCGGCCTCGGTCGGGCTCGCGATCCAGCCGTAGATCGCCCCCAGCACGATGACGATCAGCATCAGCCCGCCCGAGGCCGCGAACCCCGACGAAAAGATCTCGCCGAACCCGGGAAACGGCAGCGCGGGCAGCTTCTTGACCCGGGCGACGACATAGATCGCGACCATCAGCATCAGCCCGATCATGATGCCGGGGATGAAGCCCGCCATGAACATGCGCGCCGCCGAGACCTCGGTGGCGGCCGAGTAGACCAGCATCACGATCGACGGCGGGATGAGGATGCCGAGCGTGCCCGCGTTGCAGACCACGCCGGTCGCGAGGTTCTTGGGATAGCCCGCCCGCACCATGCCGGCGATGCAGATGCTGCCGATCGCCGCGACGGTCGCCGGCGACGAGCCCGAGACCGCGGCGAACAGCATGCAGGCGAGCACCGAGGCCATGGCGAGCCCGCCGTGGACATGACCGACGATGTTGGTCGCGAAGCGGATCAGGCGCATGGCCACGCCGCCGGTCGACAGGAAGGCCGAGGAGAAAATGAAGAACGGAATCGCCAGAAGCGTGTAGTGCGCCGAAACGTTCTCCATCAGCTTCAGCGCGATCGAGGCGAGCGAATCGCTCGAGAACAGAAGAATCGTGAGAATGCTCGACAGGCCAAGCGCGACCGCGACCGGAATGCCGAGCAGCATGAAGCCGAACAGAAGGGTGAAGAGCGCCGCGGTGGTCATGGCGCGGGCTCTCCGGAGGGGTCTTCCCGCTCTCGGTCGAGCGCGAGCAGCGCCTCGGTCGCCTCGTCGACGACCTCGAAGCCGTCGCTCTCGCACTTGACGATGCGCGCGAACAATTGGACGAAGCGGATCGCGAGGAGGGTGAAGCCGATCAGCAGGATCGAATGCGCGATCCATTTCGGGAAAACGATGTCCTCCATCTCGATCCCGATCTTCCTCAGCTTGGCGATGTAGACCCAGGCCCCGTAGAGAAACAGCCCGCAATAAAGAAGGCAGAGGAGAACCGCGAACCCGCTGACCATTCGGCGGACGCGGGCGGGCAGGGCCTTCACCACCACGTCGACGCCGATATGCGCGCCCTTCTTGACCCCCCAGGAGGCGCCGAACAGCACCAGCCAGGCCGAGACGTGGAGCGTCAGCTCCTCCATCCACAGCACGCCGGTCGAGAACACGAAGCGCATGACGACCTCGGCGAACACGAGCAGCGTCATGGAAACCAGGAGGAGGGCGATGAAGCCCTCCTCCATCCGGTCGATGAGTCGCGCGACCACGAGCACCTCCCCGTTCTCGTTCATCCCATGGCGCGCCAGGGGTTAGTTGGACGCCGCGGCGGCGGCGATGAGATCCTTCCCGATCTGGCCCTCGAACTTGGCCCAGACCGGCTTCATCGCCTTGCGCCACTCGGCGATCTCCTCGCTCTTGAGCCGCAGGACCTTGGAGCGCCCGGAATCGATGATCTTCTGACGATCGCCGACCGCCTTTTCGAGCGCAACCTTGTTGCCGAAGGCGACCGCCTCGGCGAGCGCCTTCTCGAGCTCGGCCCGGATATCGGCCGGCAGGCCGTTCCAGAACTCGGCCGAGGTCACGACCAGATAGTCGATCACGCCGTGGTTGGTCTCGGAGATGTAGCTCTGCACCTCGAAGAACTTCTTCGAGTAGATGTTCGACCAGGTGTTCTCCTGGCCGTCGATGGCCTTGGTCTGGAGCAGCGTGAAGACCTCGGAGAAGGGCTTCTTGAGCGGGATCGCGCCGACCGCCTCGAACTGGGCGGCGAGCACGTCGGAAGCCTGGATGCGGAACTTGAGACCCTTGGCGTCCGCCGGCACGCGGAGTGGCTTGTTCGCCGACATCTGCTTCATGCCGTTGTGGAGATAGCCGAGGCCAATCAGGCCCTTGCTCTCCATCGAGTTGAGCAGCGACTTGCCCGCGGCGCTGTGCTGGAAGCGATCGACCGCGTTGATGTCGTTGAACAGGAAGGGCAGATCGAAGATCTGGAGCTTCTTGGTGTACTTCTTGAACTTCGAAAGCGACGGCGCGGCCATCTGGACGTCGCCGAGCAGGATCGCCTCGAGCACCTTGTTGTCGCCGAAAAGCTGGGAGTTGGGGAACACCTCGACCACGACCTTGCCCTTCAGCCGCTCGGCGACCAGGTCGCGGAACTTGTTGGCCATCTGCCCCTTGGGCGTGTTCTCCGCGACGACGTGGGAAAACTTGATGACGATCTCCTTGGCGCTGGCCGCCGCCGAGAAGGTGACGGCCGCGACCAGCGCGATCGCTGTGACGAACTTGCGCATGGATAACCTCCCGTGTTGCGCTCCGTCCGGCGGCGGCCGCGAGGCCGTCCCGTCCGGCATGGTGAACACCCGGTTAATCGCAAGTTCCGTGCCAACCCGCCGGGGTTTCGGAGAAAAGATTTATCCCGTTGGTTCCATTTATATATATTCCTCCACTCTGGTCGCGCTTCGGGCGCGGCATGGGTGGATTCCCACCCCTCGTCCCCGCGCCGTGTGTAGAAGTCCACACGGTCGTGGGGCGGATTCAGTCGCTTTCGGGCGTCAGCCGTTCTAGGCCGTGCTTGCGGATCTTGTCGTAAAGCGTCTTGCGCGAGATGCCGAGGGATTCGTAGGTCGACTTCAGGTTCCCGCCGTGACGCGCGAGCTCGCGCGCGATCACCTGGCGCTCGACCGAGGCGAGTCGCTCGGCGAGCCGGTTACCCCCGCCGGACGCGTCGTCGTCGGCGGCGGCGGACGTCGCTTCCGTCCCGCCGATCCCCATGGCGAGGCCGAGGGCGTGGCGCAGCGCCGCGCTTTGCAGCTCGCGCACGTTTCCCGGCCAGTCGTAATGGAGAAGCGCCCCCAGGGTTTCGGGCGTCACCTCGGGGGGCGCGCGCCGGTGGCGCGTCGCCGCCAGGGCGAGGAAGTGGTGGAACAGCAGCGGAATGTCGTCGCGCCGGTCGCGCAGCGGCGGCACGTCGAGCGACAGGATATCGAGCCGGTAGTAAAGGTCCTCGCGAAATCGGCCCTCGGCGATCGCCGCGCGCAGGTTCTTCTTGGTCGCCGCGATGACGCGAACGTCGACCGGAATCTCGCGATTCGAGCCCAGGCGCACGATCAAGCGCTCTTGCATGACGCGCAGCAGCTTGACTTGGAGGTCGAGCGGCATGCTCTCGATCTCGTCGAGGAAGACCGTGCCGCCGTCGGCGTGCTCGAACTTGCCGACGCGCCGCGAATGCGCCCCGGTGAAGGCGCCCCTTTCGTGGCCGAACAGCTCGCTCTCGGCCATGGTCTCGGGCATCGCGCCGCAGTTGATCGCGACGAACCGCCGGTCGCGACGCGGGCCGAACTGGTGGAGGTTCCGGGCGACGAGCTCCTTGCCGCTGCCGGTCTCGCCGCGGATCAGAACGTCGGCGTCGGTCGGGCCGTAGGCGAGGATCTTCTCGCGCAGCCGCTCGGCCGCGGGCGTGCGGCCGATGATCGCACGCTCGATCCCGCCGACGTCGTCGAGCGCCGAGCGCAGCGCCCGGTTTTCGAGCACCAGATGGCGTTTTTCCAGCGCGCGCTTGGCCGAATCGACCAGGATTTCGGAAGCGAAGGGCTTTTCGATGAAGTCGTAGGCCCCGTCCTTGATTGCCTGCACCGCCATCGCGACGTCGCCATGGCCGGTGATCAGGATCACCGGCAGCTCGGCGTCGATATCGAGCACGCGGCGCATCAGCGCGAGACCGTCGGTCCCCGGCATCTTGATGTCGGTGATCAGCACGCCGTCCCAGTCGGGCGACAGCCGGTCGAGCGCACCGTCGGCCGAGGAAAACGCCTCGACCGCGTAGCCGGCGAGCTCGAGCGCCTGGGTGCAGGCGGCGCGCAGGTGCCGCTCGTCGTCGACCAGAACGATACGCCCGCTCATCCCGCCTCGCTCTCCGGCGCGCGCGCGGGCTTGAGCCGAACCGAGAAGGCGGCGCCGCCGCACGGGTCGTTGGCGGCCTCGATCGCGCCGCCGAACTGCTTGACGAGCCCGTAGACGATCGAGAGCCCGAGACCGAGGCCCTGGCCGACCTCCTTGGTGGTGAAAAACGGGTCGAACACGCGCGAGATATCCTCCTCGTCGATCCCGGGGCCGTTGTCGCGGACGGTCACGACCACGTCGCCCGCGTCCCGCGCGAGGCCGATCGAGACCCTGGCCTCGGCGCGGCCCCGGACCGCGTCGAGCGCGTTGGCGATCAGGTTCACGAACACCTGTTGCAGGCGAACGTCGCCGCCGATCACCGTGATGTCCTCGCCGGGTAGATCGGTTTCGACCGTCACCTTTTCCGCCCGGATGCGATTTTCCACCAGCGACAGGGACTCGCGCAGCGCGGCGACGACCGGCGTTGGCCGGGCGGCGATCGGGTCCTTGCGGGCATAGGTCTTGAGATGGCGAATGATCCGCGCCAGGCGGTCGGTGAGTTCGGCGATGTCGGCGAGGTTCGATCGCGCCTTCTCGGGCATGTCGCGGGCGAGGAAGGCGCGCGCGTTGTCGGCGTAGGAGCGAATCGCGGCGAGCGGCTGGTTGAGCTCGTGGCTGAGCCCCGCCGAGACCTGGCCGAGGGTCGCGAGCCGGCTCGCCTGGATCAGCTCGTGCTGCGCGCGTTGCAGGTCGCGCTCGGCGCGTCGCCGCTCGGCGATCTCCTTGCGCAGGCTTTCGTTGGCCTCGGCGAGGTCGCGGGTTCGCTCGTGGACTCTTCGTTCGAGGGTTTCCCGCGCCTTCTGCTGAAGGACGATGCGTTCCCGAATGCGCCGCCGCCGCTCGAAGACATAGGCGGCGATGAGAAGCGCGCCCGCGATCAGGAACAACGCGACCATGACGGCCGCCGTCACCTGCCGGGCGATGGGGGCGGTGCGCGCGAGGATCATCACCCGCCAGCCGGCCTCGGGCATGCGCGCCTGCTGAACCAGATACTTGACGCCCTTGCCTTCCGCGCTTGCCTCCCCGTCGCGCAAGGGCCCGGCGATGCGCAGGATTTCGCCGCGCCCGGGGACCTCCCGCCGGTCGCTCGCCGCGAGCGGCTCGAGCGCCGCGTCGCCGTACTGGCGACTTGCCCGAATGCGGGCCACGGCCTCGTCGGTCAGCGGATGCAGGGTCCGGAACTTCCACGCCGGCGCGCTTGACAGGAAGATCACGCCGTCGTTGTCGGCGACGATGATCTCGTGGTCCTTCGCGACCCAGCCGGCCTCGAAATGGCCGACCTGGATCTTGACCACCAGCGCGCCCAGGATTTCGTCCTTGCGGCGGATCGGATAGGCGAAGTAGTAGCCGCGCTCCTTCGAGGTCGTGCCGAGCGCGAAATAGCGTCCGAGCCCGCCCTGCATGGCCTGGCGGAAATACGGTCGGTAGCTGAAATTCCGGCCGACGAAGGGCCGGGTCGACTGCCAGTTGCTCGACGCGATGGTCAGGCCCGCGCGGTCCATGATGTAGATGTCTAGCGCCCCGGTGATCGCGTTGATCCGCTCGAGCGCGAGGTTCGCCGCGCGCAGGCTTCCGGGCGCCCGGGGCGCGCGCAGCAGGTCGCGGAACACGGGATTGGTGGCGAGCAGGCGGGGCAGCGCCCGGAACCGCGCGAGCTCGCCGCGCAGGTTCTCGACGATCAGGTCGAGGGTATGGCGGTTGGCGCGGTAGGTCTTGTCGAGCGCGAAGTCCTCGACCCAGCGGGCGGTCTGCCATAGGAGCAGGGGCGTGAGGAGAAGAACCACGCCCACGACCGCCGCCCGCGCGCGGTTTCGCCGGACCAGGGGAACAAATCGTCGGAGAACGAATGCCGTCACGCCCCGCGCGCGCCTTCGTGTCTTGTTTTCTACCGGATCATCTTATCGCGGATCGGCCGGTTTCCAAATTTGGCGCGTGTTGGGGTGAATCGGCCACGTCCTCGCCGATTCATTTCGAGTGAATCAGGCCCTAGAAGTGGATTTTCCAGTCGCCGTTCGAGACCCGGCAGCGGTCGATGCGGAAACGCTTGGGGTCGGCCTCGCCCTTGATCTTGACCGCATGCGCGAGCCGTCGGCAGGGCATGCCATTGTACCGGTAGATGCCGATCAGCTTGACCGTGCCCGAATTTCCGCTTTTCGGGTTCTTCCAGGTGCTGGTCGCGTCGAGCCGCGCCACCTCGCCCTTGTAGAGCGCGGCGGCGGCCATGTTCATGCTGTCGAGGTCGTCCTTCGTGAGGTTGATGACGTATCCCTCGAAGAAGTTGATCTGCGCCGCCGCGGGCGTGGAAAGAAGACCGAGCGCGATCGCCAGGCCGATAGCCGGCCCCCCCGATGGGCGTGCCATGTGAACGCTCTCCCAATATCGCTTGCCCCATGAGCCTACGCTTCGAGAGGTTTTGCGGAAACCATAAAGATTTTCCCCCGCCGAGGATGCTTTCCCATCCCCCGCGCTCTGGATACGATGGCGCGTCGAGAGGGGCGTATCCGGCTGCCTCCCGCCCGGCCTTGTTCCCCGCGCCCGCCGTTTACGGAATTTCATGCCCCGTCCGTTGCCCCGATATCCGTTCGACATTCTGGTCAACCCGCTCGCGCGGCCGGGCGCGGACTATGGCGCCGAGCAGGCGGCGGTGCTCGACGCTCCGGGTCTCGCCGAGGCCCGGCGGATGATCGCCGCCTGGCCCGGCTACGCGCCGACGCCGCTGGTCGCGCTGCCGGGGCTTGCCCGCGCCCTCGGCATCGAGAGCCTGCATTACAAGGACGAGGCGCCGCGTTTCGGCCTCGGCAGCTTCAAGCCGCTCGGCGGCGCCTATGCGGTCGCCCGCCTGCTCATGCGCGAGATCGCGCGTCGCGCCGGCGGGGCGGGGGCTTCGGCTTCCGTGGCGGACCTGCTCGCCGGCCGCTTCCGCGACCTCGCCGCCCCCGTGACCGTCGCCGCCGCGACCGACGGCAACCACGGCCGCTCGGTCGCCTGGGGCGCGCGCCTGTTCGGCTGCCGTTGCGTGATCTTCATCCACGAGACCGTGACCGAGGGGCGCGCCCGCGCGATCGCCGCCTTCGGCGCCGAGATCCGGCGCGTGCCCGGCACCTTCGACGACGCCGTGCGCGCCGCCAAGGCGACCGCCGCGGACGCGGGCTGGTTCGTGGTCGCCGATACCTCCGACGGCGTGGACGCCGAGGTGGCGCGCGACGTCATGCGGGGCTACGCCGTGATGGCCGCCGAGACGATCGAGCAATGGGGCGCGTTCTCGAAGATGTCCGGGCCGCCCAGCCATCTCTTTCTTCAGGCGGGCGTCGGCGGCATGGCGGCGGCGACCTGCGCCCGGTTCTGGCAGGCTTTCGGGGCCGCGCGCCCGACCACGATCCTGGTCGAGCCGACCGCCGCCGCCTGCTGGTTCGCGAGCCTGGGGGCGGGGGCGCCCGTGACGGTCGCGGGCGGGCTCGAAAGCATCATGGCGGGGCTCGCCTGCGGCGAGGTTTCGCGGCTCGCCTGGCCGATCCTGGCGCCCGGCGCTCATGCGGCCATGACCGTGACCGACGACGCGGCGGCCGAGTGCATGCGCTTACTCGCCGAGGGCCGATACGGCGACGCCCCCCTGGTCGCGGGGGAATCGGCGGTCGCCGGGCTCGCCGCGCTGATCGCGGCCATGGGCGATGCGCGGGCGCGCGCGGCGCTCGGCCTCGACCGCGCCAGCCGGGTCGTGCTGTTCGGCACCGAGGGCGCGACCGACCCCGAGACCTACGCCGCGATCACCGGCCGTTCGGCGGACGCGGTCGCGCCCGCCGGCGCCATTTAGACCCAGCGAAGGGAGAGTAAACATGCCGATTGGATTGGACCGCGAGATCGTCGATCCCGCCGTTCGCGACCGTGCGATCGCCCATCTCGGCGCGGCGGGCGTTCGCCTGCCGAGGCTCGCCGAGCTCGCCGATCCGGCCTTGATGCGCGCGCGCCACGGCGATGCGCTCGCCGACGTCGACCCCGACGCGCCCGATCCCCTGAACCTGTTCCGGGTCCATTGGCACAACGCCGCCGACCGGCGGGGCTTCACCGAGGTGCCCGCGCATCTCGTCCTGCCCGAGGCGCTGACCGGCGTGGCCGCGCCGATCATCGTCGCGCTCGGCAACCGCTTTCCCATGATCCGCGCGCACAAGGTGCTTGCCGCCTATGGTTGTCTGATGCCGCGCTTGATCGCCGGGCGCTTCGATCCGACCCGGCACCGCGCGGTCTGGCCCTCGACCGGGAACTACTGTCGGGGCGGGGTCGCGATCTCGCGAATTCTCGGCTGCCGGGGCGTCGCCGTGCTGCCCGAGGGCATGAGCCGCGAGCGTTTCCGCTGGCTCGAGGACTGGGTGAGCGACCCGGCCGACATCATCCGCACCCCGGGCTCGGAAAGCAACGTCAAGGAAATCTACGACGCCTGCCACGCGCTCGCGCGCGACCCCGACAACGTGATCCTCAACCAGTTCAACGAGTTCGGAAACTACCTGGTCCACCGGGTCGTGACCGGCCCGGCGCTCGAACGCGTCTTCGCCGCGGTCAGGGGCGCGGGGGACTTGCGCGCGGCGGCCTTCGTCTCGGCCTCGGGCTCGGCGGGCACGCTGGCGGCGGGCGATCATCTCAAGGCGCGATTCGGGACGCGGATCTGCGCGGTCGAGGCGCTCGAATGCCCGACCCTTCTCTACAACGGCTACGGGGCGCACAACATTCAGGGCATTGGCGACAAGCACGTGCCCTTCATTCACAACGTGATGAACACCGATTTCATCGCCGCGGTCTCGGACGCGGGCCCGGACGGCCTGAACCTTCTGTTCAACACCGAGGTCGGACGCGACTATCTCGCCGGGCGCAAGGGGCTGGCGGACGACCTGATCGCGGGGCTCGGCAACCTCGGGCTGTCGTCGATCGCCAATGTCCTGGCGGCGATCAAGCTCGCGAAATACCTCGACCTCGGCGCCGGGGAGGCGGTGATCACGGTCGCGACCGACGGCGCCGAGATGTACGCGACCGAGGCCGACAAGACGCGCGCGCGCGTCTTCGGCGGGCGGTTCGACGCGCTCGCCGCCGCCGAGACCTTCGGCCGTCGCCTCATGGGCGCGGCGACCGACCATCTGGTCGAGCTCGACCGGCGCGGGCGCGAGCGCGTGTTCAACCTCGGCTATTACACCTGGGTCGAGCAGCAGGGCGTCCCGCTCGCCGAGTTCGACGCCCGTCGCGATCCCGCCTTCTGGGACGGGCTCGCCGATTGCGTCCCGGCCTGGGACGCGATGATCGACACCTTCAACGCCGCCACCGGCCATAACTGAAACCGCCGCCGCGCCGCCTCGCTCGTGCGCGCATGTCGAAACCCGCGGGCGGGGGCTTGGGAAGGACGACGGGCGCGTGGCGGGCGCGGCGCCCGCGCGTCGCGTCTACCGGGGGACGGAGGAGAGAGCTTGCCAATCGCATAAAGATATGTTTATATCATTCTATGCTTATACGGTTTGATATCTCGCGTCGTCGAAGCGGCGCGCGCCGAGGGCGTCGCTGATGGACGATCTGCTCGCGGGGTTGCGCGCGGCGGCCGAGCCGACCCGGCTGCGCCTGCTCGCGCTTTGCGCGCGGGGCGAGTTGACCGTGAGCGAGCTCACCCAGATCCTCGGTCAGAGCCAGCCGCGCGTCTCGCGCCATCTCAAGCTTCTCTGCGAGGCCGGGCTTCTCGACCGGTTTTGCGAGGGGGCCTGGGCGTTCTACCGCCTCGCCGACGACGGCCGGGGCGGCGCGCTCGCCCGGCGGCTGATCGCCATGCTGCCCGAGGGTGACGGGACCATCGCGCGCGACCGGGCGCGCCTCGCCCAGGTGAAAAGCGCGCGCGCGGCGGCGGCGGCGGCGTATTTCCGCGCCAACGCCGGGCGCTGGGACGAGATTCGCTCGCTCTATGTCGCCGAATGCGAGGTCGAGCGCGCGCTCGCCGCGCTTCTCGGCGAGGACGAGATCGACGCGCTGCTCGACATCGGCACCGGCACCGGGCGGATGCTCGAGCTGTTCGGTCCGCGCGCGCGGCGCGGGGTCGGCATCGATCTCTCGTACGCGATGCTGACCGTGGCGCGGACCAACCTGGATCGCGCCGGGCTCGACCATTGCCAGCTTCGCCACGGCGACATGTACGACCTGCCGCTCGCGCCCCGGTCGGTCGATCTCGCGATCATCCACCAGGTTCTCCATTACGCCGACGATCCCCAGGCCGCGATCGTCGAGGCGGCGCGCGTGCTGCGTCCCGGCGGGCGGTTGTTGGTGGTCGATTTCGCCGCCCATGACCTCGAATACCTGCGTGAGCGTCACCGCCACCGCCGTCTCGGCTTCACCGACGACGAGGTAATCGGCTGGTATCGCGCCGCCGGCCTTCTCGCCGAGCCCCGCGTGACGCTCGCGGGCGATCCGCTCACGGTCGCCATCTGGCCCGCCCGCCGCGCGGCGCGGGAGGAAACCGGGGACAAAACATCGGACGGGGCCCGCGCGGCATGAACCAGCTCGCCCTTTCGGCCGCGCCGGCGGTGATCGCGACCGCGCCGCGCGCGCCCACCGATCTCCTCGTCTCCTTCGAGTTCTTCCCGCCCAAGACGCCCGAAATGGAGCGCGGGCTGTGGCGCGCGATCCAGCGCCTCGCGCCGCTCGGACCGCGCTTCGTCTCGGTCACCTACGGGGCCGGGGGCGGCACGCGCCGGCGCACCCATGCGACGCTGCGCCGAATCCTCGCCGAGACCGACCTGGTGCCCGCCGCGCATCTCACCTGCGTCGGCGCGAGCCGCGCCGAGGTCGACGCGGTGGCGCGCGACTATTGGCAAGCGGGCGTGCGCCATATCGTCGCGCTGCGCGGCGATCCGCCCGAGGGCGCCGGGCGCCATGTCCCGCGCGCCGACGGCTATCGCTACGCCGCCGATCTCGTGGCGGGGCTCCGTCGGGTCGGCGATTTCGAGATCAGCGTCGCGGCATATGCCGAGGCCCATCCCGAGGCGGCGAGCCCCGAGGCCGACCTCGACAACCTCAAGCGCAAGATCGCCGCCGGCGCGACCCGGGCGATCACCCAGTTCTTCTTCGACGTCGATGTCTATCTGCGTTTCGTCGAGCGCGCGCGCCGCGCGGGCATCAGCGTTCCGATCGTGCCGGGCATCCTGCCGGTGACCAACTTCGCCCAGGTCTCGCGCTTCGCCGCGCGCTGCGGGGCGACCGTGCCGGCCTGGCTTGGGCGCCTGTTCGAGGGCCTCGACGACGACCCCGAAACCCGCAAGCTGGTCGCCGCCACGGTCGCCGCCGAGCATTGCCGTCAGCTCCAGATGGCCGGGGTGAGCGAGTTCCACTTCTACACCCTCAACCGCGCCGACCTCGCCTACGCGATCTGTCACATCCTGGGCCTGCGCCCCCGCGCCCCCGCGATCGCCCTTTCGGCCTGATCCTGGACACACGCCTCCGGCTCGCGCCGATCTCGCGATCGTGGCTTGACGGGAACCGCGCGTCGGCCGCGGTCATGCGTCACGCGGCCAGGGGGGCGCCGCCGAGGGTGGACTGGATCAGGGACTGGCTTTCGTCGAGCGCTTCTTCGAGCAGCGAGACGTAGTCCGGCCACAGTGGCGTGATCCGCCCCTCGACGTCGCCTTCGAGGAAGGCGATCTCGCCGTCGAACTTGCGGGCGAGGCGGCGCATCTTCAGGTTTTCCGGAAGGCAGACCATATAGATGCAGCGGATCGAACGGTTGCGCGCGATCACGATCAGGCGGCGCAGGATCTCGCTGCCGAAGCCTCTGTTCTGGAACGGCTTTTCGACCGTGACGGCGATCTCGGCCCGAGCCGGCGGGAGGCCGTCGATCAACCGCAGCTCACCCGCGGCGCGCAGCTCGCCGTCAATCAGCCCCACGATCACGATCAGGCGCGACCAGTCGAGGCCCGCGCAATAGGAGCGGATGAAGTCGTCGCGCACGGTTCCGCCGAAGCGCATGCGACGATCCTCGTCGTCGAGGCGCAGGAGGTGGTCGCGATACGCCGCGCGCTCGTGGGGCCAGAGATGGCGGATCACGATTCGCTCGACCTTGTCCGATGGCATGTTCGTTCCTCCGGATCGCGGGCGATTATGCTGCGCCGCACAATAAAAATATCGGTGCCTTCGGGCGGCCTTGCAAGGGCGATCGTGGATTTTGGATCGGCGTTCGGAACATGGCTGGTCCTCGGATTTTTCAAGGCGTAGTATCGCTTTGTCGTAAAGGCCGTATCGCGGAATGGGAGGGCGGGCCATGCGGTTCCGGGAGTGTCGTCGGGAAGGCCGTTTCAAGCCATGAAGTCGCATGCGCGGGTCGTCGTGATCGGCGGCGGGGTGGTGGGGTGCAGCGTTCTCTACCACCTGACCAAGTTCGGTTGGCGCGACGTGGTGCTGATCGAGCG
>Ga0114931_10003112_pt1 | contig 21073 bp, 19 predicted proteins | sample 2SBtaG_FD_89579 | JGI IMG/M metagenome (GOLD analysis project Ga0114931, IMG submission 89579) | Deep subsurface microbial communities from Kolumbo volcano to uncover new lineages of life (NeLLi) - 2SBTROV14_V59a metaG | ecosystem: Environmental > Aquatic > Marine > Volcanic | place: Kolumbo...
GATCCGGCGGTTGATGCGGATCCGGCCCTGGGCGCAGACCCGCGAGGCGAGCGAGCGGCTCTTGAAGAAGCGCGCCCGCCACAGCCATTTGTCGAGGCGCAGCCGGGGCTCGCTCATGGCGCCGATCGCAGCGCCGCGAGCTTGGCGAAGGGCGAGGCGGGATCGACCCGCGCCCGGCGCTTGCCGCGCGCCGGCGGCTTGGGCTTGGATTGGGACCGAGGGTTCCCGTCGCTGGCCTTGGCGGGCTTGCGGGGCGACCGGGGGCGCGCCGCTCCGGGGGGCGCGACGAAGCGCGGCGCGCCGTCCTCGCCCGGGCGCGCGCGATGGTAGCCGAGATCGACGAGCAGCGCGCCCATCGCCTCGGCCGAACAGCCGGCGAGCCCGCCCAGCATGGGCGTCGCCGCGAACGGACCGGCGCGGGAAAGCCGGCGCGCCTCGGCGGCGATCCGCTCGACGATATCGACGCGCAGCGCCAGCGGGCCGAGCCGCCGGTAGCCGATGGCGTCGTAGAACCCCTCGGGCGCGGCGGCGTCGGCGGCGACCGAGACGCGCCCGGCGGGCGGCACCGGGGGGACTCGCGCGCGCCCGCCGTGAACCGTCCACAAAAGCGCCCGCGCCGCCACCTGGCGCGGCTTCAGCATGTCGCGCTGAAAAACGCTCTCGCGCCCCAGGCGGACGCCGAGCCGGGCGAGCGCCTTGCGGTCGTCGGCGTCGAGCGCGCCGAGCAGTCCCTCGAGGCCGCGCCGCGGCACGGTGCCGAGCGCGCAGCCGATCTGATAGGCGATGCCGCGCGCCGCGCCGCGCAGCTCGGCCGTCGCCAGCGCGCGCAAGGGGCCCGCCGCGGCCTCGATCCAGCCCGCGAGCCAGCGGGCGAGCCGCGTCTCGATGCGCGCCCGCGTCGGCGCGGCCAGCAGCTCGCTCGGGACCAGCGCGATCCGGGGGGCGAGTGGGCTCGGTCCCGCGACCAATCGGGCGACCGGCGCGCCGCGCCAGCGAACCCGCGCGCGCCCGTCGATCGCGAAGGCGTCGTCGGGGTCGCCGACCAGTGCCTCGGCGCGGCGCCGGATCACGTCCGCGAGGGCGCGCTTGGCGGCGTTCCACAGCGCCCGGTCGGCGTAGCGCGCCTCGGCCGCGTCGGCGACGAAGCGAAAGCCGTCGAGCCGGCCGATGAAGTGCCCCTCGACCGCCACCGCGCCGTCGTCCTCGATCACCGTGGCGAGCCGTCCGCCGCCCTTCATGCCGCGCATCAAGACGGCGGTGCGGCGGTCGATGAAGCGCTGGGTCAGGCGGTCGTGGAGCGCGTCCGACAGGCGATCCTCGACCGCGCGGGCGCGGTCCCGCCAATGGGCCGCGTCGGCGAGCCAGTCGGCGCGGTTCGAGACATAGGTCCAGGTCCGCACATGGGCGATGCGGGTCGCCAGGGTGTCGATGTCGCCGTCGGTCCGGTCGAGCCGGGCGAGCACGCTCGCGACCCAGTCGTCGGGCAGCCGACCGCCGTCCTCCATCAGGTGGCGATAGATGCGCGCGAGTAGGCGGACATGGGCGTCGCTCATGATCTTGCGGTAGTCGGGGATGCGGCAGACCTCCCACAACAGCCGCACCGCGTCCGGGTTCGCGGCGAGCCGCGCGATCCGCTCGTCGCGGGCGAGCGCCGCGAGCGCGAGGTGATCGGTCGCCTCGGGGGCGCGCAGCAGATCGGGCGCGGGCGGCGCGGCGTCGAGGCTCGCGAGCAGCGTCTTGAGCGAGGCGAAGCGAAGCTGGCCGTTGCGCCAGAAGATCCGCCGAAGCGGCGGGAAGCGGTGGCTCTCCACGGCCTCGATCACCTCGGGCGGGATCGGGCCCGATTCGGGCGTCGCGCCGAAGCTGCCGTCGTTCATGTGGCGCCCGGCGCGGCCCGCGATCTGGGCGAGCTCGGCCGCCGTCAGCGCCCGGTCGCCGTGGCCGTCGAACTTGCGCAGCGCCGCGAAGGCGACGTGGTTGACGTCCATGTTCAGCCCCATGCCGATGGCGTCGGTGGCGACCATGTAGTCGACCTCGCCCGCTTGGTAGAGCGCGACCTGGGCGTTGCGCGTGCGCGGGCTGAGCGCGCCGAGCACCACCGCCGCCCCGCCCCGCTGACGGCGCATGTACTCGGCGATGCCGTAGACGTCGGCGGCCGAAAAGGCGACCACGGCGCTGCGCGGCGGCAGCCGGCCGAGCGCGCGGGTGCCGGCGTAGGCGAGCTTCGACAGCCGCGGGCGCTTGATGAACGTCGCCTCGGGCACCAGGCGGCGGATCAGCGGCCGGATCGTCTCGGCGCCGAGCACCATGGTCTCGGCGCGCCCGCGCGCGTGCAGCAGGCGGTCGGTGAAGACGTGGCCGCGCTCGGCGTCGGCGCAAAGCTGGATCTCGTCGATGGCGAGGAAGTCGACCCGGCGGTCGAGCGGCATGGCCTCGACCGTGCAGACGTAATAGCGCGGGCGCGCCGGCACCCGCTTCTCCTCGCCGGTGATCAGCGCCACCGCCCCGCGCCCGGCGCGCGACGCCACCCGGTCGTAGATCTCGCGCGCGAGCAGGCGCAGCGGCAGGCCGATCATGCCCGTGCGATGGCCGAGCATGCGCTCGACCGCGAGATGGGTCTTGCCGGTGTTTGTGGGGCCGAGAACGGCGGTCAGGCGATCGGCGTTCCGCATGGGAAAAGGATCGGCGCTCGCGGCGCCGATTGCAAGCGGGCGACGCTTGCTTGAACCGGCGCGGCGGGGGGCGCATATCCTGGCCAGGACGAAAATCGCCCAGGACGACAATCAATCGCCACGGAGGACCGAGGGGACATGCCAGGGGATATGCCAGGGGACATGCCAGGGAACGCGACCGCCGACGCCGCGCAAGCCGAAACCCACGCCTTCGAGGCCGAGGTCGGGCGGCTGCTCGACATCGTCGCCAACTCGCTCTACAGCGAGCGCGAGATTTTTCTGCGCGAGCTGATCTCGAATGCATCCGACGCCTGCGACCGGCTGCGCTACGCCGCGCTGACCGAGCCCGGGCTCGCCGCCGGCGACGCCGAGTACCGGGTCACGGTCACGCCCGACGCCAAGAGGCGCCGGCTCGCCATCGCCGACAACGGCATCGGCATGGATCGCGAGGAGCTGATTCGCGACCTCGGCACCATCGCGCGCTCGGGCACGGCGGCGTTTCTCGACCGTCTGGGGGGCGAGCGCTCGGACGACGTGGCGCTGATCGGCCAGTTCGGCGTCGGCTTCTACTCGGCCTTCATGGTCGCCGACGAGGTGGTCGTGCGCAGCCGCAAGGCGGGCGAGGCCGAGGGCTGGGAGTGGCGCTCGGACGGCAAGGGGCGATTCACCGTCGCGCCCGCCGGGGACGAGGTTCCGCGCGGCACCGCGATTACGCTGCATCTGCGCAAGGACGCCAAGGAGTTCGCCGAGCCCGACCGGCTGCGCGCGATCATCAAGCGCTATTCGGATCATATCGCGCTGCCCATCGTGCTGGTCGCCGACGGCAAGGAGGAGACGGTCAACGCCGCGCTCGCGCTCTGGACCCGGCCCAAGAGCGAGATCACGCCCGAGCAGTACACCGAGTTCTACCACCACGTGAGCCACCTGTTCGACGAGCCCTGGCTCACCATCCACAACCGGGTCGAGGGCAAGATTTCCTACACCAATCTTCTGTTCATCCCCTCGGCGCGACCGTTCGACCTGTTCCACCCCGAGCGCAAGGGGCACGTGAGGCTCTATGTGAAGCGGGTGTTCATCACCGACGACTGTCCCGAGCTGCTGCCCGGCTATCTCCGCTTCCTGCGCGGGGTGGTCGATTCCGAGGACATGCCGCTCAACGTCAGCCGCGAGATGCTTCAGCACAACCCGGTGGTGGCCAGGATTCGCGCCGGGCTGGTCAAGCGGGTACTCGCCGAGCTCAAGCGCAAGGCGACCAAGGACGCGGAGGCCTACGCGCGCTTCTGGGAAAACTTCGGCGCGGTGCTCAAGGAGGGCATCTACGAGGACGCGGACCGGCGCGACGCGCTGCTCGATCTCGCCCGCTTCCACGTGATCGAGGACGACGGCCTGATCGGCCTCGCCGAGTATGTCGAGGGCATGAAGGATGGCCAGGAGGCGATCTACACCATCAGCGCCGAAACCCTCGCCGCCGCGCGCCGCAGCCCGCAGATCGAGGCGTTCCGCGCGCGCGGGGTGCGGGTGCTGGCGCTGACCGATCCGGTCGACGAGTTCTGGGTCGCCGCCGTCGGGCAATATCGCGACAAGCCGTTCCGCTCGGTCACTCGGGGCCGGGTCGATCTCGACCGGATCGCCGGCGACGCGGGGAAGGACGCGGCCGGGGACAAAGACAAGGAGAAGGACGAGGACGCGCCCGACGACCGCGCGATCGACAGCCTGATCGCCGCCTTCAAGCTCGCGCTCGGCGACGCGGTCAAGGACGTGCGCGCGTCCTCGCGCCTGACCGAAAGCCCGGTCTGCCTGGTTGCCGACGAGGGCGACATGGACATTCACCTCGAGCGCCTCTTGAAACAGCACCGCCAGCTCGACCACGCCGCGCCGCGGATTCTCGAAATCAACCCCAAGCACGGGGTCATCCGCGCCCTCGCCCGCCGGCTCGGGGCGGGCGACGGCGCGCTCGGCGACGCGGCGCATCTGCTGCTCGATCAGGCGCGGCTCATGGAAGGCGAGCCGCTTCCCGACCCGGCGGATTTTGCCAAGCGACTTTCGGCGATGATCGAGAAGGGGTTGGGCTGAGGAGCGCCTCGGACGCGAGAGCCGCTTACGAGTCGCCGGGAAGCGCGAGCTCGCGCACGCCCAGCACCGGGCCGAGACCGGCGATCTGAACGATCACCACGCAGCCGTCGCGCCCGCCCTCGCCGGCCATCAGCACGTCCGGCGGCAGGTCGATCTCGAGGGGCTTTCCCGACCACATGCCGATATGGGCGAGCGAGCGCACCACGTTGACGTTGCGAATCACGTAGCCCGCGTTCTCGCCGCGCGGCACGGGCGTCACCCGTTCGGCGTCGAAGCGCGCGAGCCAGACATCGGCGGCGCCCTTGAAGGACGGGGCTGCGGGAACCACGACCACCAGCCCGCCGTCGGGCGCGAGCCGGGCGTCGATCCGCAGGCGCAGGCGCAGGCGCTGGGCCGCGCGGGCGTCGTCGATCGCGCGCTCGACCGCGCGGCGGTTCGATCCCACCACCCCGTCGCGCCCGTCGATCACGATCTGGGGCGTGTAGACCTGGCCGCGATCAAGCCGCCGGCCGTAGGCGCGCTGGCGGTCGGTCGTCGCATTGGAGGCGAAGGGGTCCTTCCAGCCGATGTAGTCCCAGTAGTTGACGTGCATCGACAGCGCGACCAGATCGTCGCGCCGCGCGAGCTCCTCCATGTAGGCGTCGGCCGGCCGGCAGGACGAGCAGCCCTGCGAGGTGAACAGCTCGACCAGCAGCGGCGGCGTGTCTCCGGCGGCGCGCGCGGCGGGGGTGGGCTGGAGCGCGACGGCGACGAGCGCCAGCGCGGCGAGGACGGGGCGAAAAACCATGTCCGACGATAGGCATGCGCCGCGCTCGCGTACGAATCACTTTTCGGTGACGGTCGCGCGCGTCAGGTAATCCTCTGTCACGCAAGGAAAACCGAGGATTTCGCGCTAGTTAATCGTTCCTTGCCAAACCGCGCAGGACGTAGTGGAGGATGCCGCCGTGGCGGAAGTATTCGACCTCGTCCTCGGTGTCGATCCGGCAGGTGAGCGCGATCGTCTCGCCGGAGCCGTCGGCGCGCGCGACGCGGCAGGCGAGCGCCATGCGCGGCGTGATCCCGCCCGCGATCCCGGTGATGTCGAATGTCTCGCTTCCGTCGAGGCCCAGGGTCTTGCGCGTGACTCCGTCCGGGAACACCAGCGGCAGAATGCCCATGCCGACCAGGTTCGAGCGGTGGATGCGCTCGAAGCTTTCGGCGATCACCGCCTTGACGCCCAGCAGGCTCGGCCCCTTGGCGGCCCAGTCGCGCGACGAGCCGGTGCCGTACTCGCGCCCGGCGACCACGATCAGCGGCACGCCTTCCTCGCGGTAGCGCATGGCGGCGTCGAAGATCGACATGGCCTCGCCGCCCGGCATGTGGCGGGTGACGCCGCCCTCGGTGCCGGGCGCCATCTCGTTGCGCAGGCGGATGTTGGCAAAGGTGCCGCGCATCATCACCTCGTGGTTGCCGCGCCGCGAGCCGTAGGAATTGAACGCCGCGCGCTCGACCCCGCGTTCGATCAGGTAGCGCCCGGCGGGGCCGTCCTCGGCGATCGCGCCGGCGGGCGAGATATGATCGGTGGTGATGCTGTCGCCGAGAATGGCGAGCGCCCGCGCGCCCGCGATATCGGCGAGCGGCGCGTGCTCGGGGCCGAGGCCGTCGAAATAGGGCGGCTTGCGGACATAGGTGGATTTCTCGTCCCACTCGAAGGTGAGCCCGCCGGCGGGCGCCATGTCGAGCCAAGCCGCGTCGCCCGAGAACACGTCGGCGTAGCGCGCGGCGAACATCTCGGGCGTTAGCGCCGCGCGCGCGGTGTCGTGGATCTCCTTGTTGGTCGGCCAGATGTCGCGCAGGTAGACGGGCGCGCCGTCGTCGCCGGCGCCGAGCGGCTCGGTCGCCAGATCGACGGTCATGTCGCCGGCGATCGCATAGGCGACCACGAGTGGCGGCGAGGCGAGGTAGTTCGCGCGCACCAGCGGGTTCACGCGGCCCTCGAAGTTGCGGTTGCCCGAGAGCACCGAGCAGGCGACCAGATCGCCGTTCTCGACCGCCTCGGCGACCGGCGCGGGCAGCGGCCCCGAATTGCCGATGCAGGTGGTGCAGCCGTAACCCACCAGGTTGAAGCCGAGCGCGTCGAGGTCGTCCTGAAGACCGGCGCGGGCGAGATAGTCGGTGACCACCCGCGAGCCCGGGGCGAGCGAGGTCTTGACCCAGGGCTTGACCTTGAGGCCGCGCCGGACGGCGTTGCGGGCGAGCAGACCGGCGGCGATCATGACGCTCGGGTTCGAGGTGTTGGTGCAGCTCGTGATCGCCGCGATCACCACCGAGCCGTCGGCGACCTCGAAGTCGGCGCCCGCGCCGGCCTTCCGCGCGCGCGGGGTCTCGGTCCCGGCCATCTCACCGAGCGTGGTCGCGAAGGCGCGCGCGGCGTCCGACAGGGCGATGCGGTCCTGCGGGCGCTTGGGTCCGGCGATGCTCGTCTCGACCGCGCCGACGTCGAGCTCGAGCGTGTCGGTATAGACCGCCTCGGCCTCGTCCGCCTCGCGCCACAGACCCTGGGCGCGGGCATAGGCCTCGACCAGCGCGACCGTCTCGGGCGGACGCGCCGAGGCCTTGAGATAGGCGATGGTCTCGGCGTCGATCGGGAAGTAGCCGCAGGTCGCGCCGTACTCGGGCGCCATGTTGGCGATCGTCGCCCGGTCGGGAAGCGCCAGATGGTCGAGGCCCGGGCCATGGAACTCGACGAACTTGCCGACCACGCCCTTGGCGCGCAGCATCTGGGTCACGGTCAGCACCAGGTCGGTCGCCGTGACGCCCTCGCGCAGCGCGCCGGTCAGCTTGAAGCCGACCACCTCGGGCAGGCGCATCGAGATCGGCTGGCCGAGCATCGCCGCCTCGGCCTCGATCCCGCCGACGCCCCAGCCGAGAACGCCGAGCCCGTTGATCATGGTCGTGTGGCTGTCGGTGCCGACCAGGGTGTCGGGATACGCCAGCGTCTCGCCGTCTACCTCGCGCGACCAGACCACCCGGGCGAGGTATTCGAGGTTGACTTGATGGCAGATGCCGGCGCCCGGCGGCACGACGCGGAAGTTGTCGAAGGCGGTCTGCCCCCAGCGCAGGAAGGCGTAGCGCTCGCCGTTGCGGCGCATCTCGGCCGCGACGTTGCGTTGCAGGGCGTTCGCCACGCCGAAGGTGTCGACCATGACCGAATGGTCGATCACCAGATCGGCTGGCGAGAGCGGGTTGATCTTGGCCGGGTCGCCGCCGAGGGCAACCATCGCGTCGCGCATCACCGCGAGATCGACCACCGCCGGCACGCCGGTGAAATCCTGCATCAGCACCCGCGCCGGACGATAGGCGATCTCGCGCGCGCTGCGCCTGGTCTCGGTCCATTCGGCGAGCGCGCGGATGTCGTCGATGGTGACACCGCGCCCGTCCTCGTGGCGCAGCAGATTCTCGGCGAGAATCTTGAGCGTGCGCGGCAGGCGAGCGAGGCCGGCGAGCCCCGGTTGCTCGGCGGCGGCGGCGAGGCTGAAATATCCATGGCGGGCGCCCGCCGCCTCGAGCGTGCGGCGGACGTTGAGCGAGTCTTGTTGACCGGCGGTCACGATGGCAATCCCCTGAGCTTGGGTGGGTCCGTGGGAGCGCGCCTAATCTAGGCCCTTCGTCGGGCGCTCGAAAGCCCCAATCGCGCTCCCCGGACGGGGAGGTCCAGGGGCCTCAGATCCAGCCCAGGAGATAGGCCGCGAACAGCGCCGTCAGCGCGCCCCACAGGGTCGCGAGAACCGGGTTCGCCGGACGGTAGTCGGCGGCCGGGACGTCTTCTGGCACCTCCTTCGCGCCGGTGATCATGGCGCGCACCAGCCGCTCGCCGGTGAGCAGGCGGTGGATCGCGACACCCGCGACATGGACCAGGGCGAGAAGGATGAGAAGGTTGGCCGCGCCCTCGTGGACCTCGCCGATCATGCGGCCGAGGAAACCGGGGACGAACCGCGCCAGCCCGCCCGCGCCCGGCAGCCCGGCCTCGGCCGCGATCCCGCTCGCGACCACCAGGACGAGCGTCGCGACGAGGCCGAGGATCATCCAGCCGCCGAGCGGGTTGTGGCCGAGGTGGACGGGCGGGCGCGGCGCCAGCAGCCGGACGACATGGGCGCGCACCACGGCGAAGGGGCGGACGAAATCGGCGAAGCGCGCGTGCTCCGACCCGATCACGCCCCAGCCGAGGCGGAAGACGACGATCACGAGCACGAGGTAGCCGACCGCGAGGTGGACGCGCAGGATCGGCCCTTCGTCCTCGCCGGTCGCCATGGCGATCGCGATCAACGCGACCAGCGCCCAATGGCCGACGCGCACCGGTAGATCCCAGACCTTTACCCGCTTGGTCCTGACCCGCCTGGTCATGGCTTATTCCGCTTGATCGTTGAAAGGGACGTTCGCACGGCCGCGCCCGGCAGGGTGCCGCGCCTTCTGGTCGCTTGACAAGAGGGGCGCGGGTGGTGTGTTCTCGGGCGCCGCCGATTTGACCGTTCGGTTTGCGGGCGCGGTGTTGGAAATGCAGCTAAAGCGACGGTGAGCGCGCCCGGCGCCACCGCGGCGGGCTTGTTTTTTTGTACCGCCGCCGAAGCCCTTGGGGAGGGGCGCGGCGGGGAAGCCGGGCAAGGGAGACATCGAGGCGGCTGGGGGGCGCCTCGCAAGAATACCGCAGGGAGCCGCGGAACAGGGATGCAGGGACGCGACGCGCGGGACGTGCGGGCCGAGACCGCACCGTCGGCGAAGGCGGATACGTTCGCCAAGCTTCTGCTCGATCATGTCGCGCGACACGGCGATCGCACCGCGATTCGCGAGAAGGATCTCGGCATCTGGCAGTCCTGGACCTGGGCCGAGGTGCTCGACGAGGTGCGCGCCCTCGCCTGCGGGCTGGCGGCGCTCGGCTTCGAGCGCGGCGGCAAGCTAGCGATCATCGGCGACAACCGGCCGAGGCTGTATTGGAGCATGGTGGCGGCCCAGGCGCTGGGCGGCGTTCCGGTGCCGATCTATCAGGATTCGGTCGCCAAGGAGATGGCCTTCGTCATCGACCACGCCGACGTGCGCTTCGCGCTCGCCGAGGATCAGGAGCAGGTCGACAAGCTGATCCAGATCCGGCCCGACTGTCCCAAGCTCGAGCATGTCGTCTATGACGATCCGCGGGGCATGCGGAACTATGTCCAGCCCTGGCTGCACGATTTCGAATCGGTGCAGGAGGCGGGCCGCGCCTTCGAGCGCGAGCACCCCGGCTTCTTCGAGGCCGAGGTCGCCAAGTCCAACGGCGACGATACCGCCATCATCCTCTACACCTCGGGCACCACGGGCACGCCCAAGGGCGTGATGCTGAGCTTCGACAACGTGATCGTCTCGGCTCGCAACGGGGCCGTGCGCGAGGGCCTCGGCATCGACGAGGAGGTGGTCGCCTACCTGCCCATGGCCTGGGTCGGCGACAACATCTTCTCCTTCGCCCAGTCCTACGTGGTCGGATTCTGCGTCAACTGTCCCGAAAGCAGCGCCACGGTGATGCAGGATATCCGCGAGATCGGGCCGACCTACTTCTTCGCCCCGCCGCGCATCTTCGAGAGCATCCTCACCCAGGTGATGATCCGCATGGAGGACGCCTCCTGGATCAAGCGTCGGTTGTTCGACTACTTCATGGGCCTCGCCCGGCGCGTGGGCATGGACATCCTCGAGGGGCGGCCAGTGCGCGTCGCCGACCGGCTTCTCTACGGGCTCGGCCGGGTGCTGGTCTACGGGCCGCTGCGCAACGCGCTCGGGCTGTCGCGGATTCGCGTCGCCTACACCGCGGGTGAGGCGATCGGCCCCGACATCTTCCGCTTCTACCGCTCGCTCGGGATCAACCTCAAGCAGATCTACGGCATGACCGAGGGCTCGGTCTTCGTCACCATCCAACCCGACAACGAGGTCAAGACCGACACCGTGGGCACGCCCTGCGAAGGCGTCGAGATCCGGATCGGCGAGGACGGCGAGGTCGTTTTCCAGAGCCCGGGAGTGTTTCAGGCCTATTACAAGAACGACGCGGCGACCGCCGAGGCCAAGACCCCCGACGGCTGGTTCCATACCGGCGACGCCGGGTATTTCGACGAGGCCGGGCACCTCAAGATCATCGACCGGGCGAAGGACGTGGGCCGGCTCGACGACGGCACGATGTTCGCGCCCAAGTATCTCGAGAACAAGCTCAAGTTCTTCCCCCACATCAAGGAGGCGGTGACCTTCGGCGACGGGCGGGCCTATGCCAGCGCCTTCATCAGCATCGATCTCGATGCGGTGGGCAACTGGGCCGAGCGGCGCGGCATCGCCTATGGCAGCTATCAGGAACTCGCCGCCGAGCCCCGGGTCTACGACCTGATCCAGGGGGAGGTCGAGCAGGTCAACCGCGACCTCGCCGCCGACCCCCATCTCGCGGGCTCGCAGATCCGGCGCTTTCTCATCCTGCACAAGGAGCTCGACGCCGACGACGGCGAGCTGACGCGCACCCGCAAGGTCCGGCGCGGCTTCATCGCCGACAAGTACGCCGGCCTGATCGAGGCGCTCTACTCCGACGCGCGGCGCGCCGAGATCGAAACCACCGTCACCTACGAGGACGGGCGCAAGGGCTCGATGCGCGCGGTGCTCGAAATTCGCGACGCGGCGACCGGCGACGCGCCGGCGCCCGAGCTGCGCAAGGCGGGCTAGGGGCCATGGCCGCGATCGAGACATCCGTCCCGCCCGCCGCCGCCGGCGACACGCCAACCGCGCCCGCGCGGCGGATCGGCGAGGTTCTGCTCAAGGTCGAGAACATCAGCCTGTCGTTCGGCGGGGTCGCGGCGCTCGCCGAGGTCAGCTTCGAGATCCGCGAGCACGAGATCTTCGCCATCATCGGCCCCAACGGCGCCGGTAAGAGCTCGATGCTCAACGTCATTAACGGATTCTATCACCCGCAGAAGGGGCGCATCACCTATCGCGGCACCACCCGGCGCAAGATGCGCCCCCATATGGCCGCGTCCCAGGGGATCGCGCGGACCTTCCAGAATATCGCCTTGTTCAAGGGGATGACGACCCTCGACAACATCATGACCGGGCGGCTTCTCAAGATGAAGCGCAACCTGTTGTGGCAGGCGGTCTACTGGGGGCCGGCGCGGCGCGAGGAGATCGAAAACCGCGCTTTCGTCGAGCAGATCATCGATTTTCTCGAAATCCAGGCGATCCGCAAGACGCCGGTCGGAAAGCTGCCCTACGGCCTGCAAAAGCGGGTCGAGCTCGGGCGCGCGCTCGCCGCCGAGCCGCAGCTTCTTCTGCTCGACGAGCCGATGGCGGGCATGAACGTCGAGGAGAAGGAGGACATGTCGCGCTTCATCCTCGACGTGACCGAGGAGTTCGGCACCACCATCGCGCTGATCGAGCACGACATGGGCGTCGTCATGGACCTGTCCGACCGGGTGATGGTGCTCGACTACGGGCGCAAGATCGCCGACGGTAGGCCCGACGAGGTGGGCGCCGACCAGGCGGTGATCGACGCCTATCTCGGCGTCTCGCACGACTGAGCGGGCAGGGCGGCAAGGGGACGGGACATGGAGCTTCTCGGTAATTTTTTCGTCGCGCCATTCCTGGACATCGCGAGCTCGCCCCTGTTCTTCGCCGAGGTGGTCATCAGCGGCCTTCTGACCGGGGTGATGTACTCGCTGGTGGCGCTCGGCTTCGTGCTGATCTTCAAGGCCTCGGGCGTGTTCAACTTCGCCCAGGGGGTGATGGTGCTGTTCGCCGCGCTCACCCTGGTCGGGCTGATGGAGCGCGGGGTTCCGATCTGGGCCGCGCTGATCCTCACGGCCGTGGTCATGGTGCTGCTCGCGATGGCGATCTAGCGGGTGATGCTGCGCTATCTCGTCAACCAGCCCGACATCATCCTGTTCATGGCGACCATCGGGCTCTCTTTCGTCCTTCAGGGGGTGGGCGAGACCATGTGGGGGCGCGACGTCAAGCCACTCGATATCGGCATCCCCGACGCCTCGTTCGACTGGGGGGGAATCCTGCTCAACGAGTTCGACCTGTTCGCCGCCGGCGCGGGGGCGGTAATGGTCGTGACGCTGGCGCTGTTCTTTCAGTACACCCGCGTCGGCCGGGCGCTGCGCGCGGTCGCCGACGACCATCAGGCGGCGCTTTCGGTGGGCATCCCGCTGCGCACGATCTGGGTGATCGTGTGGTCGGTCGCGGGGTTCGTCGGGCTGGTCGCGGGCATCATGTGGGGGGCCAAGAGCGGGGTCCAGTTCTCGCTTTCGCTGATCGCGCTCAAGGCGCTGCCGGTCCTGATCCTGGGCGGGTTCACCTCGGTGCCCGGGGCGATCGTCGGCGGGCTTATCATCGGCGTCGGCGAGAAGATCGCCGAGGTTTATTGGGGGCCGGTCATCGGCGGCGCGATCGAGAACTGGTTCGCCTATGTGCTCGCGCTCGCGTTCCTGCTGTTTCGGCCCCAGGGGCTGTTCGGCGAGCGCATTATCGAGCGGGTTTAGTCGGGACAAGGGGGAGGCGAGGGGGCGAGCATGTTCTACCGCGAGGCGGGCCAGTTCAAGACCAGCTACGGCGACGACCAGGCGATCTTCCCGATCGCCCAGGACCGCTGGTTCATCGCCGCCGTGCTGCTGGTGGCCTTCGTGGTCGTTCCGCTGACCGCCAACGAGTACTGGCTTCAGGCGGTGCTGATCCCGTTCCTGGTCTTCGCGCTCGCGGCGCTCGGGCTCAACCTTCTGACCGGCTACGCGGGTCAGCTTTCGCTCGGCACCGGCGGGTTCATGGCGGTGGGCGGCTACATGGCCTACAAGCTCACGACCGCCTTTCCCGACCTCAACATCCTCGTCGTCTTCCTGCTCGCGGGGTTGATCACGGCGGTCGTCGGGCTTCTGTTCGGGCTGCCGAGCCTGCGCATCAAGGGCTTCTATCTCGCGGTCGCGACGCTGGCGGCGCAGTTCTTCCTAGGCTGGCTGTTCAACAAGGTGCCCTGGTTCTACAACTACCAATCCTCGGGCACGATCACCGCCCCGCCGCGCGACGTGTTCGGCGTTCTGGTCACCGGGCCGGCGGCCAGCGCGGAAGCGCGCTACATGGTCGCGCTGATCTTCGTCACGGTCTTCGCGCTCGCGGCCAAGAACCTGGTGCGCGGGCGGGTCGGGCGGTCGTGGATGGCGGTCCGCGACATGGATATCGCCGCCGAGATCATCGGCATTCCGCTGCTCAGGGCGAAGCTCACCGCCTTTTCCATCAGCTCGTTCTATTGCGGCGTCGCGGGCGCGATGATGGTGTTCCTGTGGCTCGGCTCGGCCGAGACCGAGGCCTTCGACATCTTCGTGTCCTTCGATATCCTGTTCATGATCATCATCGGCGGGCTGGGCTCGATCCTGGGATCGTTCCTGGGCGCGGGGTTCATCGTGCTGGTGCCGATCCTGCTGACCAACACGCCCCAACTCTTCGGGGTGAACATGGCGATCGATCTCCAGAAGGACATCGAGATCATGTTGTTCGGCTCGTTGATCATCTTCTTCCTGATCGTCGAGCCGCATGGCCTCGCCCGGCTGTGGCAGATCGCGAAAGAGAAGCTGAGACTTTGGCCGTTCCCCTATTGAACGCGGGCGGCCAAATCGTTCGTTCCCGCCACGCGGCGTTGGCGGCGGCGGGACGGCGTGATAGCCTGGACGCGGACGTGTTTCGCCGTTCGGGACGTTGGCGAACAGCCATCAGACAGGGAGACTCACAATGAAATTTCGTCACCTAGCCTTGGCCCTTCTGGGGACCGTGGTGGGGGCCGCGGGCTTGACCGCGCCGGCGCCCGCCTCGGCGCAGAACGAGCAGTTCTTCCCCATGCTCGTCTACCGCACGGGCCCCTATGCGCCGAGCGGGATTCCCGTGGCCAACGGGTTCCGCGACTACTACACGCTCATCAACAAGCGCGACGGCGGCATCAACGGCGTCAAGATCGCGTTCGAGGAATGCGAGACCCAGTACAACACCAAGCTCGGCGTCGAGTGCTACGAGAAGCTCAAGAACAAGGGGCCGACCGGCGCCTCGCTGTTCAACCCGTACTCGACCGGCATCACCTACCAGCTCATCCCGAAGGCCTCGGTCGACAAGGTTCCCATCCTGTCGATGGGCTATGGGCGCACGGCGGCCGCCGACGGCCGGGTGTTCCCCTGGGTGTTCAACTTCCCCACCACCTACTGGAGCCAGGCCTCGGCCTTCGTTCGCTACGTCGCCCAGCAGGAAGGGGGGGTGGACAAGCTCAAGGGCAAGAAGATCGCCCATATCTACCACAACTCGGCCTACGGCAAGGAAGCCAACCCGACGCTTAAGATCCTGTCCGAGAAGTATGGCTTCGACCTGAAGCTTCTCGCCGTCGACCACCCGGGACAGGAGCAGGGCGCCACTTGGCTTCAGATCCGCCGCTATCGTCCCGACTGGATCTTCATGTCGGGCTGGGGCGTGATGAACCAGGTCGCCATCAAGGAAGCCGCCGCCATCAACTATCCGATGGATCACTTCGTCGGTAACTGGTGGTCGGGTTCCGACGCCGACGTGATCCCCGCCGGCAAGGGCGCGACCGGTTACAAGTCGGCCACCTTCCACGCCGCCGGCACGGGCTTCAAGGTCCACGAGGACATCATCAAGTACGTCTACGGAGGCGACCGCGCGGCGGCCAAGAAGAACCAGGTCGGCGAGGTGCTGTACAACCGCGGCGTGGTCAACGCCATGTTCGGCGTCGAGGCGGTGCGCACCGCCATGGCCAAGTTCGGCAACAAGCCGATGACCGGCGAGCAGGTCCGCTGGGGCCTCGAGAATCTCAACGTGACCGAGGCGACGCTCGACAAGCTCGGCATGAAGGGCTTCACCCGGCCGGTCCACGTGACCTGCGCCGACCACGAGACCGGCGGTCCGATCATCATCCAGCAGTGGGACGGGTCCAAGTGGAACATGGTGTCCGACTGGGTTCCGCCGATTCGCGAGGTGGTGCGGCCGCTGATCGAGAAAGCGGCGGCGTCCTACGCCAAGGAAAACGGCATCACGCCGCGGTCCTGCCAGTAGGCACCGGGCGCAGGATCGTTCGAACGTGAGCGGGACCCCCAACCAGGTGACGGCGCCGGCGGCGGAAGCCGCCGGCGCGCGGTCGCTCCTCGAGGTCAACAACATCGAGGTCATCTACGACCACGTCATCCTGGTGCTCAAGGGGGTCTCGCTCGACGTTCCCGACGGCGGCATCGTCGCGCTGCTCGGCGCCAACGGCGCCGGCAAGACGACGACGCTCAAGGCGATCTCCAACCTGCTGCGCGGCGAGCGCGGCGACGTCACCAAGGGCTCGATCGAGTTCGACGGCGAGCGCGTCGACCGGCTCTCGCCCGACCGGCTGGTCCGGCGCGGCGTCATCCAGGTGATGGAGGGGCGCCACTGCTTCGAGCATCTCACGATCGAGGAGAACCTGCTCACCGGCGCCTATTCGCGCCGCGACGGCATGGTCGCGATTCAGGCGGATCTCGATCGCGTCTATGGCTATTTCCCGCGCCTCAAGGAGCGCCGGCGCTCCCAGGCGGGCTATACCTCCGGGGGCGAGCAACAGATGTGCGCCATCGGCCGCGCGCTGATGTCGCGGCCCAGGATGATCCTCTTGGACGAGCCGTCGATGGGCCTCGCCCCGCAGCTCGTCGAGGAGATCTTCGAGATCGTCCGCCAGCTCAACGAGAAGGAGGGCGTGACCTTCCTGCTCGCCGAGCAGAACACCAACATGGCGCTGCGCTACGCGCGCTACGGCTACATCCTGGAGAACGGGCGGGTGGTGCTCGACGGCGACGCCGATACCCTGCGCGACAACGAGGACGTCAAGGAATTCTATCTCGGTCTCGGCGCCGGCGGGCGCAAGAGCTACCGGGACGTCAAGCACTACAAGCGCCGCAAGCGCTGGCTTTGAGGGAGGCCATGAACGAGGCGCATTTCGATGCGCGCGAAACGCGCGACCCGGCGGCGCGCGAGGCCGATCTGTTTGCCCGCTTGCCGGCGCAGATCGCGCATGCCAAGGCGAACGCGCCCTATTTCGCGCGTCTCCTCGCCGAGGTCGATCCGGCGGCGATCGCCGACCGCGCGGCGCTAGCGGCGCTTCCCGTCACCCGCAAGTCGTCGCTGATCGCGCTGCAACGCGCCGATCCGCCCTTCGGCGGCCTCGCGGCTTTCGGCGAGGACGGGGGCGGGGTCGCGCGCCTGTTCTGCTCGCCTGGGCCGATCTACGAGCCAGGGCCGGGTCGCCGACTACTGGCGCATGGGCCGCGCTCTGTTCGCGGCCGGCTTTCGCGCCGGCGACGTGGTCTACAACACCTTCGCCTATCACCTGACCCCGGCCGGCGCGATGATCGAAAGCGGCGCTCTGGCGCTCGGCTGCGCGGTCGTGCCGGGCGGGGTCGGCAACACCGAGCACCAGGTCGCGGCGATGGCGCATCTGCGCGCCGACGGCTATGTCGGCACGCCCTCGTTCCTGCGCATCCTGCTCGACCGCGCGGACCAGGACGGGCTCGATCTTTCGCGGGTCTCCAAGGCGCTGGTCTCGGGCGAGGCGCTGCCGCCGGCCCTGCGCGCCGGGTTCGCCCAGCGCGGGGTCGAGGTGCTGCAATGCTATGCGAGCGCCGATCTCGGGCTGATCGCCTATGAAACGCCCGCCCGCGAGGGGCTGGTGCTCGACGAGGACGTGATCGTCGAGATCGTCACCCCCGGCACCGGCGACCCGGTCGCCGAGGGCGAGGTCGGTGAGGTCGTGGTCACCAGCTTCTCCGAGGTCTACCCGCTGATCCGCTTCGCGACCGGCGATCTGTCGGCGATTCTGCCCGGCCCCAGTCCCTGCGGGCGGACGAACACGCGGATTCGCGGCTGGCTCGGGCGCGCCGATCAGACCACCAAGGTCAAGGGCATGTTCGTCCACCCCGAGCAGATCGCCGCGATCGTCGCCCGCCACCCCGAAATCCTCCGCGCGCGGCTGGTTGTCGACCAGTAGGACGCGGTCGACGTCATGACGCTGCGCTGCGAGGTCGCGACCCCGGCCGAGGGGCTGGCCGCGGCGATCGCGCGGACGGTGAACGCGGTCTGCAAGCTCAAGGGGCGGGTCGAGCTGGTCGCGCCCGATTGCCTGCCCCGCGACGGCAAGGTGATCGACGATGTCCGCGCGCTGGTCTGAGCGCGCCGCCCGCGCGCCCCGGGCGTGGTGATCGACGTGTCGGCGCGCGGGCTCGCGGCCGAGACGCTCGATTGCGTGCGCGGCGAGCGCACGGTCTTCACGGGCGTCGATTTCGCCGTGGCGCCGGGAAGCTCGCTGGTTCTGACCGGCGCCAACGGCTCGGGCAAGTCCAGCCTGTTGCGGCTGCTCGCCGGGCTTTTGAACCCCGCGCGCGGGCGTATCCTGTGGGATGGCGAGAACGTCGCCGAGGATCGCGCCGCCTATTCGGCGCGGCTTCGCTACGTTGGCCATCAGAACGTGCTCAAGCCGGCGCTCTCCGTCACCGAGAACCTCGCCTTCTGGGCCGGTCTGCACGGCGATCCGAGGACCGCCAACCGCGTGGTCGCCGCGGCGCTCGAACGCCTCGGCCTCGGCCATCTCGCCGAGGTGCCGGCGCAGCTCCTTTCGGCCGGCCAGCGGCGGCGACTGGCGCTGGCCCGGATCGCGGCCGCGCCCGCGCCGCTCTGGCTGCTGGACGAGCCGACGGTCACGCTCGATCGGGAATCGGTCGCGACCGTCGAGGCGCTGATGGCCGATCACTGCGCCGGCGGCGGGTTGATCGTGGTGGCGACCCATATCGGGCTCAAGGTGCCCAACGCGGCGGTGCTGACATTGGGCGAGGCGGCATGACGCGATTTTTCTGGCTGGTGCGGCGCGATTTGCGGCTTGCGCTCCGGCGCGGCGGCGACAGCGTCAACGTGGTCGTGTTCTTGTGCTCACGATTACCCTGTTTCCCTTCGGCGTCGGTCCCGATCCGAACACGCTCGCGCGAATCGCCGCGGGCACCATCTGGGTTTCGGCGCTGCTCGCCTCGATGCTCGCGCTCGACCGCCTGTTCCGCGCCGATCACGACGACGGCAGCCTCGATCTCCTCGGCCTTTCGCCGCTGCCGCTCGAGCTCGTGGTGCTCGCCAAATGCCTCGCGCATTGGTTGACCACGGGCCTGCCGCTGGTGGTCGCGGCGCCGGTTCTCGCGGTTCTGATGAACATGAACGCCGAGGGCTTCGCGACCCTGATCGGGGCGATGCTGATCGGAACGCCGGTGCTCAGCCTGATCGGCGCCATCGGCGCGGCGCTGACCGTGAGCCTGCGCCGGGGCGGGGTTCTCATCAGCCTTCTCGTCTTGCCGCTTTATATTCCGGTGCTTATTTTTGGCGTGGGCGCGGTGGACGCCGCGGTTTACGGGCTGGACGCCCAACCCCATCTGATGGTACTGGGCGCCCTGTTGTCGGCGGCGATCGCGCTTTGCCCCTGGGCGAGCGCGGCGGCGCTTCGCCTGTCGCTCGAATAGGGCGTTCGAAGAGGGCGCTCGAAGAGGGCTCGCCCGGACGGTCCCGGCCGGGTGGGTTTCGGCCGCTCTTGCGTCGCCGTTGGAGTGAATTGCCATGGCCATATTGAACCGTTTCGCCAATCCGGCGCGCTTCATGCGCCTTTCGGCCAAGCTGGTGCCCTGGGTCGGCTGGCTGACGGCCGCGCTGATCGCCGTCGGGCTCTATCTCTCGCTGTTCGTCGCCCCGCCCGACTACCAGCAGGGCGAGAGCGTGCGGTTGATGTTCATTCACGTGCCGGCCGCCTGGATGGCGCTGTTCATCTACACCAACATGGCGGTGGCAAGCGCCGTCGGCCTGATCTGGAAGCATCCGCTCGCCGACATCGCGGCGCGCAACTGCGCGCCGATCGGCGCCGCCTTCACCTTCATCGCCCTTCTGACCGGCTCGCTCTGGGGCAAGCCGATGTGGGGCACGTGGTGGGTCTGGGATGCGCGGCTGACCTCGGTTCTGGTGCTGTTCTTCCTTTATCTCGGCTACATCGCGCTCGCCAATGCCTTCGACGACCCGGCGCGCGGCTCGCGGGCCTCGGCGATTCTCGCGCTGGTCGGCTTCATCAACGTGCCGATCATCAAGTTCTCGGTCGACTGGTGGAACACGCTCCACCAGCCGGCGAGCGTGATGCGCGCCGGCGGACCGTCGATCGACGCCTCGATGCTGGTGCCGCTCCTGATCATGGCGGTCGGCTTCACGACCTATTTCTTCACCATTCTGCTGCTGCGCATGCGGGCCGATATCACGGCGCGCAAGATCCGCGCGCTTCACATCGCCCAGGTCGAGCGCGCCCGCCCGACGCCGACGCCGACGCCGGCCCGGGCCTAGGGCGTGATGCGTTAAGCCGGCGGTGGCCCGCGCCGCGCTTTCTCCAGGTTGATACGGGTCAAACCGGCGGGCCACTGGACATGCTAGATCACCCGTCATGGGCCCAAGGGGCCCGCGCGCCATGGGCGCGCGCGACTGGACGCCGGAACGGAGGCTGCCTATATGCATGCTGTCCCATGGCGTGGAACGAGACCGATGACGCCGGTCGGCGGTGGAAAGGATTAGCTTGGCCTTGGATGCGATCACCGACTTCCTGTCGATGGGCGGCTATGGCGTCTATGTTTGGCCGGCATTCGCGGTGACGGCGGTGCTTCTGGTCGCGATGCTGGTGTCCAGCCTGCGCGGGCTTCGCGCCCGCGAGGCCGAGCTCGAGGCGCTCCAGCGCGGCCGGACCGGATCGGGAAAAGACCATGAAGCGTAAGCACCGCCGCCTGGTTTTCGTGCTCGTTGGCATGGCGGGGCTCGCGATTGCCGCGGACCTGGTGCTCAACGCGTTCCGCGACAACCTGGTCTTCTTTTACAGCCCGAGCGAGATTCTCGCCAAGCATGTCCCCGAGGGGCGCCGGCTCCGCGTCGGCGGCCTGGTCGAGGAGGGGAGCGTGCGCCGTCTCGACGACGGGCTGACCACCGAGTTCCGAGTGACCGATCTTTCCGAGACCATCAAGGTGGTGTTCAAGGGCGTGCTCCCCGACCTGTTCCGCGAGGGCCAGGGCGTGGTCGCCGAGGGCAGCCTGGGCGCCAACGGGGTGTTCGTCGCCGATTCGGTGCTCGCCAAGCACGACGAGAAATACATGCCGCCCGAGGTCGCCGACGCGCTCAAGAAATCGGGCCAGTGGAAGGGAGCCTCGACCGAATGATCCCGGAAATCGGACATTACGCGCTCATTCTCGCCTTCCTGGTCGCGCTGGCGCAGGCGGCGGTGCCCTTGATCGGCGCCC
>Ga0114931_10003113_pt1 | contig 21072 bp, 15 predicted proteins | sample 2SBtaG_FD_89579 | JGI IMG/M metagenome (GOLD analysis project Ga0114931, IMG submission 89579) | Deep subsurface microbial communities from Kolumbo volcano to uncover new lineages of life (NeLLi) - 2SBTROV14_V59a metaG | ecosystem: Environmental > Aquatic > Marine > Volcanic | place: Kolumbo...
CGCGTGGCCGACGTACTGCGCGACGTGGCGCGCCGCGCCCGCGGGCGCAGCGAGGCAGCCCTCGAACTCCAGATCGAATGCGGGGACGGCCTCGAGGACCAGGTCGATCCCGACCAGCTCCGCGCGCTCGAGGGACCACTCGTGTCGAACGCATTCGGGGGGATGGTAGCGCTCGGCTAGGGCGTCGCGCGCGTTCGCGCCGAGGGGGACGGGGAGGGCGGACTCCGGCTGTGGGTCGACGATTCCGGCCCCGGAGTCCCCCAGGATCTGCGCGATCGCGTCTTCTATCCCTTCTTCACGACCCGGGCCGAGGGCACCGGCGTCGGGCTCGCCGAGGTCCAGAAGATCGCGGTGGCCCACGGCGGGACCGTCGAAGTCGTCGATTCCCCGCTCGGGGGTGCGCGCTTCGCCGTCGTCCTGCCCCCCGGGAGCGAGCCAGGACGGAGCGAGCCGTGAACCGCGACGCACCGCCCAGCGGCCGCCTCGTCGTCGTCGAGGACAACGACACGTTGCGCAAGCACATCGTGCGCGCTCTCTCGCCCGGCTTCGAGCAGGTCGAGGGCTTTGCCCGGGGCGACGACGCCCTGTTGCGCCTGCGCGACCCGCACGCGGAACCGGCCGACGTCGTGGTGACCGATCTGCGGCTGCCGGGCGCCGACGGTGTCGCGGTGTTGCGAGCGGCCCGGCAACGCCACCCCAACGCGGCGGTGGTGCTGATGACGGCCTTCGGTTCCGTCGAGACCGCGGTCCTCGCGATGCGCGAAGGCGCGATCGACTTCCTGCAGAAGCCGTTCGAACTCGACGAGCTCGAAGCGCGCATCGGACGCGCCCGCGACCACGCGCACCTCGTCGACGAGGTGGAGACGCTGCGGGCGCAGCGCGACCGGGAGCGCGGCACGCCGCCGCTGCTCGGCGAGGACCCGGGCTTCCGCGCCGCGGTGGACGTGGCCCTGCGCGTGGCGCCGACGCGCTCGACGGTGTTGCTGACCGGGGAGACCGGAACCGGCAAGGAGGTCGTCGCGGGCCTGGTCCACGGCGAATCCCCGCGGTCGGCCGGACCCTTCGTGAAGGTGAATTGCGCCGCCCTTCCGGAGACGCTGCTCGAATCCGAACTCTTCGGCCACGAACGCGGCGCCTTCACGTCGGCCGACCGCCAACGCATCGGCCGCTTCGAGCAGGCCGACGGCGGCACGCTCTTCCTCGACGAGGTGGGCGACATGTCGTTGTCCACCCAGGCCAAGCTGCTCCGCGTGCTGCAGGACCGGGAGTTCCAGCGGCTCGGCGGGACCGAGGTGCTGCGCACGGACGTCCGCATCGTGGCCGCCACGAACCGCGATCTCGAGCAGGGGATCGCGGCCGGCGACTTCCGCGAGGACCTCTACTTCCGTCTCAACGTGATCGCGATCCGGTTGCCGGCGCTGCGCGAGCGCGCGGACGACATCGGGCCGCTCGCGCTGCACTTCCTCGAGACCTTCCGTCGGGACTTCTCGCCCAGCTGCGAGGGCTTCAGCGCCGACGCGCTGCGGCGCCTCCGCGCGCACGGCTGGCCCGGGAATGTCCGCGAGCTCCGCAACGTGGTCGATCGGGCCGTCCTGCTCTGCGACGGGCCCCGGATCGAGGTCTCGGACCTCCATCTGACAGCGCGGACGATCGAGGTCGAAGGCGCCTGGTGCCCGGGCCTCCCGGAACGGGGCCTCGCATGGGATGCCGCCGAGCGCGCGCTGCTCGAAGAGGCGTTGGAACGCTGCGGCTGGGTCCAGAAGGATGCGGCCGCGTTCCTGTCGATCTCGCGGCGGAAGCTGAATTACATGGTCCAGCGGATGGGGATCACCCATCCCAGCTGGCGGCGGAACCGGAGCCCGGACCGATGATTTCGAGCCCTCCCGAACTTCCCGGTGCCGCCGGGTTCCATCCGGTAACTTCGGTACGCGTCGTCCCCCTGCCCCGGAGGAAGTTGCCTTGACCCGTTCCCCTCTCCGCTTCGTCAGCGTGGTCGCCGCGCTGTGTCTCGTCGTCGGTTGCCAGGACGCCTCGGTGAAGATCCAGGATCACCAGGAGAAGGGCGACGCCTACGTCGAAGCCGAGCAGTGGCCCGAGGCGATCCTCGAGTACAAGAACGTCATCGACATCGATCCCAACCACGCGGACGCGCACTTCGGTCTCGCCAAGGCCTACCTCGGACAGGGCGACGCGCGCAAGGCGTTCTGGGAACTCGAGGACGTGGTCCGCCTCGATCCGGCGAACCTCGACGCCCGGCTGCAACACGCGCAGTTCCTGCTGCTCGGGGCCGGCGACGACGTCGGCCGCGTGCTCGACAGTGCGGACGCCGTCCTCGCCGCGGACCCGGACCGTTGGGAGGCCCGCATCCTGAAGGCGCGCGCCCTCGAGAAGCTCGATCGCGAAGAAGAGGCCACCGATGTCTACCGGCAGGCCGCCGAGTTCGCGGGCGCGAACAAGACGCCGCTCCTCCTCTACGCGAACCACCTGCGCAAGGCGCAGGATCTCGAGGGGGCCGAGAAGTGGTATCGCGCGTACGCGGAGGCCGCGCCCGGATTCGCGTCCCAGGCCGCGCTCGCGGGCTTCATCGCGTCCTTCCCGGACCGCGAGGACGAGGCCGAGGCCGCGCACCGCAAGGCGCTCGATCTGGCCACCGACGCCGAACTGAAGCCCGCCTACAGCCTGCTCGTCAACTTCCTCGTCAGCAAGCAACGCATGGACGAGGCCGAGCGGGAGTTGACCGAGGCGATCGAGCGCGTCCCCGGCGACCAACAACTGCTCTACACGCTCGCGCAGTTCTATTCCGCGCAGGGGCGCGTCGCCGAGGCTGACGCGATCATCGAGCGCGCTTCCGACACCGCACCCGAGGACGCAGAGCCGCTGCTGCTGCTCTCGGCCTATCGCGGTTTCCACGGGGATCTCGACGGTGCGCTCGAGGCCGCCGAGAAGGCGGTTGCGGTGGATCCGTCCTCGGTCATCGCGAAGCTGCGCCGCGCCGAGGTCCTCCTCGACAAGGGCTATGCACTGGTCCGCGAAGGCGACGAGAAGGGCCGGTCCATGATGGCGCGTGCGCGCGCCTCCGTGGATGCCGTGCTCGCGAAGGACGAGGCCGAGCCGCAGGCGCTCTTCGTGGGCGCCAAGATCGACCTCGCCAACGACCGGCCCGACGACGCGATCAAGGCGCTCCGGCGCGCGATCGACGGCCGCAAGGACTTCCCCCAGGCCCGCTACGTCCTCGCGTCGGCCCTCTACGTGAAGGGCGACCGTCAGGGAGCCCGCGCCGAGGCGGCGGAGGCCATCGAGGGCAACCCGAACCTGATCGAGGCCCGGCGTCTGCTGGCGCGCCTGCATAGCGAACTGGGCGACCACGAACTGGCGGTCCAGGAGGGGCGACGCGTGCTGCAGGCGCGGCCGCACGATACCGGCACCCGCGTGATCGTGGCGCAGAGCCTGCTGCGCCAGGGCAACGTCGATGCGGCGCTCGAGGAACTCGACGCGATCCCGCCCGAGGACCAGGGCGACGAGGTCCATTACGCGATCGGGCGCACGCTCCAGTACGCGGGGCGGAACGAGGAGGCCCGCGTGCATCTCGAGGCCGCGAACCGGGCCCATCCGAACCACGCCGAGATCCTGCGCGCGCTGCTGCAGCTCGACGTCGGCGAAGACCGGCTCGACGAGTCCGTGGCCCGCATCGAGGCGGCGGCGGCGGCGGTTCCCGACGCCGCTCCGCTCCAGCTCCTGCGGGGCGAAGCCGCGATGCTGGCGCGCAAGATCGACGTCGCAGAGGCCGCGTTCCGGCGCACGCTCGAGATCGACCCCAACTCGCTCGACGGCTACCAGCGGCTCGCCTCCCTCTACGTCCTGACCGGGCGTTCCGAACAGGTCGTGAAGACGTACGAAGACGCACTCGAGCGCAATCCGCGCTCGGGTGCGATCCACCTGAACCTGGCCCTCCTCTACGAGATCCGGGGGCGGATCGCCGAGGCCGAGGAACGCTACGAGTCCGCGATCGAACTCGAACCCCAGCTCGCGGTCGCGAAGAACAACCTCGCCTACCTGCTCGCGGAACACGGGGGCAACCTGGACCACGCCCTCGACCTGGCGCAGGAGGCCAAGCGCCTGCTGCCGTCGAACCCGAACACGGCCGATACGCTCGGCTGGGTGCTGTTCAAGAAGGGGGTGCCCGGCGCCGCGATCGTCCACCTGCGCGAGGCCGTGGGCGGCTTCCCACCGACGAGTCCCAACGTGCCGATCGTGCGCCTGCACCTGGCCCTCGCCTACGAGGCCGACGGCAACCCGTCGGCCGCGCTCGAGGAGCTCGAACGCGCCTCGAGCGAGAGCCAGGCCCTCGTCGATGCCGATCGCCTCGACACGGCGGAGCCGCCGGAGTGGTATCGCGAGATCCAGGGCGCGCTGACGCGCCTGCGCGGCCACGGCTAGCGGCCGGCACCGCCCGGTGCCCCCGATCGCTCGCCGCGTGCCCGGGCCAGCGGTTCCCCAAGGGATCGCCCGCCCGGGCCGGCCCGAAACCCCGGCTTCGAGGTCAAGCCCGCGGGGCCGGACGCCAATGAACCCAGGGACCCTCCGTGCGGCCGTGTGCCTCGGGGGTGTCTGGAGGGAAACATGAGGCTCTCGAAACTCGCTCTGGCGGCAGCCCTGGCGCTGTACGCATCGCCCGTCCTCGCCGAGGGTTCCGCGGACGAGGCCGGCGCGGCCCCGGCCGCCATCGACACCGCGGCGGTCGAAGCGGACGTCCCGGAAGCGGCGACGGCCGCCACCGGGATGGAACTGGGTCCGGTCGGCGTCGACCAGAACGGGCACCGCGGTCGCGTGCATACGGTCACGGCGCACGACACGCTGTGGGACATCTCCGACGCATACCTCGGGACGCCCTGGGTCTGGCCCTCGGTCTGGGAGGACAACGAGGCGATCGAGAACCCGCACCTGATCTATCCGGGCGACAAGGTCTGGATCAGCCCGTACAGCATGCGCAAGGTGACCGAGCAGGAGGCCGACGCGCTGATCTCCGGCGCCTACGACACGCCGGCCGCGATCGAGGACCCGGACCTCGTCCCCGACTTCGCGCCCCGCCCGACCTACCGCTACAGCGAGCTCGAGAGCACGGGCTTCGTGGAGACCGAGGAGATGAAGGGCGCGGCGTCGATCATCGACAGCGTCGAGCACGAACGGACGATGCTGTCCGACCACACCGAGGTCATCATCGGGTACGGCGAGAACGACGTCGCCGTGGGCGACCAGTTCGAGATCTTCCGCACGGGCGAGCAGGTCCGCGATCCCGAGACCCACGACGTCGTCGGCTACGCGGTCCATCAGCTCGGTTGGCTCGAAGTGACCGAGGTCCATCCGGGGGCCTCGCGCGCGATCATCCGCGCTTCACGCAGCGAGATCGAACGCGGCGACCAGCTGCTGCCGCGCCACATCCGCGACATGGACATCGAGATCCAGCCGATGCCCGACGTCGAGGGCGTGGTGATGCACACGCCGGACATGCGCCTCGAGATGGCGTCGAACGACGTCGTCTACCTGAACCGGGGCACGGACCAGGGCCTCACCGTCGGAGCCCCCCTCGAGGTCTTCCGTCCGATGCCCGACGGCGTCGATACCGCCCAGGGCACGAAGAATACGCTGCCCGACGAGATCGTGGCCAAGCTCCTGGTGGTGGAGTCCAACGCCGACACGTCCGTGGCCCTCGTCACGCACACGCGTCGCGAGATCAACCGCGGCGATCACTTCCGCGGCGCGAAGACGCTCGGGCCGTAGCCGCCGCCGCGGGATCCCGGACCGTGACGGGCGCCGCTCCTGCGGGAGCGGCGCCCGTCTGCGTTGCGTTGATGCCCGGACGCGCGGGCGCTACAGCTTGGGGGCTCCCGGTCCCGGAGTACTGCCATGCATTGGCTGGATCCCCGGGACGATGCGCCCGAAGACCGCGTCCGTGTGGACGCCTGGCTCGCCGTCTGGCGCGCCTTCGCGCTGGCGCCGCAGCGGCTGCCCGCGGCGTTCCGCGCCTGCGCGGACCCGGAGTCGCTGCTCGCGGAGCACGGTGTCGCGCCGCTCGCGGCCTCCGAACTGCGCCGGGTCCGGACCGTGCTCGCGCGCGGCCATACCCGGCTCGTGCCGATCGCGTCGCCGCTCTACCCGCCGCGGCTGCGCCGGCTGGCCGACGCGCCGCCGTTGCTGGCGGTGCGCGGAAACCCGGCGCTGCTCGGGACGCGCTGCGTGGCGATCGTCGGCGCCCGCGCCGCGACGCGCTACGGCACCGAGGTCGCGACCGGGTTCGCGCGCGACTTCGTGCGGGCGGGATGGGTCGTCGTCTCGGGCCTGGCGCGCGGCGTCGATGCGGCTGCCCATCGCGGGGCCCTCGACGGGGGCGGCGCCACCCTGGCGTTCCAGGCCTGCGGTCCGGACCGGACCTATCCCGCTGCCAACGCGCGGCTCGCGAGCGACGTGATCGCGCGCGGCGCGCTCGTGACGGAGCTGCCGGTCGGCACGCCACCGCGCGCGCCGTACTTCCCGCTGCGCAACCGCCTGATCAGCGGCCTGTCCGAGGCCGTGGTCGTGGTCGAGGGCCGCATCCGCAGCGGCACGCTCACGACGGCGCGGCACGCGGCCGGGCAGGGGATCGACGTCTGGGCGGTGCCGGGTCCGATCGGGCGTCCCACCAGCGAGGGCCCGCTGCAGTTGCTCCGCGACGGCGCCGGAGTCGCGACCCGGGCGGCCGACGTGCTGGGAGCCCTGGGCGTGGACCTGGTGGAGTCCGAGCCGGTGGCCGTGCCGCCCACGGATGCGATTGCCCGCGCGGTCTGGGACGCGCTCGGCCACGAGCCGGCCAGCCTCGAGGAACTGGCCCGGCGTCTGCCCCACCCCCTCGCCGCACTGCGCGCCGCCCTCAGCCGGCTCGAGATCGAGGGCGATGTCGCCCCGGATCGCGATGGCCGCTTCTGCCGCGGGCTGCCCGCCTCGTCGGCCCGGGGCGAACGGCTATGATCGCGTGTACCCCGGGGGCAGGGCTCCCGGGGGCGCGCTCTCCGCCCGATTCGGACTCGGGCCCCACGGATGCGCGTCGCCCGGGGTCGCGCGCGAGCGCATCGAGCAGGAGGCATCCGCTGGGCACAGCAGCCGGCATCGAGGTGGTGGGCGCTGGGCTCGCCGGGTGCGAGGTCGCCTGGCAGGCGGCGTCCCGCGGCGTGCCCGTGCGCCTCGTCGAGATGCGCCCGCTGCGGTCCTCGCCCGCGCACACGACCGGCGACTTCGCCGAACTGGTCTGCAGCAACTCCTTTCGCGCCGCCGGCACCGGCAACGCGGTCGGCGTGTTGAAGGAGGAGATGCGGCGTCTCGGCTCGCTGGTGATGCGGATCGCGGACGAGACCGCGGTGCCGGCGGGGCGGGCGTTGGCCGTCGACCGCATCGCGTTCTCGCGCCGCATCACGGCCGAGGTCGAATCGCATCCGCTGGTCGAGGTGGTCCGCGAGGAGCGCACGCGGCTGCCCGAGGCCCCGGTGGCCGTGCTCGCCACGGGCCCCCTCACCTCCGCGCCGATGGCGGCCGAACTCCAGGCCCTGCTCGGCGAGGCCTCGCTCTACTTCTACGATGCGGTCTCGCCGATCGTGTACGCCGACAGCCTCGATTCGCGGGTCGCGTTCCAGGCCTCGCGCTGGGAGGACGGACCCGGCGACTACTGGAACCTGCCGCTCGACGAAGCGGCCTACGACGCCTTCGTCGATGCCCTCGTCGCCGCCGACACCGTCGCGTTGCACCCGTTCGAGAAGGCCCTGTACTTCGAGGGTTGCCTGCCGATCGAGGAGATGGCGCGGCGGGGGCGGCTCACGCTCGCGCACGGGCCGATGAAGCCCGTGGGCCTGGTCGATCCCGCGACGGGCCGGCGTCCCTTCGCGGTGGCGCAGCTGCGCCACGAGGACAAACGCGGCGTGATGCTGAACCTCGTGGGCTTCCAGACGAAACTCCGGATCGGCGACCAGAAGCGGGTGCTGCGGATGCTGCCGGGGCTCGGCGAGGCCGTCTTCGCGCGCTTCGGTTCCGTCCACCGCAACACGTACGTGAATGCGCCCCGGCAACTCGACGCCCGGCTGTGCCTGCGTGCGCGCCCGGGGCTCTTCCTGGCCGGCCAGATGGCCGGCGTCGAAGGTTATGTCGAGAGCGCGGCGTTGGGCTTCATCGTCGGTGTGAACGCGGCGCATGCCGCGATGGGCCGCGAGGCCCCGCTCCCGGCGCCGGTGACCGCCCACGGCGCGCTGCTGCACCACCTGGGCACCGCGCGCGCGGACGACTTCCAGCCGATGAACGTGAACTTCGGTCTGTTTCCGCCGGTCGGGAGCGACGACGGCCGCAGGCTCCGCAAGCGCGAGCGCAACGAGCGGCTCGCGGCGCGGGCGCTCGCCGAGATCGAACGCTACCGCGACGCCATTGGCGGCGACGCGACCGGTCCGGGGCCGTCATGAGCTGGGATGCCTGGGCCGACGCGTTCGAGCGCCACCTGCGTGCGGAACGAAACCTGTCCGAGCACACGCGGCGCGCCTACCTGTCGGACGTGCGCCAGTTCGAGGCCTTCGTCGGCCCCGGACGTCCGCCCGAGCGCGCCGACGCCGACGACGTCCGCGCGTTCCTGGCCGAGCGGCATCGGCAGCAGGCGCCCGCCACGCTGGGGCGGAAGCTGGCGTCGGTGCGCGCCTTCTTCCGCTTCCTGGTGCGCGAGGGTGGACGCGACGCGGACCCGACGGTCGGGATCCCGTCTCCCCGCGTCCCGCGGGCGCTCCCGCGTCCGCTGGCCGTCGACGATTGCCAGCGCCTGCTCGACGCGCCGGATGCCGACGCGGAGGCGACGCCGGCCGGCCTGCGCGACCAGGCGATGCTCGAGCTCCTCTACGGCGCGGGTCTGCGGGTGGGCGAACTGGTGGCGCTGGACGTGCGGGACCTCGACGAACACCGCGGCGAGGTCCGGGTCTGGGGCAAGGGGAGCAAGGAGCGCGTGGTTCCGCTGCCGTCCGCGTCCCAGGCCGCGTTGCGCCGCTGGCTGGATACGCGGCGCCACCCGGGCGTTCTGGCGGAGCCGCTTTTTCCGTCGCTGCGCCGGCGCAAGGGCGAGCTGCCGCGGCGCCTCGACGCGCGCGACGTCCGCCGCAGGCTCCGACGCCGCGCGCTCGAGGCCGGGCTCGCCGACCGCGTGCACCCGCACCGCCTGCGGCACAGCTATGCCACGCACCTGCTGGACATGGGCGCGGACCTCCGCGCGATCCAGGAACTGCTCGGGCACGAAAGCCTCTCGACCACGCAGAAGTACACCGCGGTCTCGGCGGAGCGCCTGGTCGCCGTGTACGATCAGGCGCATCCGCGCGCGCGCTCGAAGCGCCGCGGCCGCTGACGCCGGGCCCCGGCGCGCCCCGCCCGGATTCAGGAGAAGCAGTGCAACGGATACGATCGACCACGGTCCTCGCCGTGGTCCGGGACGGAACCATCGCGATGGCCGCAGACGGTCAGGTGACCGTGGGCGAGACCGTGGTGAAGCACGGCGCCCGCAAGGTGCGCCTGTCCGAGAAGGGAGAGGCGGTGGTGGGCTTCGCCGGGGGAGCCGCCGACGCCCTGGCGCTGACCGAGCGGCTCGAGACCAAGCTCGATGCACACCCGGGCAACGTGCGCCGCGCGGCCGTCGACCTGGCCCGCGACTGGCGGACCGACCGCGCGCTGCGCCGCCTCGAGGCGATGCTGATCGTGGGCGATCCGAGCGGAGCCTGGGTCGTGTCGGGCAACGGCGACGTGATCGAGCCCGACGACGGCGTCGCCGCGATCGGCTCGGGCGGCTCCTACGCGCTGGCCGCCGCGCGCGCGCTGATGCGGAGCACCACGCTCTCGGCCCGCGACGTCGCGCGCCAGGCGCTCGGCATCGCGGCCGAGATCTGCATCTACACCAACGACCAGATCGAAGTGGTGACGCTGCCATGACCGATTCCCAGGCGATGACCCCGCGCGAGATCGTTTCGGAGCTCGACCGCTACATCGTGGGGCAGCGGGCGGCCAAGCGCGCGGTCGCGGTGGCGCTGCGGAACCGCTGGCGGCGCCAGCAGGTGGAGGGCGATCTGCGCGACGAGATCTCTCCCAAGAACATCATCCTGATCGGTCCCACCGGAGTCGGCAAGACCGAGATCGCGCGCCGCCTCGCGAAGCTCGCCAACGCGCCCTTCGTGAAGGTCGAGGCCTCGAAGTTCACCGAGGTCGGCTATGTCGGGCGCGATGTCGAGTCGATCGTGCGCGATCTGATCGAACTCGCGGTCCACATGGTGACCGAGGAGGAGAAGCGGTCGGTGCTCGCGAAAGCGGCCGACCGCGCCGAGGAGCGGGTGCTCGATGCGCTGCTTCCGCAGCCGCCCGCGTCCGCGGGCCCGGGCTTCGTGGTGCCGGGCATGACGCCCGCGGCCCCGGAGCCGCCGCCGCCGGGTCCCTCGGCCACGAGCGATACCCGCGAGAAGCTCCGGCGCATGCTGCGCGACGGCGAACTCGACGAGCGCGAGATCGAGGTCGATCTCGCGGACGCCGGCGCGATGCCGACGCTGTCGGTCTTCGGCCCGCAAGGGGTCGAGGAGATGGGCGTCCAGATGAAGGACCTCTTCGGCAACCTGTTCGGGGGCAAGACCCGGACCCGGCGCATGAAGGTGCCCGCGGCTCGCGACGCGTTCACCCAGGAAGAGGCCGCCAAGCTCGTCGACCAGGACCACGTGCGGGAACTCGCGATCGAACGGGTGGAGCAGGGCGGCATCGTCTTCCTCGACGAGATCGACAAGGTGGCCGGTGGCGGCGAAGGGGGTCGCCAGGGGCCCGATGTCTCGCGCGAGGGCGTGCAACGCGATCTGCTGCCCATCGTCGAAGGGTCGACCGTGCAGACCAAGCACGGCCCCGTGCGCACCGACCACGTGCTCTTCATCGCGGCCGGCGCCTTCCACATCGCGAAGCCGTCGGACCTGATCCCGGAGCTCCAGGGCCGCTTCCCGATCCGGGTCGAACTCGAGAGCCTCGGCGAGGCCGAGTTCCTGCGCATCCTGAAGGAGCCGCACAACTCGCTGGTCCGCCAGTATTCGGCGCTGCTCGAGACCGAGTCCGTGACGCTCGAGTGGGACGAGGGCGCACTGCGGGCGATCGCGGCGATCGCGGCCCAGGTGAACGAGCGCACGGACGACATCGGCGCCCGTCGGCTCCACACCGTGATGGAGCGCCTGCTCGACGAGGTGAGCTTCGATGCGCCCGACCGCGCGGGCACCAGCGTGCCCATCGACGAGGCCTTCGTGCGCGAGCGCCTCGACGGGCTGGTGCAGGACGAGGACCTCTCTCGCTATATCCTGTAGGGGCCGGGTCCGCTGGACCGGAGGGGGAGAAGGCATGCGCCGCGCACGGGTACTCGCGGTCGACGACGAGCGGTTCTTCCGCGAGGCGATCACCGAGGTCCTCGAGGCCGATGGCATCGAGGTCGTCACGGCCGAGAGCGGGCGCGATGCGCTCGAACATGCGAGCGATCCCGGAATCGGGGCCGTGGTCCTCGATCTCCAGCTCCCGGACCTGCACGGTCTCGAGGTCTTCCGGGAGCTGACCTCGGTGCGCCCCGACCTGCGGGTGGTGATCCTGAGCGCGCACACCGATCAGGACAACGTGCTCGAAGCACTCCGGCTGGGCGCCTTCGACTATCTCGCGAAACCGCTCCACGAAGAGGAGCTGCGCCTCGCGGTCCGGCGCGCGCTCGATACCCATGCCCTCGACGCGGGCTGGGGCCGCCTGCGCGACCGGCTCGCACGGCTGGACGGCTGCATCGAGGATCTGCGTCGCCGCGGCGAGGAGGCCCGCATCGCGGACGCCTCGGACCGCGCGCAGGCGCTGCGGCAGTGGGCGGTCGAAGCCGCAGCCGACGTGCTCGGTGCGGCCAAGACCTCGTTGATGCTGCTCGACGATGCCGGCCACGAACTCCGCGTGGCCGCGGTCCGGGGCCGGAAGCTCGAGGCTCCCGAAATGGACGGGGTTGCCGTCGGCGGTGGCGTGGCCGGGAGGGTGCTCGCGCGCGGCGAAGGCCTGCTGGTGGCAGACCGCGGCAGCGACGAGCGGCTCGGCCCCGCCGACGCCCCGGGTCGCTACGACACCGGTTCGTTCGCGGTGACGCCGCTCGGTGTCGGAGCGCGCGCGATCGGCGTGTTGTGTGCCGCAGACCCGACGGACGGCACGCCCTTCGACGACGAGGACCTGGCGCTGCTGCGCCTGCTCGGAGCGCAGCTCGCGCAGCGGCTCGACCCACCCGCGATCGAAGAGCTGGATGATGCGCCCGTCACCGACGAACGTGCGGCCGCGATCGCGCGCGCTGTCTGCGACGCGGTGACGGCCGAGGTCGAGCCCGACCGCGTGCTGGCCGCAGCATTGCGCCCGATCGGCGAAACGCTCGGCGCGGCGCCGGTCTCGGTCTACCTGCCGGGTCCGGAGGGCGAGTTTGTGCGCGAGGCCGAGTGGGATGGCGGCCACCGCAGCGACCGCGCGGCCCTGCCGCCGGGCGGCATCGCCGGCGCGCTGATGGCCGGGAGTCCGCTCGTGGCCAGCGACGACGCCAGCCAGGACCCGCGCTACGACACCGCGGTCGACACGCCCGCCGATGGTGTGCCGGGCCCCCTGGTCTGCGCTCCGCTCCAGTTCCGGGGGAAGCCCCTGGGCCTCGTCCGGGCCTTCCCGGAACGCGCCGAGGACGCTTCGCCCGAACTCGCCGAGGTGATCGCCGCGGCCCTTTCGGCGGCGGTCCGCAACGTGCTCCTCTACCGCAGCCTCGTCGCCACGATCGACGAGGTGGCCGAGGCGCGTCGTGAGGCGGTGCGCAGGTAGCGGTGCGCCCGCGGTCGGTTCGCGGCTGTTCGCACGGACCCCGCCAGCTGTTAGTCTCCGACCCCCTGGAGGTGACCCGTGGTCCAGCAGTGGATCGACAAGGCCGAGGTGCTGATCGAGGCGCTTCCCTATATCCAGCGCTTCCGCGACAAGACGCTGGTCATCAAGTACGGCGGGCACGCGATGGTCGACCGGGACCTCAGCGCGTCGTTCGCGGTGGACGTGGTGCTGCTCAAGGAGATCGGGGTCGAGCCGGTGGTGGTGCATGGCGGCGGACCCCAGATCCAGCAGGGGCTCGACCGGCACGGGATCGAGAGCCGCTTCGAGAACGGGCTCCGGGTCACCGACGATGCGGCGATGGACGTGGTCGAGATGGTCCTCGGGGGGTCGGTGAACCGGGGCATCGTCGAGCTGATCCAGCGAGGCGGCGGCCGGGCCGTGGGCCTGACCGGAAACGACGGCCGCTTCCTGCAGGTGCGCGCCCGGCCGGGCCTCGGCCGCGTGGGCGAGGTGCTGGCGGTCGATCCGGCGCCGATCCGGGCCATCACCGAGGCGGGCTTCATCCCCGTCGTCGCGCCCATCGGCGTGGACGCGGACGGGGTGACGCACAACGTGAACGCGGACGAGGCCGCGGGCGCGATCGCGCGCGCGCTGCTGGCCGAGAAGCTGATCCTGCTGACCGACGTCGAGGGCGTGAAGGCCCCGGACGGCACGCTGCTGGGCCAGCTCACGGGCGCCGACGTCGCCAAGCTGATCGACGAGGGCACCATCGCCGGCGGCATGATCCCCAAGGTCCAGTGCTGTCTCGATGCGTTGGCCGGCGGCGTCCGGCGCACCCACATCGTCGATGGCCGGACCCTCCACGCGATCCTGCTCGAGGTCTTCACCGATCGCGGGGTCGGCACCCTGATCGCGCGCTGATCCCGCCCCGGGCCGGGGTCCCCGCGGGGCGTACGGCGTCCAGGAGGTGCCGTCCGATCGGCAAGTGGGGCGCATGGAGCCTCAGCTTCTGGCGCCGAGGGGCCGATGACGGCTTGGGCTCCACTGCCTGGTGGAGCGCCGATCGGGGGATCCTCGGATGCCGGTGGAGACGGGCGAACGTCATGCGCGAAAGGTGCGGCTGGCGGACGATTGCGACCCCACGGCGCTCCGGTTGAGCCCGACGGAGGGCTACTTGCTTTCGCGCATCGACGGACGGACCACGTGGGGGGAACTGCGCCAGATGGGGGCGCTCCCGCCCGACGCCGTGGACGCGTGCCTCGACGACTGGATCGAGGAGGGCATCGCGATCCTGGACGGCGAGGGCCGGATGGAAAAGGTGCGCCCCGAGGAGACACCGAAGCGCGTCCTCTCGTCCGGCCCGATCGAGGACCTGCCCGACGTCGATGCCTCGCTCGAACTGACCGTCGAGATCCAGCGGGAGCTGCTCGCGTTCGCGGGGCGGCTCGACAAGCCGTATCACGAGGTGCTCGGGGTCGCCTCCGACGCCGACGTCCGCGAGATCAAGAAGGCCTATTTCCAGCTCTCGAAGCGCTTCCACCCCGATCGTTATTTCCGCCGCAACACCGGTGCATTCGAGGACCTGATCGAGACCTGCTTCAAGCGGCTGCTCGAGGCCTACGAGCTGCTCTCGGATCCGAATACCCGTGCCGAGGTGCAGCGCGCCGAGTGCACGGCGGAGGCGCCGAAGGCCCAGGCCGCCGAGACCGGGACCGGTGCCGCCGCGCGAAAGCCGATCTCGAGCATCGAAGCGCGCAAGCGGCTGCGGAGGCGGGTCGGCCAGCTCTCGGGCCACAAGCGCGTGGTCCAGGACCGCAAGCGCAAGGCCAAGTCCTTCTTCGAGGCGGGCATGACGTCGTTCCGCGAGGAGCGCTGGATCGAAGCCTCGGGTTCGGTCCGTCTCGCGATCGCGTTCGACCCGGACAACCAGGCCTATCGCGAGAGCTTTGCCGACGTGCAGCGCAAGGCGCACGAGGAGCGCGCGAAGGCGCTGCTCAAGCAGGCAAACGGCGCGTATGAGATGCGCGACCTGAAGGAGGCGTACCAGCTCTTCGACGAGGCCGTGTACTACAGGCCCTTCGACCCCGAGCTGGCCCATCGCACCGCCAACCTGGCGTTCAGCGTCGAGAACGACCTGAAGCGCGCGAAGGAACTCGCGCAGCAGGCGGTCGACCTCGAGCCCGACAACGGCGAATACCGCAGGACGCTGGGACAGATCTTCGAGGAAGCCGGGATGGAGGCGAACGCCCGCCGGGAGTACGAGGCCGCCCTTCGGATCGATCCGAAGGACAAGGAAGCGAAGGCGGGGCTGCGCAAGCTCTGAGGCGCGGGGTTGCCGTGCGATTGGATGGGGCACCGCCCCCGTTGGAGGAAGACGATGAGTCGCGTGATCGGAATCGACCTGGGAACCACGAATTCGTGCGTGGCGATCCTGGAGAACGGCCAACCGGCCGTGATCCCGAACTCGGGGGGCTACAAGACCACGCCTTCGATGTTCGCGATCACGCAGGACGGCAAGCGGCTGGTCGGGCACCTGGCGAAGCGTCAGGCGGTCACCAACTCGAAGGCCACGGTCCACGGCGCGAAGCGGCTGATCGGCCGGCGCTTCGACTCGCCCGAAGTGGAGCACTCCCGCGAACTGTGCCCCTATGACATCGTGGAAGGGCCGAACGAGGATGCGCGCATCGAGGTCGGCGGAAAGACCTTCACCTGCCCCGAGGTTTCGGCCTTCATCCTGCGCGAGATGCGGCGCGTGGCGGAGGAGTATCTGGGCGAGCCCGTCCAGGACGCCGTCATCACCGTGCCCGCGTACTTCAACGACGCACAGCGCCAGTGCACCAAGGACGCGGGCAAGATCGCGGGCCTCGAGGTGCTCCGCATCATCAACGAGCCCACCGCGGCTGCCCTGGCCTACGGCTTCACCCGCAGCGGCGAGGAGAAGATCGCGATCTACGACCTCGGCGGCGGCACCTTCGACATCTCGGTCCTCGAGATGTCGGACGGCGTGATCGAGGTGCTGGCGACCGCGGGTGACACGTTCCTGGGTGGCGAGGATTTCGATCGCCGGATCGTGACCCACCTGGTAGACGCCTTCCGCGAGGCCGAGGGGATCGACCTGACGCAGGACGCGATGGCACTGCAGCGGCTGAAGGACGCCGCGGAGAAGGCCAAGTGCGACCTCTCTCAGCGAGAGACCGTCGAGATCAACCTGCCCTTCATCGCGAGCGACGACGAGGGCCCGCGGCACCTCTCGATGCCGTTCGAGCGCGAGACGCTGGAAGGCCTGGTGGACGACATCGTCCAGGGAACGCTCAAGACCGTGGAACAGTGTCTCCAGGACGCGAGCGTGGGCGTTGGCGACATCGACCAGATCATCCTGGTCGGCGGTCAGAGCCGCATGCCGCTGGTGCAGCAGGCGGTGGCCGACCACTTCGGAAAGCGCCCCCACAAGGGCGTGAACCCGGACGAGGTGGTCGCGATCGGCGCCGCGATCCAGGGCGAGTCGCTCGTCAGCGAAGACGAGAACATGCTGCTTCTCGACGTCACGCCCCTCTCGCTCGGGATCGCGACCTTCGGCGGTCACTTCGCCAAGCTGATCGAGCGCAACACCACGGTTCCCGTCTGCAAGAGCCACATCTTCACGACCACGCGCGACAACCAGAGCGCGGTGAAGATCCGCGTCCTCCAGGGCGAGGGCGACATCGCGCAGGACAACGATCTGCTCGGCGAGTTCGTGCTGGGCGGCATCCGCCCCGCGCGCAAGGGCGAGCCCGAGATCGACGTCTCGTTCGACATCGACGCGAACGGGATCGTCTCCGTCGCCGCGCGCGATACCGCGACGGGCAAGGAACAGTCGATCACCGTGAACGCGACCGGGACGCTCTCGGACGACGAGATCCAGCAGATCATCGAAGAGCAGGAGCTCTACGAAGTGGCGCTCAAGGAGTAGTGGCCGTGGCGGAATCTCCCGAACAGAAGATCGCGCGGCTGATGGCCGAGGGCCTCGACCACTACGGGGACGACGCGGTCGATGCAGCCGTCGCATGCTGGCGCGAGGTGTTGACGCTCGATTCGCGGCACCAGGTCGCGCTCGACTATCTCGATGCGGCCGGCTTCCAGGCCACCGCGGAACCGCCCGTGTCCGCGCCGGCTCCGGAAGTGTCCCTCGCCGAGACTGCGCTCGACCACATCGCGGCCGGCGAGTGGATGGAGGCGTACGAGGCCCTGTCTTCCCACACCGCCGAGAAACCCGGAGACCTCGAGGCCCAGGCGCGTCTCGAGCTGCTGCGGAGTCACCTCCACGCGGCCCACCGCGAGCGTGTGGGCGACGGCGCCGGCGTTCCCGCGGTCCGGATGGGGCCGGACGAGGTGCTCCGCTTCAACCTCCCGGCCAACGCGGGCTTCGTGCTCTCCATGATCGATGGACACACCTGTGTGTCGGACCTGCTCGCCCTCACCGGGATGGACCCGTTCGACGCCCTCCATGTCTTCACCCGGCTGATCGACGCCGGAATCGTCGAGGTGCGCGCATGAACGGCGCCGAACAATCCCTGCTTTCCCACCTCGATGCGCCGATCGTGGTCGGCGATCCGGACGGCAACGCCGTCTACCTGAACCCGGCCTTCGAGGGGCGCTTCGGGGCCGGACAGCTCGGGTCGCCGCTCGCAGAGCTCTTCGAGGGCGGCGCGCGCGAGGCCGTGCTCCGGGCGATGATCTCGGTCTGCGAGCAGGGCCAGACCACCCGCTTCCGGATGCGCGAAGGCGAGGTCGGCTTCTCGGCCGTGGCGTCCCCGATCACGGCCGAGGGCGAACGCGTCGGCGTCGTGATCCTGTTCAAGGAAGAGGTCGAAGGGATCGAGCGTCTGATCGCGATCCAGCGCGAGATGCGCGGCCCGATGGACGAGATCGGCAGCGCGCTCGAGATCCTCTTCGAGGAGACCGGCGGGCGCCGCAACCCCCACCACCGGGTGCTCGTCGAAGACGCCCAGCGCGGCTTCGGGCGGCTCTGCAAATGGATCGACGAGATGGACGTCCTGGTGTCCGGGGGCAAGGCGGTCGCCACGCAGGCCTTCGATCCCGCCCCCGCGCTTCGCGAGATCGTGCGCCGCGCGAGCCGGATCGCGGACGCGCGCGCGACCGGGATGGAGCTGCTCATTCCCGCGACGCTGCCGCCCGTCGACGGGGACGAGGGGCGCTTCGTCGAGGTGATCCTGCGACTCATCGAGTCGCGGCTCGAGGCCTCGACCCCGCCCGAGAGGCTCACGGTGTCGTGCCGGACAGTGGGCCAGGGGACGGAACGCGGGCTCCTCGTCGGACTCTCCGAGCACGGCCCCGGCTGCGACACCGAGGTCTTCCAGGACGAGCCAGTGAGCCTGGAGGCGGTCGCGAGCCTGGGCGCCGAACTCTGGACGCTGCCCCACGCCGGCATCGGGCGGACCACGCTGCTGCGCTTCCGGGTCTGATCCGGCCCGCCAGAGGACGCGCGCGCGGCCCGAATGGCTACACTGCGCGGGCTCTGGAGGACCCCCCATGGCTCGCCCCAAGGTGAACCGCGTCTGTCTCGCGTACAGCGGCGGTCTCGACACCTCGGTCATCCTGCGCTGGTTGATCGAGGAATACGACTGCGAAGTCGTGGCCTATTGCGCCGATGTCGGCCAGGAAGAGGAGCTCGACGGCCTGCCCGAGAAGGCCAAGGCCACCGGCGCCGTCGACTGCGTGGTCCGCGACATCCGCGAGGAGTTCACCCGGGACTTCGTCTTCCCCGCGATCCGCGCGGGCGCCCTCTACGAGGGCACCTACCTGCTCGGGACCTCGCTCGCGCGCCCCGTCATCGCGAAGCACCACGTGGATGTCGCGCGCGCGACCGGCTGTGACGCGGTGGCCCACGGCGCGACGGGCAAGGGCAACGACCAGGTGCGTTTCGAACTCACCTTCCGCGCGTTGGCGCCCGAGCTCCGGGTGATCGCGCCGTGGCGCGAGTGGGACCTGAGATCGCGCACCGACTGCATGGCGTACGCGCAGAAGCACGGCATCCCGGTGACCGCGAGCGTCGAGAAGCCCTACTCGATGGACCGGAACCTGCTCCACGTCTCCTACGAGGGCGGCATCCTCGAGGACCCCTGGACGGCCCCGCGCGAGGACATGTTCATCCTGACGAACGGTGCCGAGGAAGCGCCCGAGACCGCGGCCGAGATCGTGGTCGGCTTCGAGCAGGGGACGCCGGTGTCGATCGACGGCGAGCGCCTGTCCCCCGCGTCCCTCCTCCACCGCCTGAACCAGCTCGCGGGCGAGCACGGCGTCGGCCGCGTCGACATGGTCGAGAACCGCTTCGTCGGGCTGAAGAGCCGCGGCGTCTACGAGACGCCCGGGGGCACGGTCCTGCATGCGGCCCACCGCGCCGTCGAATCGATCACGCTCGATCGCGAGGTCATGCACGAACGCGACCGCCTGATGCCGCGCTTCGCGGAGCTCGTCTACAACGGCTTCTGGTACGCGCCGGAAATGGACTTCCTGCGCGCCGCGATCGAGCAGAGCCAGCGCAACGTCACGGGCGACGCCCGCCTGCGCCTCTACAAGGGCGGCCTCCAGGTCACGGGCCGGCGCTCTCCGGTCTCGCTCTACGACGAGGCGATGTCGTCCTTCGAGGACGCGGGCGCCGCGGACACCTACGTCCAGGCGGATGCGACCGGCTTCATCCAGCTCCAGGGCCTCCGCCTGCCCAAGGTCGACGCCTAGCGTCCTGGGCCAGCCTCGATCCGGCATTCCGATCGGCCACCTCCCCCCGCGAGGTCGAGCGGCGAATGCCGGATCAAGGCTGGATGGGGGCGTCCTTCTCCGCGAGGAAGCGGAGGAGATAGGGCACTGTCAGCTTCATCAGATCGACCTCGGGGGCGACCTCGGCCCCCAGCGCGAAGAGGTAGGAGAGCGTCTTCGCGTAGAGCAGCAACTCGTTCGGCAGGGCGAGGCCCGGCGTCTCGTAGAGCAGCGTCTTGGCCTCCTCCTTGAGCCGGAGCACGCGATTGCTCGACAGCGCGAGCGCTCCGGAGCCTCGGCCGCGCAATCGCGCCATCATCGGTTCCACCGCCGCGCGAACGTCGTCCTCGTGCCCCGGTCCGATCATGCCCATGCGGTGCATGCCGGCCAGGAAGTCGTCCGTGCGTCCCTGGAGCAGCGCATGGATGCCGAGCCGCAGCTCGCGGCGCAGTTCCGGCGAGAGACGCTGGCACAGCCCGAAGTCGACGAAGAGCACGCGGGGTTCGACCGCGGCCCGGGGCTCGTCGATGACGAAGAGGTTGCCCGTGTGCGGGTCCGCATGGAAGAGGCCGTCGACGAAGATCTGCCGGGCGTAGGCGCGCGCCACGGTGGCGAGCACCTCGTCCTTCGGGACCCGCGCGAGCGCCGACGGGTCGTCGAGGCGCAGCGTCGGGTACCAGGTCAGCGTGAGCACCCGGCGCGAGGAGTGCGAGGCCACGACCTCGGGAACCACGACCCGGTCGTCGCCCGCGAGGTTGCGGCGGATCTCGCCGGCGCTCTCGGCCTCGCGCAGGAAGTCGAGCTCCGCGCGGAGGCCGCGCTCGAACTCGCCGAACAGCGCGGGCGCGATCGCGGCCCCGCTCGCGCGCAGGCCCGTGCGGAGCACGCCGAGGTCGGCCGCGAGCGACCGCGCGAGCCACGGGTACTGCACCTTCACCGCCACCTCGCGGCCGTCGTGCAACCGTGCCCGGTGGACCTGGGCGATCGAGGCGGCGCCGATCGGCGTGGCCTCGAAGGCCGCGAAGGCATCGCCCAGGGGGCGTTGCAATTCCGCCTCGACGGCGCGCCGGATCGTGCGCATCGGCAGCGCCGGGACGTCGTCGCGCAAGCCCAGGAGGGCGTCCCGGATCGTGGGCGACACCACGTCCACGCGCAGCGACGCCAACTGCCCGACCTTGGCGAAGGGGCCCTTCAGCCTGCCCAGCGTCGCGGCCAATGCACGTGCTTCGCGCAGGGCCCGCTCCGGTCCCCCGCGCAGCCGGATGCCCAGGATCCGCAGCGCCAACAGCAGCAGGGCGCTCCACTGCGGCAGGCCGGTGGCCCGCAGCGCCCCACCGGCACCGCGCGGGCGCCCGCGGCCTGCCGGCAGTTCCGGTCGGGAGGGCGCAGCCGGGTGGTGGGTCACGGGCACGGGCTTAGCAGATCGGGCGCAGACCGCGGCAGGGC
>Ga0114931_10003114_pt1 | contig 21065 bp, 18 predicted proteins | sample 2SBtaG_FD_89579 | JGI IMG/M metagenome (GOLD analysis project Ga0114931, IMG submission 89579) | Deep subsurface microbial communities from Kolumbo volcano to uncover new lineages of life (NeLLi) - 2SBTROV14_V59a metaG | ecosystem: Environmental > Aquatic > Marine > Volcanic | place: Kolumbo...
CATGAAACAAGTGGGCTGTTGTTTAAAAAATCTTCATGTGTCTTTTCCCCTTCATGGAAATCCAAGCCAACTCTATTGTAAAGCTCCTTGTTCCGTAACGTATCGGAAAGCATTTCTTTAAGGTGGCCCCGAAGCCAGTATTTCCATGGCAATACAAAACCCATTTTCCTCCTATTTACGGGCATCTCAGGACACATTTCCTTGAGGATTTCCCGCGTTATCTTTTTTCCTCTCCAAAAACTGTGATGGTAGCCGCGGGGCAGCGCCAAAGCCGTTTTGACTACATTTAAGTCCAAGAAGGGAACGCGAAGCTCAACCGAGTTAGCCATGCTAAATACATCTGAATCTCTAAGCAATTGGTTCCCCATGTAAAAGTAGAGTTCTAACAAGGCGTTTCTATAGAAATCATCAGCGTTATTCGCCATTAATAACGTTTCTAGGGTCTCATCGGGAATCGCAAATTCTTTTGGAGGAGTTTCTTCATCGGGAAGACCGCCAGGAGCACCGCTCCAGCGAATAGAGCGATGGAGCAAATAAGTCTCACTGAACCCGCGAATGTCCTTTGCTTGGAGGATCTTCCGCAATCGAGCGGTATCTCTAAATCCGACCTTAAGACTAAGCTCGGCCAGCCTAGGAAAAAGTGAATGATATCGGAAGAGGAGCGGAACATTTCTAAAAGTAGTATAGCCCCCAAATAGTTCATCTCCCCCAAGACCCGATATTAAAACCTTGATTCCTTCCTGCCGAGCGACGCGCGATATTACATAGGTGTTAATCCCATCTGCAGTCGGCTGATCCATTGCGCTTAAGGCTTGCGGAAGAAAACTCGCTAGTTCCTGAGGAGTAAGAAATATAACCTCGTGATGTCCCTTAGTTTTCTTCGCTATAAGCCTGGCATATTCGACCTCAGAGAATTCCTCCTCGGAATAGCCGACAGTGAGCAGCTTGGGATCCCCGTTATCCTGCGACGCCAGCAATGCCATTAAAGAAGAATCAATTCCCCCGGACAGAAAGATGCCTAAAGAAACATCCGTAACGAGATGGGACTTGACAGATTCCGCTAAAGCAGCCTTCACAGAAGAAACCGCCTCAAAAAACCCGGGATGATTGTGACCGTTCGAAACATTTGCTCCAAATGACCAATATTGTTCTCCGTCTATTTGCGGTTCCGGTTTAAAAGAGATTCTAACAAGGTAACCAGGCAGAAGCTCCTTAATCTCATTTATAATTGTTGCCGGACGAATTACCGCTCCGTATATCAAAAAGGACTTCACCGCGTCCATGTTTAGAGAGAACTCCCTAAGATGTGACCTCTGGATTGCCTTTACTTCCGAGCCGAACATAAAAAGACCCGGCATCTCAGAGTAATAAAGCGGTTTAATGCCCATAGGGTCGCGAACCAAAAGCAACATCTTTGCTACTCCGTCCCAGAAACCAAAGGCATACATCCCTTTTATCTTGTTCAGAGCCTCTTCTCCCCAATAAACCAGTGCCTTCAGAAGCACCTCAGAATCCCCTTGAGAGAAAAAAGCCACACCCAATCCCTCAAGCTCTTCTCTCACCTCGCGAAAGTTATATATCTCTCCGTTATAAACCAACCAAGAACCCGTTGCAGGGTCCAGCATTGGCTGATTGGAACTCTCGCTTAAATCAATAATCGAAAGGCGGGCATGACCCAAAAATAATTTCCCATTGGGGAGAGGGATATTCTCGAACCCTACGGCATCAGGACCCCTGTATCGGCATGCATCTATCATCCTATGAACAGCTTCCTGCGCAGCCTTGGGATCAATTGTGGTCAATACGCCCGCGATACTACACATTGGAATTTACCGATTCAATCTTTAATGCTTCCAGTATTTGAGAGATTCTTTCATCGTACGAAAACCCGGCTGTAAGACACTTTTTTCTTCCGGCAGCAGCAATCCTTTGCCTTTCTTCCTCATGGCCGAGATAGTACTCTATCTTTTGGCACATCTCCTCCATACTTGAAAAATAAACCGCTTCCACATCTTCTGCAAAATGGCTCAGGTGTTCATCGGTGCGCTCAGCCAGCATTAAGCCGCCGCAGGCAGGTATTTCCACCGACCTTTGTGTAATAGCATCCCCAGCCAGCCTGGATAGAAAACAAAGATTGATCTTTGCCCCGCAGATAGCCTTAGCATAGTCATCATGCATAGCCGGCCTCCCCTTACTAGCATTTCTTACCGCAACAGAGGTCACCCGCTCCCACCTGTTTCCCCATATACATAACTTAACTCTTAATTGAGCTACTGCTTCCAAACAACTCTCTTTTGCAGGTTCCCAAGTACCGATAAAAGAGACATCACTGCCAAATTCCTTATACTCATCTTGAGAAAGGGGTACTGGTCGATGAATTTCCGGATCATATGCATTTCCAGAAAGAAAAACCTGTTTAGCTCCCTTTTCTTTTAGCTTGGCAACGTTATGTGTCTTAGTAGTTACTACAATGTCATACAAAGGCAAGCCCCTCCAAAGATGCCTGGAGCTGTTTTGCCTGAGAAAATAGTTGTCCGGGGAATAAAGCACGAAATATTTGACCCCGCTTTCCCTGGCAGCTTCAAGCGTGGAAGGCCATACGAACATACCTTTCTCTACCCATACCATCTCCGGGGCGCCTGTTCTAACGGTATCCATAATCATCTGATTAAACCGCGTGACCGCCGGGCCGATTCTAAGATGCCACTGAAACTTCCTCACAACTCCATAATACAATTGGAAAAAACGGTCGTATCCTACAGGCAACGTGTGATGTCCAAGCCTCTCCAATGCCTGTCGCCTCATCTCGTCCGTACCCCCAAAAGAAAGTGGACCGATGAACAAAACCTTCACGGGTGCACTTCCCTCTTACCCCTCAAACTCAATCCTAGTTCTATCCCCTCCAGCATTCTCTTCCTGCAGTTATCGATATTGTAATAGTTCACTCGCTCCAGCGCTTCTGTGCACACTTTGTTATAAAATTCTCTATCCTCAAGCAATCTCAAACACAGATCAGCTGCCCTTGCGGTGTCATACCATTTCACAGTTGTGAACGGATAGAGAAGGGTATGGGTCTCGATATCATCACTTACCACCATGGGTATACCGAGACAAGCGGAAATTAAGGCTATCCTAGCTTGAATCAGGCTGTGAGATAGATTTATACCTATGTAGCAAGGATTTACTTTCTCAAAATATCTGAAGATAGGCCTTAAAAAAGGTTGGATTTCGATTCTCTCAGAAATTCCTAGGGATTGAAACACACCCCGTGCCCGTGCCTCTTCATCTTTGCCATAATAGGTAAAGCAGATACCGTTAAGATCGTTTTTTCTCGACAATACATCTTTGAATGCTAGGTACGTGGTTATTGGAAGCTGGCTCGATATTCCTTGGAATTGAGTGGGGGCAGTGAGCAAAACTGTTTTATGGTCTTTCATCTCCGGACTAAGCGAGTAGGAATAAAAATTGTTTACATCAACTGGAACTGGCATGTGGAAAACATGCGCATCAGGGCAAACAGATTTATAAAATGGGATCGTATCTTTTAATATAACCCCTACCATGTCGGTGTACTGAACTGCCTCAAGATGAAGACCCAAGCAATCATAATTCAACTCCCTCCAAAACCTGTCCAACGCACCCGTAAAGGCCAGGGTAGGTATATCCAAATTTTTCCTGATCGTTATAAGCGTACGAGGTGGCGTTTCAGTCCATCCCCACTCCCATATCAATAAATCGTATCCCCTGAGCGCCTCCCAATCGACATCGCGCTCAGTGCCCATGTAGAAAGGGTTGGAATCCAGTATCTTTGCAAAGCTATCATACTCAGGCAATACAACGCCAGTAAGGTTGGCGAACCTACCTTTGACCATTTGATAGCCCATATTCAAAATGTTCTTTCCAATGGAACGGTAAGAGGCGTAATTTCTGTTTAACAAAATGGCGACTTTCATCTTTTTGGAAGTTGCTGGGAAGGGAAAAATTTGAAAAACGCTTCTTGAAACTCCTTTGCGGCTCTATCCCGGTTCATCTCCTCCTCAACCCATCTGCGTCCGTTGCAACCCAATTTCTGTGCCAGGCCCCGGTCTGTGAAAACCCTAACGATAGCTTTGGCTATAGCGTCGGGGTCAGTTGGGTCGACTAAGATTCCGGTGACGCCGTCTATGACAGCGTCCGGAACCCCTCCTGAAAGCCCACCTATGACGAGCTTAGCTGTGGCGCTTGCCTCAAGGAAGACTATCCCAAACCCCTCCGCAAGAGTCCCTCTGAAACCCTTCTTCTCTCTGCTACACATAATAAAGGCATCACAACAGTTATAGAGAAACGGCAGATCTGCATCGGAAACCCTTCCTATCAGCTTTACACAGTCCTTAACTCCATATCCCTCAGCCAATTTCTGCAAGTACTTCGTGTCGCTGCCCTCGCCGGCAATCACATAAAGAAGGTCGGGAACTTCCTTTAACACTTTGGGCAGTGATCGAATCACCATGTCTTGCCCTTTGTATCTGTATTTGGAGTTGAGGTTGCCGACGGTCAAGAGCACCGGCCGCCCCAAAACTCCGATAGAGGATGCAAAGTCGCGGGCATCAAGAGTGGGCATAAAGCGCTTGGGATCAGTGGAAGGCCTAATCTTCACTATCTTGCACGGGGAAACCCCTAGTGACTCTATATAGCTCCGGGTATAGTCGCTATTTGTCAGCACCAAATCGGCTTCACCGAGGGAGCTTCTGATTATTTTTACAAGCAATCTATCCATAATTTCCAAAGCATGTGTCCAAACCAAATATGGCGTGCCAAACTGTCGCTTAAGATACTGCGCGACAAACGCTGCATGTATGTGTCCACAATGAACAGTTAAAGAGGGCTCCCTCCTAATTATCTCTTTAGCCCTTTGATATGTTTGAATAAAATAAGACACGCCTCGTAGCCCGGGAATTCTTTTATGCTGAGGGAACCGATTGGCTTTATACAATTGAGCAGAATCAAATTCTTCGCTACCTCGCATCCATGGTGCAATAAGAGTAATTTGGCTCAAATCAAAACTGCTATATATGTTGAAAAGATAATTAGAAATTCCTCCACCTGCCGGTGGGAAATCCGGGGTTAGTAAAAGTCCGGGAGACAAGACGGGCAATGGTCTTTCTTTGATCACGCTTTTTGCATTTTGCATTTACAGAGATTAAACGAGTATTTTATGGCCTTATCGTTTAACACATATAAAAAACATTACGTCACTTATTCGAAGCTGACTAGCTCTGCTCAAGGCGAGCATATTCTTAATTAGAGATTTTACAAATTTTGACAAGGAAACCCCTGAGTCTTGCTTTCGCATTGCCGCAACTGAATTCTTAAGGCTCACCATGTTTAGAATAAATGTCGCAAGCTTAGAATTGTACCGAGCTTCTGTTACGTCAAAGCCACACTTGTTTGTTAACTGTCTAAGCGTATCCTCGGTGAAATGATAGCAATGCTTAGGGATATCAAGGTGCCAGTACGACTTTAAAACTTTCTTACCCACACAATCGAAGTTTGGGACAGCAATCAGGAGGCTACCGAAGCGCCTTAGAACATTGTGACACTCAATCAAAACTTTAGTCGGAGAATATACATGTTCAAGAGTGTGATAAATCAATATGCAATCAAAATAATTATCGGGATAATCCAGATTCTCTGCATTCCCTTCTTCAACCCTAAGCCCTCTTTTCTTAGCCAGATCAACCGCCTGGGTGTCCAGTTCCATCCCGCAGACTTCCCATCCCCTTTCTTGCGCCCATAACAAGCTTTCCCCCACACCGCACCCAATCTCTAACAGTCGCTTGCCTTCTCCCATATAAGGCAAATCGTAGAGGAAAAGATCTTTAAAAAGGCTTGTGAGAAACGACCAAAATAAATTATCACCCTCTGGATATTTCCCCTTATAAACCTTGAGTTTGTCTTTGAAACGTTGGACGGGGGTCTTCTCCTTTATATTGTGAGCATAATAATGGTCTGGATAATAATTCCCTATTTCTTCTTCTGTAGGTCTTGGACTTGTCATCACAAGACCACAGTCTCGACATTCGATTAGACCAAATGGCTCGTTGGGAAACAATCTTATTCCCGCCTCCATGGAAGAGCCACAAAGGTCACACGTTTCTACATTTTCGACTTCAATATGGTGCATCTATAGAAAGCAAACGGGTTTTTTCCAGAGGTTCTTTGAATTACGCCCTTTTAAAAAGCGGTTTTCCATTTAGGTACCTGAAAACAAAAAAGAGAAGGACAGAGAGTTTAATAAAAGTGGCGTACGTGAGAGCAAAACTTCTCTCTATGGCTAGGAAAAAGAAAAGTGAAAAACCGTAAAAAATTAGAGCATTATAATTTTTATTTCTTATAAAATACTCATAAAATGCACGATGGAAAATTCCTAATACCCCCATACCCAGAAGTATTCCAATAAGACCAAAGTTCAGATATAGCTCGCCGACCTGAGTAACGGCAATCCGTCCACCGGTGCCTAACCAATAATTGTCACGAAAGAACTCGCCCAACCCGGTTTCAGGCTTTCCAGGCCAGATAAGCCTCGGAATAAAAGCCGAAATCGGGGTAAAGTAGATAGTTTTCCCCCATTCGTAATCTTTCTCATCAGGCACTAATGCTACAATAGCAATCACAGAATCCGTCCCGTGCAACCGATCAATCATGGCTTCCCCAAAGCCAATCAAGTATCTGGTAATAAAACTCGAATTTCCCATACCTCCCGTATACCTTTCAACCGATTCCAACATAGCAGACGGCATCTGCAGAATCCTGGATTTTACACTTAACGTCGAACTAAAGGTTGCTCCCCGATAACCGATCCCTATAGGGGAGATTAGAAAAACAACTATTAACCCATAGAAAACCAATCTCTTTAAGCTCAATGATTTTTTGACATAATGATGAGCTACGACCAAAATGAAAATGATTAAAATCATGGGCTCTCTATAGCGCGTCAAGAGACCTAAAACTAACAATAGGGCAATAACAAAAAAGAACCACTCCCTGCTTACTTTTCGGCGATACTCTGGAGAAAAATATAAAATAGCATATACAAATAAAGATATGTAACAGAGATAAGACAGAACCATAAACAAGCCTGATGTAAATTCTTCGCCAAACTTGAATGGACTGTATCCCCAAATTCTACTAACTACGAACGGAAGCCCAAGAAAGAACAATGTCCTGGCTTTCCTCTGTATCGTTGCAGGATTCCACTGCGAGTGCAAATCGCCAATTCCTCGGGCTAGGAAGCGAGGTGCGGGTGAATAATATCCAATAAAGAAAAGCAATAATCCCAGAGTAACGTAAAGCATGACCTTATCAAGCAAGTAAAGATTCTTGACTACAAAGGGATTTGCTAAGTATAAATTCTGCTCGTAGGATAAGTAAAAACCTCGCAGGTAGAAATAGAAAAAATACATGGCAGTTACTGGCATTATGGGTTCAAATGGGTCTTTAGGAAACTTAAAAATCAGCAAAAAGCTTAATAAAGTGCCAAAGATGATATATGACACCCAGAACATCCATCTCTCGGAGTGATATTGAAAAACGTACATTCCTAAACAAAAAGAAGTTGCTAAGATTAATAAAAAAATAGCGGATGGAAGTAGGGCTTGTTCCCGATGACCTACTCGAACTTTTACAGAAGCAATATCCATCCGTAACTTACCTCAATGACAAAATTTATGATAAATGAAGGGAAAGAAAATGATGTAAGTTAACAACTCAATTTAGTTCAATCTATTTAAGACTGCGGAACTCCCCGAAATGGCTTTTCCTTAGAGACGAAAGTCTCACATCCTTTATTTCTCCCCAATTTGAACCGATTCCTACTGCTTTTGGAATAAGTTAAAATTAGTAGACAAACAAAGGGGGTAATCCCGCATCACGTCCAAAGGTCACTGGATAATCCTATGCCCGGAATCTTCCAACTGGCACCAGCAGCGAATGCAGCTTCCTCGCACACATCTGCAATATAAGCCACCTATACATCACTTAAAGCAGTAAGAACCGGCAAACGCACCTTAATCGCAACCTCGCCTGCGCCTACAATCCCAACGGAAAGCGCATTGTTTATGCTGGAGCGCAAATAATGAGCAACCTCTTCAATCCTAAACATGTGCGTCATATTCGAGCAAGGATGCTCTCTTGGCGTAAAATCTCCTCTGTACTTGTTCTTGACCAATGATGCATGAACGTCGTGCGGGCGTTCCGACCCAAACGTGCATTATATTCCGCATCAACAAGCAATTTGTAGATTGCCTCAGCAAATGGGGTTGCTTCACTTTGAACTAACAGATCTGTCCCATCGGTTACCGGCAGACCGGCGACCAGTTCTTGAGAAGCCACAATCGCTTTTGCACGAGCCATTGCTTCAATCAGTTTCAGTGGAACACCACCACGAACGAACATAGGCAACGCTACCACATTACATTCGTTGAAAAAACTTTCTGAATCCGGCAACACACCCATGATATCAACATAAGACAGTCTCCGTAGACGTTCACGTGTCTCATCCGGAAGGCCTCTTCCAGCAAGCCTAAGGCGCGCTGATGGGCAACGAGAGAGCAACACCGGGAAAACCTCTTCTGCGAGAAAACGAGCGGCTTCAAGATTGGGATAGAAGGAAAATGTTCCGATGAAGCCGACATTGTTGCCCGATGGAATGGGTCCCGGGCGAAATACTCGTTCGTCGAGCGTACTGGGGACAACTACTATATTCACGGCAGGAGCTACACGAGAGAATGCTTCTGCTTCTGCTAACGATGTTGCCCAAATCTCACTGCAACGAGGCAGGAAAATTCGTTCTTGTGACCGGCAAGATATGTAGTTTGCGTATAACCCCAGCCATTTGTCCAGGCGAGTTCCGGCATATTTTGCAAGGATAGAGGCCGTCAGATCGGTTAGCACGTCACTGGCATCAGCGATAACTCTATAACCATGATCGACCAAACAATCCACATAATGAACCAAGAAAGAAGGAAGTACCACGAAGTCAGTCCTTACACGTTTTGCTTCTTCCAGTATACGCTCGCGCGCCCCAACAGCGTCATATCGCATTGAGAAAGGATACCGATCCCCTGGCAAACCAAGTGCTCCTCTAATCAAGAAATCAAGTTTATGGGAAATAAGTGAAAGCTTAGTGAAATGATGCTGTGGCAAACGCGAACCAGCATACGTAACGCCATCGAATAGATCGACATTTTGAGCAGACTCCGGACTATACTGGGAGCGCTCCTCGGTTGAGTAGTAAAGGACCATGGTCTCACAGCCCAAACGCCGCATCAGATCAAGATTGCTAACCATGCGAAGGTGAAGTCCGGTGTTAGCAGGTAATGGAAAATCAGGGAGCAAACTAAGTACCCGAGGGCCACCCCTTAGGCTACGTCTAGGTTCATTGGTTATGGTGTCCTGTACGCTGTTTTTGGCAATCATCTTGGGTTCGATCACGTAATCAGGTAATAACAGATTTCAAGAGTAAGCAGTTTGACAAACTATTTCTTCTCAGGGTCCGAGACCAAAGGATAAGGAATGTCTGGAATCACAAAAAGAATGGAAGAGCTCATTATAGTATTTAAATGTTTATAATACTTTCGGATTGAAGTGTTGACTTAAGACCTGCTTCCAAAGAGACCGAAGGGGACCAATTCAACACTCGTTTGATCAGGGAGATATCCGCTATAAGATTCTGTCTCTCGGTCTTTCTCACTTTTGCCGGATTCGTTTCTACTCTTAGGGGATAACCGATGATACTCTCTAGGCATTTAACAATATCCCACACAGATGAGCCTATGCCCGTACCAATGTTGAAAACTGTTTCTCCTCCTTCATACGTAGCCAACCTGTATAGTGCATGTGCCATGTCCTCAACGTAGATATAATCCCTCTTAGGGTCCATATTACCAAGCCTTAGAACCCTACCCTCCTTAAGGCAGTCAAAGATATCAGGCAAGAGATGGGGATTGGTCTCGCCCGGGCCGTATATATTAAAAAATCTCGCTATCGCAAATTTTGTCTTCGGATATTTTTTTTGGGCTAATGATATTAACTTCTCACAAAAGTATTTTGATTGTCCATATATGTTAAACGAACCTAAAGGATCTTCTTCCCTATGGGGGGTGTCAGAGGGAAGATACACATCTCCCGTAGACGCCAACACAAATCCCCTTGTGGGGGTATGTTCTAGTGCATCCAATATGGTCTGGGTTCCGGTTACATTTACATGGATCGTTTCCCTGGGATTAGCAATGCAGTACGGGATAAAATGAATCGCCGCTAAGTGATAGATCATATCCGGCTTGGAGGCTTCGATTACTGTTCTGATGAAGTCAAGGCCTGTGATGTCTCCTTCAATAAACACAAAGTGCGGATCAGAAATAAAAGGTTGAAGATGCCTCTTCGTCCCATTGAAAAAGTTATCTACAGCAGTAACCTGCCATCCTTCCTTGAGCAGCCGCCGTACCAAATGCGGTCCCAAAAATCCCGCTCCGCCCGTGATAAGTGCATTCTTCACAATATCCCCTTGCTATCCCTTAAATAAGAGTTCTCATTTGGCAATTTGAGCTAAGACGTATTATGGGGGATATTTTAATAAGGAGCTGATTACGTTCTATACTAGCTCCTTTAATAAATTGGTATCTCATCAGACTCACCAATATAAGCTATTTTGGACTAATCAATTAATAGGGGTTTTTCCAAGGTTAATATCCAACGACACCAGAGTCCTTTAACAACACTATGATCCCCTCCCCCGTTTATCAATATTGGATCTCTTCATAGACCCTCATCATCTTCTCCATCACAGGATAAGCTGAGTATTTCTCCTCCAAGAGTCCTCGCGCATTCTCACGCATTATTTTACGACTTTCAGGATCATTAAGAAGTTTGACAACTTTGTCCGCAATAGCCTCGTCCTCTTCAGCCACAAAACAGTGAACCCCGTTCTCATAATCTATCCCCTCTACCCCTTCCCAGGTTGTCACTACCGGAACGCCGTAAGCCATGGACTCCATGACTTTTACCTTGGGGCCGCTTCCACGAGAAGGGGCATAAACCATTACAGAAACCATAGAGAAAAACTCCTTGGGATGAGGAAGATTTTCCTCCAACGTGACGTCAGGCATGGGCATAAATTTGCCCAAATACTTCCTAGCGTTCCAACCCGCAACTAATAATTTAGCTTGCGGAACAGCCTTCTTAATAAGAGGCCAGATACGAGTCAATAACCGCTCAGCAGCGGAGCGAGAAGGCTCCCAGTGCATCGAGCCCAACAGCCCAACTACCGGCTCGCTTATCATAGGTTGAAGAGGATAATTCGATAGGTCTAAGGCAAAGGGCAGAACCCAATAATTTGCATTAGGATTAATTGTCTTTGCCCTTTCCAAAACTCTTGTGGAAAACACTCGCATGCTTTTTGTTTTTTTTATGATCTTATAAGTAGCTCTTTCCATCTGTAGAAACTTTTTTCTCTCGCCGATGGAATTGAACTTCTTATCCTCCCAATCGATAATTTCAAAATGGGTGATATTAAGCAGGCTCCTCGGAATACCCAGACCGAGCCAGCCTGTCCAGAGCTCCTCTAAATGAAGCACATCGTATCCTTTTTTGAGCTCAACTTGCAGAGAGTCATAAAGACCATCAACATAGCTGAGTTCACCGAATGGTCGCAAGACGTTTCGCCATTTCCGCCTTAAAACATTTAAATCCGGTTTCATGGGAAAGAAACGAACATCCACGCCGGGGTTCCCGCCGCTTACATTCAGTTTATTGATTCCATCGCGTACCAATTTCTCCGACTCCTCAGATGCAGTCATACATAGAACCTTATGACCCCGGCCCGCAAGGCCCGTTATCAGCACATAGAACCATTTGGCAACCGTGCTGCCAAAAGGGTGAGGAATAGCAGGGGTTACAACAATTACCTTCACGACTAGGTTTCCCCCAACGCTTTTATGTATACACTTAAAGTCTCCTCGGCGGTTTTCTGCCAAGAAAAGGACTTTGCCCGCTCAGTTGAGTTCCAGCAAAGCCTCTCATGCAAAACGCGATCGGAAACAACTTTAACCATCTGCTCAGCAATAGTTTTAGGGTCTTGAGGATTGAATAGGAGCCCAGCCCCATTCAACACCTCCGGCAATGATGTCTTTGACGAAGCAATTACTGGTATCCCCGAAGCCATGGCCTCCACAAGCTGAAGGCCAAATCCCTCGTATAAAGAAGGATACAAAAACGCCATAGCGCCCTGATAAAGGGGGGGGAGATCATGGTCATCAATCCTTCCTGGGAAAACAATCTTCTCCGAGATACCCAATTTTTGGACCATTTGCTCTACCATCGGGAAACCCCACTTCTTCTCACCAGCTAGAACAAGCGCAGGTAATTTACCAGAAACAAGCCCATAGCCCTTCAGAAGAGCCGGTATGTTTTTCTTTTTATCAAATCCACCAAGATAAAGTAAATATTCCCGGGGCAAGTTGTATTTATTCTTAGTAAATTCAATTTGCTCGTTGGACGCTTTAACGTAGAAACCTTCGTTAGCAGCTTCGTATGTAACTATCACCTTTCCCTCGGAGACGCCCCAGTAATTACATATGTCCTTTTTAGAATGCTCTGAGACGGTTAGAATCGCGTCAGCACTGCGTATGGAAACATAATCAGCATATTTCCGTCTCAAAAGGGACTTAAAAGGTGTGGATTCAGAAAATTCAGGCTTATTTTCAATGATATCATGCCGGGTTAACAAATACTTGCACACCCGCCAAAGAGGCAAGCCGCGATTGGCAGTGGCATGGAAAATGCCTATACGATGCTTTTTAAGTTGGCGAGGAAGCTCAAATTGCTCCCAAAGAATCTCCCTTCTGGCTTTGAATACGACCTGATTGAGATTCAAAGCTCTTTGAAAAACGGGGTTAATTGGCTCTGGAGAGAAGGAGTAAAATGCAAGCAGGCCGTTTGAAATTTCCCCTAAGCTCTTAATCAGTTCAAAAGTGTATCGGCTAAACCCCCTTATCTCCTCTTCAATAAGGGGTCGGCCGTCAAAACCAATTTTAATTGTTTTGCTTTCCATCAAAATCGGTTAATTTTCAGCCTTCGATTCCTTTTTCGCCACTAATAACGATCCATCAGCATAATCCACTCCAAGAACGTAGCAAATTGCACGTTTCATAAGGAATCGAAGGTTATCTAAAATCTTTTGTTTTTTAGGCAGAAAAACAACCCTGAATATTTGGCAACTATACCCTAATGCACGGAAATAAGTCCACAAGTCTTGTTGAGGGTATTGCTGTATATGAGTCATATCTCTTGCCCACATTGGATAAATACAAGCCGGATTAGGGGTCGAGATTATGAACTTGCCCCTAGGCTTAAGGCACCTCTCAAGACCAGCGATAGTAGAAGAAAAAGTATCCAAATCCATATGCTCTATAACTTCAAATAGAAAAATAGAATCGAATTGCCCAGAAATCTCTTCAATAGTAGCAAAGTCGTGAGGGTATTCTTGACTGAGGTCAAAAGTTTTATATTCACCAGAAAAACTCTGGCCTAGAAATTTGTTCCTTAAACGGTTATCTCCCGAACCAAAATCTAATATAGATTGATCAGATTTTGTTGTTTCCCAAACAATTTTTTCTACCTCGTTAAACTCATCATCCCAATACCATCGGTAGCAAGGAATTTTAGATATCAAATGGAACTCTTCGCGAAATTTCATCCTATTCCAATAAGAAGAAAACAGATTAGGCAAATGGCCAGACATTCTTTCCGCAGATTCTTTATTAGGCATAATAATCCTTTTTCTTTAATTGGTTTAAATTTTGAATAGTTGGGTTTGGAAAGTTTTATTGATTTTCCCAAGATAGCCTAGGACTAGATTTTTTATAAGGCTTCTATCCTCCTTGTCAAAAAGAAACGAGGCTCCAATGAAAAGTATTAAAAGTACGGATACAAAGCAAATAAGGATTAACGTAGGTAAGTCGTTTGCCAATACTTTAATTAACAATAAGAACGGTACAGTTAAAACTATTACTTTAAAACAGGGGTAACAAATTAGGGTTATATAATTCCTAAGGGGGCTCTTCAAGACATATATATTAAAATAAATAATATTCAAGAAAGAAAGTGATAAGAAGGCTAAACATATAACCACTGAGGTGCCTACTATTCCATAGTATTTTGTTATAAAAGGTAAAAAAATAAGGCAAAGTATAGAAACTATTGAATGGAATAGAGCTGTAATCCGAGGTTTGCCAACACCCTCGATGGACACTGCATCCAACGATGCTACAGATATTAGGAAAAAACCTATAGATAGAAAGATGAGCGGTGTGGCTCCATGATCTGCAAAATCAAGCCCGATCCATAATCCAAGGATCTTGTCCGCAAAGACCGCAAATACAAGGGTAGGTGCAAGTGTGAGAAGCCAAAGCATTTTGGTCACCCTAAAGTAAACTCTTTTATAAGCTATCATTTGATTCAAAGATTTTTTCTCGCTAGCAAATGGCATAAGGACCAAAGCGATGTTGGAACCCATAAAATTCAATTTTTGAGATAAATTAAATGACACAATATAATAGGGAAGCATAGAGATAGGCAGAAAATAACTCACAAAGAATTTGTCTACGTAGAGAATGGTGATACCTCCCAAACGACTAATCATAGAAAAAAACCCGAAGCTCCATATAAGTTTGAAATAACTTTTATGGAAACGGGGTATCCAAGAAACTCCACCCGGCAGGTAACGATTAGCTAGTAATATATGTACGACCAAAGAAAGCCCGCTAAGCATTAAATTTAACCAAACAATCTCAATAAGCCCTTTGTTGAAAAATAAAAGAGCTACAGACCCAAGCGTATATAAAGAGTAAAAAACCGATTGGGTAAGATTAGAAAGATCAAATCTCTGAAGGCCCCTAAATAGTGAACTATAAACACCCACGAGTGAAGTAAAGAAAAACACTACTGCACTTATACGAATAGCATTAATTGATTCAATCAACCAGATATCCGGGATATTGAAAGCATGCTTAGCTAGCCAATCCGCAGAAAGTATAACGAGTGCCGAAGCAAATAAACCTAAAGACAAAGATACGAAAAGAGCTACAGAAAATGATTTCCTTATCGCATCCCTATCGTCTTTTGCCCAAAATTCAGAAATATACTTGGTCAGAGCCCACCCAAACCCTAGGTCTAGAAAAGAAAGAGAACCAATCAAAACCATAATAATAGAAAGAATACCGAAGGCCTCCGTTCCCAGATTTCTGATTATGTACGGGGTGGTAAAAAAGGCCAAAAACAAAGACCATATCTGAGTCGTCAAAACAACCCCTGAATTAGTTAAAAGGTTTCTTTTTGTCATTGAACCCATTGAAGTGGACCCCATTGGTTAGACAGATCGTTCGGTTTATCAAGTGATAAGCCTGCTATGTTTAAGCTGCTTTTAATTGAGACTTACCGTAATAGTACACACCCATATCTCAATTATCTCAATGGGTTGCGTAAGGTGTTTAATCTATATTTGTTATGGAGATATTATTTCGTGTGTGATCGGAGCCTTTCCAAGTCCTCTTCGACCATCATCTCAACTAACTCGTTAAAGCTTACTTCAGGTTCCCAACCCAAATTTTTTCGTGCTTTACTGAAGTCTCCACATAGTTCATACACCTCTGCAGGTCGGAAAAGCCTTTCATCAACCCTCACATAATCCTTCCCGTCGAGCCCCACACAGTCGAAAGCCAATTCGACAAAATCCCCAACTGAATGGGTCTCTCCGGTAGCTACAACATAATCCGTGGGCTCTCTCTGCTGAAGCATAAGCCACATTGCTTCGACATAGTCCCCTGCATAACCCCAATCCCTTTTACTATCCAGGTTACCAAGCGTCAATTCATCAGCCAAGCCAAGCTTTATCTTCGCCACTGTAGAGGTGATCTTCCTGGTTACGAACTCCATCCCCCTTCTGGGAGACTCATGATTAAAAAGAATTCCGCTTAACGTAAAAATGTTGTAAGCCTCCCGATAATAACGGGTTAATTCGAATCCCGCGACCTTGGAAATTCCATAGGTCGAACGAGGATGAAAAGGGGTATTTTCATTTTGGGGTGCTTCCCTTACAAGCCCAAACATCTCGCTTGATCCCGCGAAATAGAATCTACAATTAGGTACCACGTCCTTGATAGTGGACAAGACATAATGAGTGCCATCAATGTTGGTATTTAACGTAGAAAATTCATCTTCAAAGGAGTAACTCACGAAGCTCTGAGCAGCAAGATGATAACATTCCTCGGGCTTCACCACATTTACCACATTGTAGACACTCGGATAACTTTCCAAAGAAGCACCATGCAGGGTTACCTTGTCAGCAATGTGCCTTATACGCCAGAGCCTATGCTCAGGGTTTTCCAGAGCGACTCTACGCACAATACCGTGAACATCGTAGCCTTTACTCAGAAGGAATTCCGCGAGATACGAGCCATCCTGACCCGTTATTTCGGTAATAAGTGCGCGTTTCATACTCTCTCCTTAGTTATGAATTTATATTGTGTTAGCAAAACACGTCAAAACGAGGTTTACAGCTCATGCCTAAAGCGCCTACAAAGCACAACTGTTAGATCATGAACTTGCGTATTATGGATTTGGGATGGTCCTTGTTTTTTGACAGGTTGTTTCGTCATTACCGTTCCGAGACTTAGAAAAGAGCCATGGGAAATCACGGCCAATTACCCTGATCGTGATGAAGGGAAAGATGCTTTACAAGCCAAGTTAACCTGCTGATATAACAACGCACTACATTAGGTTGCCAGATAACCTTTTTCTTGCAAGTACGCTTCTAAAGCTGATACCCATGAGCGCATGTTGCCCAGCCCCAGGCGTCTTAAGCTTCCATGCTCCAGTATTGAATACGCCGGACGACGGGCTTTGGCTCCATAGGATTCCGTAGTGGTTGGCGCACAATCAGGCTTAAGTCCCAAAAAGTCAAAGATTTTCTGAGCAAACTCGTACCAGGAACAACTACCTGCATTGGTAACGTGGTATAGGCCATAGGCATCCGTCTCGAGGAGCTCTTTTATCTTATGAGCAAGATCCTTTGTGTACGTGGGCGTTAGTATCTGGTCGTTTACCACACGGATTGACTTATCCTGCTCAGCTAAACGGATCATCGTTTCCACAAAGTTGCCTCCTTTGCCGCTTGAGCCAACTGCGCCGTAGAGTCCCGAGGTGCGCACTACATAATGTTTGGCACAGACATTGCGCATAAAGTACTCTCCCGCGAGCTTGGAAACCCCATAGACGTTCAAAGGATTAGGAGCGTCCTCTTCTATGTAGGGCGTGCGCTTGTCGCCCCCAAACACGTAATCGGTGCTAATGTAAACGCAAGCCGCAGCAAGCTCAGCGCAGACCATGGCCACGTTCAAAGCCCCAACAGAGTTCACGGAAAAAGCGACATCAGGGCGGCATTCACTCTCATCCACCCGGACAAAAGAAGCACAATTGACCACGGCAGCCGGACAAATCTCTCTAAGCGCTTGCGCCACCTCCGCCTGGCTAGTGATTTCCAATTGAGCGTGTCCCAATGAAATGACCTCGTAGTTGGCCTCACTTAAAACCCGTGCCATATCGCTACCGAGTTGCCCTTTGTTCCCAATAACCAGCACCTTCACAGCTAAGCCTTCCCCCAGTTGGACCGGTATACCTGGTCGTAATAGTCCTGATATTCGCCTTTTGTGGCTCCTTCAAGCCACTCCCTATGCTCTATATACCAGCGCATGGTGTGCTTAAGCCCCTCGTCAAACGGCAGTTCAGGACGCCAGCCTATTTTTTTCCGCACGAGCTCTGAATTCATGCTATAGAGTCTATCATGGCCAGGCCGGTCGGCCACGAACCGAATTAGACCAAAGAGCTGTTCCGTATCCCACCCGGTCTCTTCGGCAAGGATGCGGCAGATTGCATGCACCACTTCCGTGTTCGTGTATTCCTCTCCCGTGCCCACGTTGTAGATCTCCCCCGGCTCGCCGCACTCAAGTATCCCCAATATCGCTCTCACATTGTCCTCTACAAAGAGCCATTCCCGGCGCTGAAGACCGTCACCATATATAGGCAGCTCATCGCCCAATAGGGCGTTCCGAACCATCAAAGGTATCAGCTTTTCGGGAAACTGGTAAGGGCCGTAGTTGTTTGAGCTTCTCACGATTATGGTGGGCGAGTCATAGGTGCGGTGATAAGCGAGGCATAGGAGATCGGCCGATGCCTTGCTGGCCGCATAGGGGCTGTTCGGCCTTAAGGAACTGAGCTCTATACTCGGCTCCTGACCAGCCACATCTCCATACACTTCATCGGTTGAAATGTGTAAAAATCGCTCTACTCCGCAACTTCGGCAAACCTCAAGCAATACTTGGACACCCATAACATTCGTATGAAGAAACGGAGTCGAATCTAAGATGCTCCGGTCCACATGAGTCTCAGCCGCAAAGTTAACAATTGCCCAGGGTTTTTCTTCCTGAAACAAATTATCAACTGTTTTCCTGTCCGCGATGCTCCCTTTTACAAATCGGTAACGGGCACTTTCGGATACGTCCCTAAGCCGCTCCAGACTACCTGCATAAGTGAGCTTGTCCAAGTTCAAAATCCGCCAATCGGTAGAACAAAGTAGCAGCCGAATAAAACGACTTCCGATAAACCCGCAACCACCGGTAACTAAAACTTTCCTCACGTATCCCCCCCCCTTAGTAGACAAAATTGTTGTGAGCTTTAGAAAGAAAAGGAAGCTGGGCGTCGCTTTTTGATAGGATTGGACTTTGGCTTTGTATCGGCCAGTCTATACCTAAAACCGGATCGTTCCAAAGAATCCCTTGCTCAAACTCTGGAGCGTATTCATCTGTCACTTTATAGACCACATCCGCTTCACTGCTCAGCACGTAAAAGCCATGGGCAAAACCCATCGGAATGTAAAGCATATGATGGTTTTGAGACGACAACACTCTGTCTATGCACTTCCCATAGGTGGGCGATCCAAGTCGAATATCCACAGCAACGTCATAAATCTCCCCTTGCATCACACCAACGAGCTTCGCCTGCGCTCTGGGATGTATCTGATAGTGGAGCCCCCGCAATACACCGCGCTCAGAATGGGAATAGTTGTCCTGGACAAAGACCTCTGGAACACAATTGGCCTTAAATTGCGAGCGTTTATAGGTCTCCATAAAAAAACCCCGCCCATCCTCAAATACCTTGGGCTTTACGAGAATGACTTCGGGAATTTCAAGCCTCTCAAATTGGAACGGCATATTACAGTATCACTTGAACATCTGCTTGCCCAGGCTTAAATCCGCCACGAGCTTCTTGAGCTGCCGGTTCTCTTCCTCAAGCTGCTTCAGGCGCCTGAGCTCGCTCACACCCAGCCCACCGTACTTCTTTCTTCCAGTTGTAGAATATAGCCTCGCTTATACCCATCTTCCGGCATACCTCTGTTGCCTTCGTACCGGTCTCCGCCTGCCTCAAGGCAAACGCTATCCGCTCCTCGGTAAACCTCGACTTCTTCATAGCAAAATCCCTACTTTTAACTGGTTCAGTTTTCCGGGGGAGGTCAAAAAGTAGATAGCAAAGAAGATGCAGAAGGAGATACTTGATGTCTACAGCTGTTAACTAATCTCTTGCTCATCCTGCGGCTCATGAATATTTTCCAAAGAAATGAATGTGTTAAATGCTTATCCACCTAGCAAACCTCCCGCAAATAGTTCATAAACTTGAGATGCAGTTACAAATTCAGCACTAAGCTCATTGCGTAACCAGTTGACGTTACGAATAAAATGCTTGATGCCATTTTTATCAAGCTCTTCAGGATGAAAGAAAAACGTCCACAGGGTACTTCGAGATGAAGGAAGAGAATTCCATGCACTCGCAATAGTCCTAGTCTTATTTTGCAATCCTCTCATCGAAATACATCTATTTGTAATTCTACGAATGAGACGCATGTAGGTCCCTAAGAAAGAATTGGGAAATTGTGTAATCGGAACTTCAAGCAGTCTTAGATTCCCTATGTGCTGAAAGTCCTCGAAGGAAGGATGGTATGGGTAGTTAGGAGCCCGCAACCAGTCTATAGCTATGTTTTCGTATCCAGTATATATCCACACTATGTTACCAGGTAATGCAGAAAAATCTATTGATACACCTAAATCATTAAGTCTTTGAAAAATTGTATTGCTTCCAAAGTCCCAACCCGTGCGAGTTGCACGTATGTCAAAGTATTGGTTGAGTGTCTCATAGGATTCGGCTAACCATAATGGGTCAGGATCGAACCGAAAGTAACCTCGCTGCTTATCAAATGAAATTAAATGCATATGCCAACCAAGCTCGTGCTCTCTTTCAAGCAAAAGATCCCATAGTGACTGCCTTGCCATATAGCCCGAAGCAAAATTACCTGTGCTGAACTTGATACTATAGTCAGACCGGATAAGCCAAGTTATAGGTGGTAACTCGTATTGCATAATATTCAATAGTTCTTCAATATTACTCAAACAATCCCATATGCCTTGTCCCACTGGACGACTTAACAATGGAGGAAGAATAGGATCCACATCACAACCTATGAGGACTTTCATAATAATCTGAAATTATTGGAGTTAAACGGTTGGTAGTGTCAAGAATTTTTCGCACATTTTTTGGTGGTCCCCGTCTGGTCTTCTATTCTTAAGTTATGGTTGCCTCTCTTTGCCGCTCTCCAAGGCGGTCTATCTTAAGATATTGTTTCAGGCCCCATCTGGTGCCGGCTATGTGTCTAAGCCTGGCAGCTGCAAGCATCAGGGCAGAGTTCCCATCGGGGAATGAGCCCACCACATTGGCTCCCATAAAAGCCAGAAGGCTTTTATGGGGACCCTATTGGATCTCCGCCTTATCTCCTTCATGATCCGCTCAAGGGGATTGTTTGTTCTTATCCGCCTCCAGTGCTCCGAGGGGAAATGATAATAACTAAGTGTCTCCTCAATCCCCTCGCGCACTATCCTAGCCGCCCGTGTGAGCTTCATGCCCTCAAGCTTCTCGGCCACTAAGGC
>Ga0114931_10003115_pt1 | contig 21058 bp, 21 predicted proteins | sample 2SBtaG_FD_89579 | JGI IMG/M metagenome (GOLD analysis project Ga0114931, IMG submission 89579) | Deep subsurface microbial communities from Kolumbo volcano to uncover new lineages of life (NeLLi) - 2SBTROV14_V59a metaG | ecosystem: Environmental > Aquatic > Marine > Volcanic | place: Kolumbo...
CCTGCGTCGAGGAGCTGCTGAATCACCTCCCGGTAACGATCCATGCGCCGACTCTGGTAGTACGGCCCCTCGTCATAGTCGAGATCCAGCCAGGCCATGCTCTCCAGTATGGCGTCTATGGAGACCTGGGTTGAGCGCTCACGATCCGTATCCTCGATACGCAGGATGAAGGTACCCCCATGCCTGCGGGCGTAGAGCCAGGAGAACAGGGCGGTGCGGGCGCCACCGATGTGCAGATAACCGGTGGGGCTGGGTGCGAAACGGGTACGGATCTCCATAGGCTTCAGACCAGGCTGGGGAAATTGAGGGCGGGTGTGGGTTGTACCAGAACCCGGTTTTGCGGGCAACTCGGGGACCGGCATAGCGCAGACTCTCCGCCGGGCGCCGCACTCACTCGCAGGCATAGTGGATGAGCAGGCCCGCGTTCTTGTCCACGGCCTGCCCCAGGCTGATCACCCCGCGGCCCCACAGGGGAAGGTCTTCCCGACGCAGATAGACCTCATTGCCGCCCATACCCCGCACATAGGTCCCGTTCGTACTCTGATCCACGATGACGAACTTGCCCCGGCGGTAGGAGAGGAGCGCATGGATGCGCGATACCAGCAGCGAGTTGACCACCAGATCGCAGCTGGATACGCGGCCGATGTGCAGGGCAGGCGAGTCCGGCAACAACACGATATCCTGATCCTGAAACCTCAGACGCAGCCGCCGGCTCTCCAGAAACTCGGCCAGATTCGCCCCGGTGAGTATACTGGTGGCATCCTTCTGGTCCCACAGGACCTCGTAGACAGAGACCAGGGCCTGACGTCCCTTGACCAGGGTCTGATCGTAGCGACGGACCAGGTCACGGATATCGTTCGGCAGCTCCCGCACGGTCTCTTCTGTGGTGATCACCTGCTGACCCTTGGCCATCTCGGTCATCCGGGCCGCCAGATTGACGGCGTCTCCGAACAGATCGTTGTGATCCTCGATCACCTCTCCGTAGTGGAACCCGACCCGGACCGCCACCGGCTCCATGTCCGGGTTCCCCGAATTCAGCGTCTCGATCGCCATATTCATCGCACTGGCCGCACGTACCGCCGACTCCGCACTGGGGAAGCGGCACATGATCTCGTCACCCACCGTCTTCAACACGGAGCCCTCGTAGCGCTCACAGACCTCGCTCAGGCACTCCAGACAACGCATCACCAGCTCCTGCGCAGACATGTCGCCATAGCGGTCATAGAGACCGGTACTGTCGGCGATATCCGCGAACAGGACGGCGCATTCTGTGGTCTTGGCTGTCACCCATGGCCTCCGCGGTCCAACCGGACTCTGCTCGGATCTATAGCCCTCGCATCTGGGTTTTCGGTTTTCAGGGTGCGTGGATCCGGGGGCAGGACAAGGCGGAAATATGCAGGCATATCACTCATATGGCAAGGATTTCCAACGCCGTCATGCGCCCGAGACGCGGGACCTGGAGGCCGATCATCCGGGTGCGAGGGGTATAACCCTGCCGCACTCGGCGTTGACCACCAGGCCCAGCCTGTGTGGGGCATGACAGCCTCGGGAATGCCCGTCATGCGGGTGATATCCCTGCACCCACATACCCTGAGATACCGCAAGGGCAGGTATATCACCCTGCCCTTACGGTGGCCGCGAACCCCGGTGAGAGCTCCGGGTTAATACCTCTTTTCCAGGTGCATCACCCGCCCGTCGTTTTCTATTCTGAACCGCCTCAGGTAGGACATGCCCAGGAGTATGAAGCCCGGTTTGTCTCCCTCCACGACGAAGGCCTCCAGATTGCGCTGTACCACCCCGCCCACCTTGACCAGGTCGAGCCTGACCCTGTAGGCACGCGCCAGTCCTGCTGCGGTGCGCACCGTGATCCCCGTACCCTGGCCCTCATAGTCGATACCGAGTCGCCGCGCCTGGGTCACGTCCATGGCCACCGCCGATGCCCCGGTATCCACCAGGAAACGCACCGGAGAGCCATTGATGGTCCCCGAGGTCGTGAACATACCCTGTGCATCCTTATACAGCGTGACCCGATCCCTGTCGGCCTGGGCAAAGCGGGTCCCCGCCCGGTCACCGAGGCGGTAGTGGCGAGCCTGTCCGTCGAGCTCCAGCATCGCGCCTTGACCGTCGACGGACAATAATCTTACACCTTCGGGACTCGTCTCGCCCGGTCCCAGCAGCTGACGCTGCCCATCGACCACCACCACCGCCCTGTCCCCGAACAGACCGACCACCCGCAGGTCACGGACGCCTTGACCATATGCCCCACCCGCGCCCAGCCCGCACAGCACTACGGCGATCAGGCGTACCCCAACTCCAATGCGCTTCCTTGCCATCATCCTGTCTCCTTGTCTGGGAGTCTGTAGGTCCGCACAGGGTGCCGTTGATCGATCCGCCACAACCTGGGCAGCCTATCCGTGGGCAGTGCCGCGATGATGCTCGAACTGGGACTTGAGGACTGCCGCCTCATAGGCCGCATCCCCGCTGATCCGTCGTTCATCCAGGAGGGCCCGAAGGGCATTGTCCATGCTCTGCATGCCTACCAGAGCCCCCCCCTGGATGATGTTTTCGAGCTGTTCGATCTTGCCCTCGCGTATTGCGTTCGCGGTCGCCGCCGTATTGAGCAGGATCTCCACGGCCGCCACCATGCCCTCCCCTTCCCTGTGCGGGATCAGTTGCTGAGAGATGATACCCCGCAGGGAGGTGGACAGCATGGTCCGCACATGGCCCTGCTTGTCCGCCGGGAAGGTGTTGATGATTCGATCCACACTCGCCGCCGCACTGTTGGTATGCAGGGTGCCCATCACCAGGATGCCGGTCTCTGCCGCCGTGACCGCCAGACTGATGGTGTCCAGGTCCCGCATCTCCCCCACCAGGACCACGTCCGGATCCTCCCGCAGGGCCGAGCGCAGGGCACTTGCGAAACCGGAGGCGTGCTCGCCCACCTCGCGCTGACTGATCAGGCACTTCTTGCGTCCATGGACGAACTCGATCGGGTCCTCTATGGTCAGAATGTGTCCATGGATGCGGCGATTGATGTAGTCCACCATGGCCGCAAGGGTGGTCGACTTGCCCGATCCGGTCTTGCCGGTCACCAGAATCAGCCCCTGGCGCTGGAGGCAGATGTTCGCAACGGTCGCTGGGAGCTGCAGGTCCTCGAGGCGGGGCGCCGCCGCCGGTATGGAGCGGAAGATCGCACCGGTACCCCCGAGGTGGCGGAAGACATTGACCCGATACCGGTCGCCCCCTCCACTGACATAGGCGAAATCGGCCTGATCGTAGGCCGCAAAGGTATCGCGTATCCGCGGCGACAAGATCCCGGTGACCATATCCTGAGTCTGCCGCCGGGACAGCGGCTGCCGGTCGATGGCCCGCAGCTCCCCGAAACGGCGAATCACCGGGGGCTGGCCGGCCAGCAGGTGCAGATCCGAACCCTGCTAGGCAATCAGAAAATCCAGGAGCTCATCGAGCTGCTGCATCAGATTCCCTCTCCCATCACTCAGCCACCGGCCAGATCGACCTTGGGCAGGAGCATGGGATCGCTGACGAAGCGCTGAAAACGCTTCTTGTCGCTGGCATGCAGATAGGCATCGTTGGGATCGATCCGTTTGGCCTCTACGGCCTCCAGCAGGGCCTGATCCAGGAGCTGCATACCGATATTGCGCCCCGTCTGGATCTGATTGGGTATCTGAAAGGACTTGCCGGTCATGATCATGTTGGAGATCGCGTTGGTCATGAGCATGACCTCCAGTATCGGCACGCGACCGCGACCGTCGAGGGTCTTGACCAGGGCCTGGGTGATGACGCCCCGCAGATGCTGGGCCATAAAGGCGATGCCCTGTTTCCTCTGCTCCCCGGGCAGGGTATCGAGTATGCGGTCGATGGACTTGGTGGCCGAGGTGGTGTGCAGCGTCCCGAGCACCAGGTGACCTGTCTCCGCCGCCACCATGGCCATCCTGATGGTCTCGGGATCGCGCATCTCGCCGACCAGAATGATATCGGGGTCCTGCCTCAGGGCGGCACGCAGTCCCTCAGAAAAACCCCTGACGTGGGTACCCACCTCACGTTGGATCACCTGCGAGCGCTTGCTCGGATGGATGAACTCCACGGGGTCCTCGAGGGTGATGATGTTGCGTCTCTTGTGGACATTGATGTGGTCGATGATCGCGGCCAGGGTCGTGGACTTTCCCGTGCCGGTGGACCCGGTCACCAGGACCAGCCCGTAGTTGAACTCCACGACGCGCTTGACGACCTCGGGCAGACCCAGGGTGTCCAGATTGGGGATATGCAAGGGGATGTGTCGCAGCGTCGCCCCGATCCCGGTGGCCTTGCGATAGAGATTGACCCGAAAGCGCCCCACGTCCTCGGACATATAGGAGAAGTCCAGATCGTTGCCGGCCTGGAAGCGCTCGATCTGTGACTCTGTGAGCACCTCGAAGATATAGCCCTCCAGCTCGGCACTGCCCAGATCGCGGAACTTGATGGGCAGCAGTTCACCATGCATGCGCAGCATGGGTGGCGCCCCGACGGCGAGGTGGACGTCCGAACAGCCCTGTTCCAGTCCGAGTTTGAGAAAGGCGTCGATCCTGGGCATGGGCTATCCGGTCCGGGTACTGGGGGCGGTAGCGAGCAGGTGGTACAGCGCGGCCGGTGTTCCGATCGCCTGAGGCGCATGGCGGGTGCCAGGCGACCCGAAGGATCGGGGCAACGGACCACTGTGGCGCTTTCGCGGCGGGCGCATCATTGCTTGGACAGGTTCCCGGCGCGGCCCGCACGCGCAGGCCGGTGAGGCGTGGCATGACTGGCCGGGTGGCCACAGACGCGCCATCGACAGATGGTGGGATCGCCCATGCGCGCAGCCCGCCCGGTCACTCGCACGCCCGCAGGGCATCCTGCAGCTCGGCCATGGTCTGGAACCGTTGTCCTGGATCCGCCGCCATGGCCTTGAGAATCACCCGCTCCAGGCCCGCCGGGATCGCCGGATTGATCTTGCTCGGGGCCTGCGCCTCTCCGCGCACATGCTGATACATGATGGACATGCTGTCCCCCTGCCGATACGGGGGGACGCCGGTGAAGGCCTCATACATGATCACACCCAGACTGTAGATGTCTGTCCTCGAATCGACGGGCCGTCCCATCACCTGCTCAGGTGCCATGTAGGTCGGCGTGCCGATGAGCAGCCCGGTCCGGGTCAGCCGGGTATCCATCTGGCTGGTCGCGGCGGCCACGCCGAAATCGACGATCTTGACCTCGTTGCGCTCATTGATCAGGATGTTGCTGGGCTTGAGGTCGCGATGGACCACGTTGGCCTCATGGGCGCAGGACATCCCGGAGCAGATGTCGCGCAGGAATCTCAGGGCACATGCGGTCTCCAGCGGGGTGCTGTCGCCAAGCTCGGTCGCCAGGGTATGGCTTGGAAAATATTCCATGGCAATGGCCGGCGAGCGCCCGAAGCTGATCATGTCATAGATCCGGATCACGTTGGGGTGCGTGATGCGCCGTGCAAAGCGCAATTCATAGACGAAGCGTTTGATGATGCTCTCGTCGGAGAGCAGTTGCGGATTGATGAACTTCAGGATCAGGGATTCATTGACCATCAGGTCTTCCATGAGGAAGACGGCCCCAAAGGCCCCCTTGCCCACCTGGCGGATAAACCGGTAGCGATCGGCGAGAACATCGTTCTCCTCGAGGGCCGTGGGGTCCACCTCCCTGCTCTCCGTGGCCTGCGCGCCTCTGGATACGATCCCCGGCATGAGCACGGTACCCAGCCGCCCCCCTTCCCGTGCCGAGGGCGCCTCACCGACGGTGTCCACCTCGCCCGGCTCCGAGCGCATCAGCCTGTGGAGTCGCGCGACGATCTTTTCGGCCAGCTCCCGGGTCTCCTCCTCCGCCTCGGCGGTCGCCTCGCGGATGGCCTCGATCACCTGGGGCACCTGGTCCTCCTCGACCCAGTCCCCCAGGGCCAGCAGGGCCTCGTGCTGCACCTCCTTGGCACTCGATCGGAGCTGCCCGATCAGGGCCTCAACCGCATCTCGCCCGCCGAGCTTGCCCAGGGCCTTCACGATCAAGGCCAGCATCTGGCTGTCTGAGCCCTGGCTGTTCAGCAGCCCGATCAGGATCGGCACGGCCTTCTGACTGCCCAGCTCACCGAGCCCGTCGATGGCCCGCTCGCGCACCCACCAGTCGGAGTCCCCCAGGGCCTCCACGAGGCTGGCGAAGGTGCGTGGATCCTTGGTGGCATTGATGACCTCTATGGCTGTACGCCGTATATACTCGTCCGGATCCTTGATCAGCTTGATCACCGAGTTCACGACCCGCTCTCCGCCGATCTCGCCCAGGGCGTCGGCCGCCCGGCTGCGGACCCACCAGTCCTTGTCCTTGATGGCCAGCAGGAGATCCTTGATCGCGCGTTCATCGCCGATCTCGTTGAGGACCTCGACCGCGGCGCGGCGCGCATACTCGGAGTCGTCCTGTAGCGGGTCGAGCAGATAGTACACGGTCCGCGGGTGATTGAGGCGCACCAGGGTGTCTATGGCCTTGCCCTGGATCCGTAGATCCGGGTCCTTGAGCAGGCTGCACAGCTGATCGACATCGAGGCTCGCATCCATCTGAGCCAGCCCCTCCAGGGCCGCCAGCCTCACGCCCTTGTTGGAATCGTGCAGCATCTCCTGGAGCGTCCGCTGGACCTCCGGGGTGTTGAACCGGGCGATCACGGCGGCGATCTGGGCACGCAACACCGGATTCTTGGCGTCGACCCGATTGATCAGGGTGCCGACCATCGATTCGTCTGCCAATTCCCCCACGATCCGAAACAGCATGACCAGCTCGTTGTGCTCGAGCTTCGAGGCATAGCGCAGCAGACTGGCCGGCTGCAGGCGCTGCCTGTGGGCCGACAATATCTCCAGGACGGCCGCCTTGGAGTAGCGTGGATCGCCCAGCAGGTCCAGAAACCGGTTTGGATCGATGCCACCGGCACGCGACAGGGCCCGCACCACCCCCTTGGTGACACGGGAATCCGAATCGGTCAGTCCCTCGATGAGGAGCTCGAGATGGGCACGATCCACCAGACGGGTGAGCAGGTCCACCAGCAGATCGGTCTCTTCGTGACGGCTGGTGCTGAGCAGGTCGAGGATCCGTGGGATGGCGTCCTTGGCGACGGCGCGCAACTTCTTGACCGCCTGCAGGCCCGCCGCGCTGTCCACCGCCCCCGACTCGACCACCCGGCTGATCAATCGTTCAGCCCGGATACCGCCTAGGAGTCCCACGGACACGGACCTGATAGGACGCCAGCCGCGGCCGGGTGGCGCATGGAGACAGGCGCCGCGACGACGATCGGCACGCTGGGATATCCCTGCACTAGTACGCCGACCAGAGCATCGCTATGCCGGTGTGGCCTTGACGATGTAGGCCTTGTTCACCAGACAGGCCTGCCCCTCTCCGAGCTGCAGCTCGATGAACCGCTGTTCGGCGAGGTTGAGGTAGTCATAGAGTCGCGAGTGACTGGGAGACAGGTATTCGCGGATGGTCCCGACCAGCAATGCGCCGTCCATCATGGACAGACGACAACCGATGTTCACCGGTTCGGCCTCGCTCGGCACCTCAGCTGCCGTGTACTCCATGCGAACGATAGAGCGTTTGTTGTAGAACCGGATCGGTTCGGGGCCTTCGCACTGCACCACCAGGAAGGGTGCCGGTCCATCCAGCACCTCGCGCGGGGTCTCGGCACCGAAGTGATAGTCGCTCTGGCTCTGCAGAAAGATCGCCCCGAGGACGCGGCCCTCCGGATGAACCCAGACCTCCACCGGTTCGGGCCGTTTTGAGATACGGAATGCGTCCTGATCCATCGCCCTCTCCCTCTTTTCATCTTCCCGTCAAGGCGAAATCACCGTGCCATCAGCGGTGCCGCCATGGCCATGATGATCGCGCCATAGGCACCCGCCAGCGCATCATCCAGCATGATACCCATCCCGCCATGCACCCGCCTGTCCACCAGTCCGATCGGCCAGGGCTTCATGATATCGAAGATCCAGAACAGCACGAAGCCCGTCACGACCCAGCCCATGCCCGCCGGCGCAGCGGACATGGTGATCAGATAGCCAACGATCTCATCCCACACGATCCCGGAGTGATCCGCGCCCCCCAGGGCCGCGCTCGTGCGGCCGCACACCCAGATACCAAGGGCAAACAACAGGCCTGTCACCACCCCATATCCCGGCGCCGAGAGATGCGCATGTATCAGCCAATATATCGGTATCCCGACCAGCGTCCCCACTGTGCCTGGGGCGAAAGGGGCCAAACCGCTGCCGAAGCCAAAGGCCACGAGATGGACAGGGTTGCCAAACACAAAGGCAGGCGGCACGTGGTGAGGCGGCATTGGCGGGCCCGTATCGTTGGATCTCAATCTCTAAAGTGCTCGTAGCCCCCTCGGGGTGGCACGGCCTGGGGGATCCCGTGCCGGTACAACCTGAGTCCGGTCTGCGACTCGATCCGACCGATTCGACTCAGGCGGCAGCGCTGGGTGCGCCAACGGCGCCGCAGCTCCGCTTCGGCCTGCTCGGGCACGGTGAACAGGAGCTCGTAGTCGTCCCCACCCTGGAGGGGGAGCGCGGGGTCGATCCGCCCGTCCCGAACCAGACCCGCCACGGTGGCGGACAGCGGCAGGTCTTCCAGCTCCACCCGGGCCCCGACCCCGCTGGCCTGCAGCAGATGGCCGAGATCGGCCAGCAGACCGTCTGAGATATCGATAGCGGCCGTCCCCAGCCCACGCAGGGCCACACCGGCCCCGATCCGTGGCTCGGGGAACTCCAGTCGGCGCCGGCATGCCCGCTCTCCCGGCTCCCCCAGGGGCAGACGTCCGGACAGGGCCTCGAGGGCGACTGCCGCATCTCCCAGGGTACCGGTGACATAGATCCGGTCTCCCGGACGGGCGCCGCTGCGCCGCAGTGCCTGGCCCTGGGGGACGGTACCCACGACCTGGACCGTGATCCCGAGCGGCCCTCGGGTCGTATCCCCCCCGATCAGCTCGACCCGATGGCTCTGCGCCAGGGCGAACCACCCTGTGCAGAAACCCTCCAGCCAGGCCTCATCGGGCTGCGGGAGACTCAGGGCCAGGGTGGCCCATGCCGGATCCGCCCCCATGGCCCCCAGGTCGCTCAGATTGACGGCCAGGGCCTTGTGGCCGATGGCCACCGGGCCCGTCGCGGCGGGAAAGTGCACCCCCTCGAGCAGGGTGTCCACGCTGAGCGCCAGTTCGCTCCCCGCCGGCGGCTGGACCAGGGCCGCGTCGTCGCCGATCCCGAGGAGGACGTCCTCACGCAGGGCAGGCCGTCGGAAATAGCGATCGATCAGTTCAAACTCGGAGGGCATGGACCGCCAGGGCTCCCCGCTGCCGGTCAATCGGCACCGGTCTGGGGCCTGGCCTGCCCCGGCCCGTCGAGGGGCCGCAGACGACGCGCCACCTGGTCGAGGGCGGCATTGACGAATCCATGGCCCTGCTCGGCACCGAACTTCTTGGCCAGGTCCACGGCCTCGTTGAGGACCACCCGATAGGGGACGTCCACACGGTAGGCGAGTTCATAGGAGGCATTGCGCAGGATGGCCCGTTCCACCGGATCGACCTGATCCATGTTCCGGCTGGCGGCGGCCTCCAGCACCTGGTCGAGCTCCCGCAAGTGGGCCGGCACCCCGTGCAGGATCTCTTGAAAATAGGGGAAATCGGCCCTCTGGGCATTGGGGTCCTGGGCAAACTGGCCCTCGATCTCGGCCAGGTCATCCCCGCCGAGCTGCCACTGATAGATCGCCTGCAGCGCGAGCCGCCGGGCCCAGTGCCGCCTGTGCCGGTCCGATGCCGGCATGGACCGGGCCTTGTGCCTGTGTTCAGCCATTGAGCCGGCGCAGGATGTTGACCATTTCTATGCCACTCAGGGCGGCATCCACCCCCTTGTTGCCGGCCTTGGTGCCCGCCCGTTCGATGGCCTGTTCTATGGTATCGGTGGTGAGCACCCCGAATACCACCGGCAGGTCATAGGCCTGCGCCACCTGGGCCAGACCCTTGGCGCACTCCCCGGCGACATAGTCGAAGTGGGGCGTGGCCCCCCGGATCACACAGCCCAGGGCGATGATGGCGTCCACACCACCGCGCCGGGCCACGGCCTTGGCCACCAGGGGCAACTCGAAGGCCCCCGGGACCCGGACGAGCTCGATCTGGTCCTCGACCACACCGTGCCGGATCAGGGTGTCCGTCGCGCCCGACACCAGGTGCTCGACGATAAAGCCGTTGAATCTCGCCGCCAACAGGGTGAACCGTGCCTGATCGATGGTCAGGTCACCCTCGATAATTGAGATCTCGCTCACGATTGGGCCTTCCTTATCTTGCAGTTCAATCCAGGTATTCTACCACCTCCAGGCCGAAGCCCCCGAGGCCGTGGAAACGCTGCGGGGCACTCATCAGGCGCATCTTGCTCACCCCCAGGTCCGCCAGGATCTGGGCACCGATCCCCAGGTTCCGTCTGTCCGTTGCCGGGCCGCCCCGGGGACTGGCCTCGGCCCCCGCCCCGCCCAGCCCCAGCGCCCGGACCTGTCTGATCAGATCGGCTGCGGGCTGCTGCTGGCGCAGCAAGACCAGCACCCCGCCACCCTCGGCACGGATTCGCGCCAGCGCGTCCCGCATCGGCCATCCGCAGGGCCCCCCGGTCGCGGCGAACAGGTCACAGATCGTGTGCTCTACATGGACGCGGACCAGGGTCGGCTGCCGCGGATCCAGCTGCCCCATCACCAGGGCAAAATGGACGTTGCTGCCGGTCATCTCCTCATAGGCCACGAGCCTGAAGTCACCGAACTCGGTGGCAAGCGGCGCCTCCGCCACCCGGCGGACCGTCCGCTCGTGCTCGATACGATAGCGGATCAGGTCCTCGATGGTACCCATCTTGAGGCCGTGCTCCTGCACGAACTGCTCCAGGTCGCCGCGCCGCGCCATGGTCCCGTCCTCGTTTAGGATCTCCACGATCACCGCCGTGGGCTCCAGGCCGGCCAGACGTGCCAGATCACATCCGGCCTCCGTGTGCCCCGCCCGGGTCAGCACCCCGCCGGGCTGCGCCATGAGCGGAAAGATATGACCGGGCTGTTCGATGTCGTCGGGTGAGGCGTTCGGGGCCACGGCGGTACGCACGGTGTGCGCCCGGTCATAGGCCGAGATCCCCGTGGTGACGCCCTCCCTGGCCTCGATGGAGACCGTGAAGTTGGTCGCGTGGCTCTCGTCGGTATCGGTCACCATCAGGGGCAGGTGGAGCTGCCGGCACCGCTCCCGCGTCAGGGTGAGGCAGATGAGCCCGCGGCCGAAACGCGCCATGAAGTTGATATCCTCCGGGCGCACCATGGAGGCGGCCATGAGCAGGTCCCCCTCGTTCTCGCGATCCTCGTCGTCGACGATGACCACCATCCTGCCGCGGCGGATATCCCCGATGATCTCTTCTATGCTGTTGAATGCCATGGTGATACAGCCCTGCCTCAGGCGTCTTCGCCGATGAATCCGTGTTCGGCGAGGAAGGCCTCGCTCAGACCGCCACCACCCGGCACGGCGGCTCGCTCACCGAGCACCAGCCGCTCCAGATAGCGGGCGATCAGGTCGACCTCCACATTGATACGGCTCCCTGGGGCATAGTGCCTGATGGTCGTCTCGTTGAGGGTGTGGGGGATGATGTTGAGTTCAAAGACCGCCCCATCCACCCGGTTGACGGTGAGGCTCACACCGTCCAGACAGATCGAACCCTTGGCCGCGATATAACGGGCGAGTCCATCCGGCACCCGCACCGCGAGGCGGACCGACCGCCCTTCACTGTGCCGTTCGACGACCTCCCCCACTCCGTCCACGTGCCCACTTACCAGGTGCCCGCCGAGCCGCGTGGTCGGGGTCAGGGCCTTTTCGAGATTCACCTCGCTACCTGGAGCCAGTGATCCAAGGACCGAGCGCGACAGGGTCTCGCCGGAGACATCGACCCAGAAGAGGCCCCCGGTGGTGCGAATCACCGTCAGGCAGACACCACTGACCGCAATGCTGTCACCGACCGCCACGTCATCGAGCCTCAATTCGCCGGCCTCGACACCCCATCGGACATCCCCCCCGCGGGGCTGGATCTCCGCAACACGGCCGACGGCCTGAATAATGCCAGTAAACATGGTCCAGCTCCTTTGCTCCGTCACTGTCGATGGCGCACGGTCGCAGGCTACCCCGCGCCCCGTGCCGTTCGGAGTTGGAGACGGAGATCCCGTCCCACCTGGCGCACGGCCTCGAGCCTCAGCTCCAGGCGGTCGCCCATGCGCCGAATTCCCGGCAGCGTGGCCAGTCCCCGCCCGGCATCGCCCAACAGCAAGGGGGCCACATAGACCACCATCTCATCCACCAGCCCCTCCTCCAGCAGACGCCCTACCAGCCCGGGGCCGGCCTCCACATGCACCTCGTTGACCTCCCGGGCCGCCAGAAGTTCGAGTGTCTCCCCGAGGTCGACGCCGCCGGGGCCCCGCCCGATCACCACCACCTCGGCGCCCCGGCCCTGGAGGGCATCGATCCGCCGGCGATCCCGTGCTGCGGTCAACACCAGGCATCGACCCGGCACCTGAACCAGCCTCGCCGCAGGGGGCAGCCGCATGTGGGAATCCAGCACGACCCGCAGCGGCTGGCGGACCGCTCCCTCGATCTCCAGGTCCTGCGCGCTCAGGCGGACATTGAGCGAAGGATCGTCGGCCAGGGCCGTGCCACTGCCGGTCATGACGGCGGAGGCGCGGGCCCTGAGGCACTGCACGTCGCGGCGGGCCGCCTCCGCGGTGATCCACGCACTCTCTCCGCTGGCCAGGGCCGTGCGCCCATCCAGGCTGAGCGCCGATTTGACCCGCACCCAGGGCCGGCCCCGGCGCATCCGGGTGAAGAACCCCGGGTTGAGTTCAGTGGCCTGATCGGCGAGCACCCCGGCGTCCACATCGATCCCCGCGGCCCGCAGCCGGGAGATCCCGGCCCCCGCCACCCGGGGATTGGGATCCTCGGTGGCGACCACGACCCGGCCCACGCCAGCGGCCACCAGGGCCTCTACACAGGGTGGCGTGCGCCCATGGTGAGAGCAGGGTTCCAGTGTGACATAGACCGTGGCACCGGCGGCCGCGGGGCCCGCTGCCGCCAGCGCCAGCACCTCAGCATGAGGCCCCCCCGCCCGACGATGGTACCCCTCGCCCACCACCCGATCCGCCTTGACCACGACGCAGCCGACGTGTGGATTCGGGTCTGTGGTATAGAGTCCGCGGCGGGCAAGACGCAGGGCGTGGGCCATGTGGACATAGTCCTGCGCCTGGATCACGCCCCCTCCCGGGCACTCATCGGCTGTCGATGGCCCACAGCGGTACCAAGCGGCCCAGGTGGCGCTCAGGAACGGCTCGGTGGCTCATCGTTCAGCAGGGGCAGTTGGCTCTTGATCATCTCCGGGGTCAGATCCTTCTCCAGCCTGTCGATCAGCTCGCGGAAGGCCTGAACGTCCTCGAAACTCCTGTAGACCGAGGCGAAGCGCACATAGGCCACCTGATCGAGCTGGCGCAACTCGCGCATGATCCACTCCCCGATCCGCCGGGAGGGGAGCTCCCGCTCTCCGGTGGTGCGGGCCTCGCGCTTGACCCGGTTGACGGCCGCCTCGATCAGCTCGGTCTCCACCGGCCGTTTCTCCAAGGCGTGGAGCATCCCGGAACGGAGCTTCGCCTCGTTGAAGGGTTCCCGGCGACCATCCCGTTTGACCACCCGGGGCAGATTCAGCTCGGCCGTCTCGAAGGTGGTGAAGCGTTCATGGCACTCCAGGCACTCACGCCGCCGACGGATCTGATCACCGTCCCCGGCGAGACGGGAATCGATGACCTTGGTGTCCTGGGCTCCGCAGAAGGGGCAACGCATGGGCTTGGGGGACCGTCTCCAGGGCGGGCCGTGAGCTAGCGGCCGACCGCCACGGAAGCGACCGGGTCTCCATCGCTGTAGACCGGATAACGGGCACACAGGGCCAGTACCTGCTCCCGCACCCGACGGATGACACTCTCATTGCCCAGCTCATCGATGATGTCACACATCCACCCGGCCAGTTCCCCGCACGCCGCCTCGTCGAGTCCTCGCGTAGTGATCGCCGGCGTACCGACGCGTATCCCACTGGTGACAAAGGGGGACTGAGGGTCGTTGGGGACCGCATTCTTGTTGACGGTGATGTTGGCCTGCTCCAGGGCCGCATCCACCGCCTTGCCCGTGAGCCCTTTGGCGATAAAATCGACCAGGAAGAGATGATCGTCCGTCCCCCCGGAGACCACCTTGTAGCCGCGCTCCACGAAGCGGGTCGCCATGGCACGGGCATTGCGCACCACCTGTTCCTGGTAGCCCCTGAAGCCGGGCTCCATGGCCTCCTTGAAGGCCACGGCCTTGGCCGCGATCACATGCATCAGGGGGCCACCCTGGGTCCCCGGAAAGACCATGCTGTTCAGCCTCTTGGCCATGTCCAGGTGCGGATTCGCGCGGGCGAGGATGATGCCGCCCCGCGGCCCGCGTAGGGTCTTGTGGGTCGTCGAGGTCACGACATCGGCCACCGGGACCGGATTGGGGTAGACGCCCGCCGCCACCAGACCGGCCACATGGGCCATGTCCACGAACAACAGCGCACCCACCTCGTCGGCTATGGCCCTGAACCGCGCCCAGTCGACGACCCTGGAGTAGGCCGAAAACCCCGCCACCACCATCTTGGGCCGATGCTCCCGGGCCAGACGCTCCACCTGTGCGTAGTCGATCTCCCCGGTCGCCGGGTCCAGGCCGTATTGGACCGCGTTGAAGAGCTTTCCGGAGAAGTTCACCCTGGATCCGTGGGTGAGGTGCCCGCCATCGGCCAGGCTCATACCCAGAATCGTGTCGTGGGGCTGGAGCAGTGCCAGATAGACCGCGGCGTTGGCCTGGGACCCCGAGTGCGGCTGCACATTGGCGTAGTCTGCCCCGAACAGCGCCTTGGCGCGTTCGATGGCCAGGGTCTCGGCGATATCGACATACTCGCACCCACCATAGTAGCGCCTGCCCGGATAGCCCTCGGCGTACTTGTTGGTCAGGACCGATCCCTGTGCCTCCAGCACCCTCGGGCTGGCATAGTTCTCTGAGGCAATCAACTCGATATGGTCCTCCTGGCGACGTTCCTCCGCCCGGATGGCCTCCGCCAGCTCGTCGTCGAAGCCTGCAATGTGCATGGATTTACTGAACACAGTCCTATCCCTCATGTGAGAATCGATACCCGTCGCGCCTGAGATTTGCGGTCTCCAGCCCTCGTGTCCGTGGGCACATGGCGGGGTTGGACGCGCCTGGCAGGGAGTGCGATGCCTCCCTCACGGCCGCGTCCCGCGCCCCGGGAGGCCTAAGCCCGAGTCCGACAGGTAGAAAAGCCGTTGATTATATCGTATTTGGAGCTACCGGACCCGGACACAGCGCCTGAACCACGGCCGTCCAGCCCGCGGCGATGTTCTCCAGCGCGTACCCTCCACCGCCCAGGGCCAGCAATCGCCCCCCGCACACCCTCTCGGTCAGGGCGCGCAGGCGGTGTGCCGCATGGGCGTGGGCTGCCGCACTGTATCTGAGCTCAGTGATCGGGTCTCCAGCCAGGCTGTCCACACCGCATTGCAGCAGCACCAGCTGGGGACTGTAGCGAGCCACGAAGTCCTCCACCCGGCCCCAGGCCGCCATGAACACGGCGTCATCGGCGCCCGGAGGCACCGGGATGTTGAGCTTGGTCCCCACTGCCGGACCCCGGCCGGTCTCGTCTGCAAAGCCGGTGCCTGGATAGAGGGTGCGTCCGTCCTGGTGTATGTCCGCAAAGATCAGACGCGGATCGTCCTCGAAGGCGTAGAAGACCCCGTCCCCATGGTGGGAATCGATGTCCACATAGGCGACACGATTCAGGCCATAGACGCCAAACAGGGTCTCGATCGCCACACCACAGTCGTTGAAGACACAAAAACCCGCCGCGGAGTCACGCCGGGCGTGGTGTAACCCCGCGATGGGGACAAAGGCCCTGGTCCACGCCCCGTCCATGACACCCTGCAACCCGTCGAGCACCGATCCCACGACCGTCGCCGCCGCCTCGTAGACCCCAGGGAATGCCGGGGTGTCACCGGAGTCCAGGTACCCCGCCCCGGACACAGAGGCCCGCTGGACCCGAGCCACGTACCCCGGGGTATGGAAACGCAGGATCGCCTCCTCGCTGCCCTGCACGGGCGCCCGGATCCGACAGCGCCGCTCCAGACCGCGGGCACGAAAGGCGGCCTCGAAGGCCTGCAGCCGCCGTGGACCGAAGGGATGGGTCTCGCCGAAGTTGTAGCGCGCCAGCCCCTCCCCGAGATAGACGGCCACCTCATCGGCCGACCGCTTGCCGCCCTGTCCCGCCATACACCGCCTCCTGAACCTTGATGGTGTCGCCCGCAGCACGGCCACCGCGACACCCACTGTGGCGCGGATCGGACCGATGCTGGATAATGCGCGCCATCCGAGCTCCACGACAGACCAGGTATAGCATCCACCCAATGGCCGAATACGTCTACACCATGAACGGGGTCGGCAAGACCGTTCCCCCCAGACGCGAGATCCTGCACGACATCTCTTTGAACTTCTTTCCCGGCGCCAAGATCGGGGTCCTCGGCTATAACGGGGCCGGCAAGTCCACGCTGCTGCGGATCATGGCCGGAGTCGACCGGGACTTCCTCGGCGAGGCGAGGCCGCAGCCCGGTGTGCGCATCGGCTACCTGCCCTAGGAATCGAGCCTCGACGCCAGCAAGGATGTGCGCGGCAACGTGGAGGACGGCGTCTCCGAGACCAAGGCCCTCCTGGATCGATTCAACGCCATCAGCGAGGCCTTCGCCGAGCCGCTCGACGATGAGCAGATGGGGCGCCTGCTCGAGGAGCAGGCCACGGTGCAGGACGCCATCGATGCGGCCGACGCCTGGGACCTCGATCGCAAGCTCGAGATCGCGGCAGACGCCCTGCGCCTGCCTCCCTGGGATGCCGAGGTCACCACCCTCTCGGGCGGGGAACGGCGCCGTGTCGCCCTGTGCCGACTCCTGGTCTCCGCCCCGGACATGCTTATCCTCGACGAACCCACGAACCACCTGGATGCCGAGTCCGTGGCCTGGCTGGAACGCTTCCTGCTGGAGTTCCCCGGCACGGTGATCGCGGTGACCCATGACCGCTATTTTCTCGACAACGTCGCCGGCTGGATCCTGGAGCTGGACCGGGGTCATGGGATCCCGTGGCAGGGGAACTATTCGTCCTGGCTCGAGCAGAAGGAGCGCAGACTCGAGATCGAGCAGCGCCAGGAGGCGGCCCGGGTCAAGGCGATGAAGGGTGAGCTGGAATGGGTGCGCAGCAACCCCAAGGGTCGCCATGCCAAGAGCAAGGCCCGCCTGCGGCGTTTCGAGGAACTGAGCTCTCAGGAATACCAGCAGCGCTCGGAGACGAACGAGATCTACATTCCGCCAGGACCCCGGCTCGGCGAGCTGGTCCTGGAGGCCTCGGAACTGAGCAAGCGCTATACCGACTCGGTGCTCTTCGAGGGGCTGAGTTTCAGCCTGCCACGGGGCGGCATCGTCGGTGTCATCGGCCCCAATGGGGCGGGGAAGTCCACCCTGCTGCGCATGATCGTCGGTCAGGAGCGGCCCGATACGGGCACCCTCCGGATCGGGGAGAGCGTACAGACGGCCTATGTCGGCCAGTTCAGGGACCAGCTGGATCCCGGGAAGACCGTCTGGGAGGAGATCTCGGAGGGCCTGGACACCATTACGGTCGGCCGCTATCAGACCTCCTCGCGCGCCTATGCGGGGCGCTTCAACTTCAAGGGTGCAGACCAGCAGAAACGGGTCGGCCAGTTGTCGGGAGGCGAACGCAATCGGCTCCAGCTCGCCAAGCTTCTCAAGAGTGGCGGCAACCTGCTGCTGCTCGACGAGCCCACCAACGATCTGGATGTGGAGACACTGCGCGCGCTGGAGGAGGCCTTGTTAGAGTTCCCCGGCTGCGCCGTGGTGGTCTCGCATGACCGCTGGTTCCTGGACCGGATCGCCACCCATATCCTGGCCTTCGAGGGTGACAGCCACGCATGCTGGTTCGAGGGGAACTTCAGTGACTACCAGGAGGACTATCGCCGCCGGGCCGGCACCGATGCAGACCAGCCGCACCGGATCAAATACCGCAAACTCGCCTGAGGCTATGCGGGGCGCATGCCCGGGACTGAACGCAGCCCCGAGAAGGCGGCCAGGATGGCATCGACCTGCTCGGGGGTATGGGCGGCACTGAGACTGCAGCGTAACAGGGGGGCACCGGTCGGAGTCGCAGGCGGCAGGACCAGGTTCACATAGACCCCGTGGTCGAGCAGGACCTTCCAGGCACCGATCGCGTGATCGCGCCCGGCGACGACCACGGCCACCACCGGCCCCGGCTTGGGCCCCACGTCGAAACCCATGCCCTTGAGGCCCTCATATAGCCGGCAGGCGTTGTCCCAAAGCCGTTTTTTCAGCTCGGGGCGCCTGCGGACCACCTGGAGTGCCGTGCGTACCGACGCGATCACAGAGGGGGACAGGGATGCGGTGAAGATATAGGACCGGATCGCATAGCGGACCACCTCGAGCTCCGGCCGCGGACTCACGCAGAACCCGCCGACCGAACCCAGACTCTTGCTGAAGGTCCCGACGATGAAGTCCACATCGGCCTCCACACCCTCCGCCTCTGCGGCACCCCGACCGTGATTCCCCAGCACACCCAACGAGTGGGCCTCGTCGACCAGGAGCATCGCGCCCTCATGCTGCCGCTTGACGGCAGCGATCTCGGCGAGCGGGGGCTGGTCGCCCAGCATACTGTACAGGCCCTCGACGATGACCAGGGTATTGCTCACCCGCTCACCCAGCCTGCGCAGCCGTTTGTCGAGATCCTCCGCATCGTTGTGCCGGAAGCGGATCACCTCCGCCCCGCCCAGCCGGCACCCGTCATAGATGCTGGCGTGGGAATCGGCGTCCAGGACCACCACATCCCGCGGCCCGGCCAGGGTGGATATTATGCCCAGGTTGGCCAGATATCCGGTGGAGAAGACGATGGCGCTGCCGCACCCATAGAAATCCGCCAGCTCCCGTTCCAGGGCCACGTGGCCCGTATAGGTCCCGTTGGCCATCCGTGACCCTGTGGTGCCGGTCCCCTCTTCGTCCAGGGCCCTCTTGGCCGCCGCGATGCATTCGGGATCGAAGGTCAGCCCCAGGTAGTTGTTGGTACCGGCAAGGATGGTCGGCCGTCCGTTGACGATGCCCTCTGTGGCCGACAGCAGGCGCTCGGTAACCACACCAAAGGGCATGATCCCGGAGGCCTCAAGCTCCGCACGCGCCTTGGCCAGGGGTGCGAACTTGTCAAACAGGCTCATACGGGTTTGTTCGTCAGCTCCGCGAGCTGACTGCATAGGTCACTCACGGTGCGAACCGCCGGCAATACATTGATAGGAAAAGAGATATCGAATGTCTCTTCAATGTGGAGGACCAGTTCCATGACCTGAACCGAGTCGAGCCCCAGATCCTCGATGAAATCTGTCTCCCCGGTAATGGCCTTGTCGTATTTCACCTGCTCCGTGAGCAGACGGACCACCTGTGCGTAGATGTCGTCGTAGCTTGGCATTGATCTGGCTATTTATAATATGTGACAGCGGACGAGCACCGAAGATGCCGCCCGTTTGGATTGGACTGCTCATGAGACCACGCAGCGTCTGTCGGATTGAGGCGATCATAGCGAGCAACGTGACAGAAGGAGGCCAAATACTCCCGATTCCCAGGCGCATCGTGGGGACCGCGCAACGAGAAATCGGGGATATTTGGCCCTTCTCCCACCGGTACAGTAGATTGGCCCAAAATCCGACAGGCTCCTAGCCCATACTGACCCACAGTCTACCCGAGCCCGCCGGCCTATATCCAGCGACCCGCGACCTGGCGGCGCAAAAACGTGCCGACGCGCCTCAACGCCGCCATTGCAATGTCCTGGCGAGCCCTTGATACAGATCCACTCTGGGCCGCCAGCCGATCATACTGCAGATCTCGCGATTATCGCACACCCAATCCGGATGCAAGAGTTCCCTGAGCTTATCGGGGGTGAACATCGGCGCACGGCCCCTCGCGCGCGCCACGCCGCTGCTTGCGAATGCCGCGAGATGGGCGAGGGGGCGGGGCACCGCCAGACGCACGATCCGTCGGCCGCGCAGGCGCTCGGCCACACGGATGACCTCATCCCAGCTGTACCCCCCGACCTTTCCATCATGGACCTCCAGGACTCGGGGCTCCATCACCGGGACCTCCGCCCAACGCGCAATCACCTCGACCAGGTCGTCGATGAAGACCAGGGACACACGCCCCTGCGGGTCGCCCAGCACAGGCGCCAGCCCCCGGCGCATCCAGTGGAACAGGGGCATCAGCTCCCGATCACCTGGCCCATACACGGCCGGCGGCCGTAACACGGTCCAGGCCATGGACGCGGCACGGTGCGCCAGCATCCGTTCCCCCTCCCGTTTGCTCCATGCGTAGGCGGACAGCCCCGGGCACCGCGCCGCAAGAGAGGAGATGAGCAGAATTCGCGGGGGTTCAGCCAGGGCCCCGGCAACCCGGGAGACGTGGCCGACACCCGCCACATTGACGGGCTCGAAGTCGCGCCGCTCGAGCACGCGCACAGAGCCGGCACAGTAGACCACGGCCTGCGCACCCGACACCAGGCGCTCCAGCGCGGGCAGCTCGTCCAGCCCGCCTTCGACGAGATCTACACCCAGGCCACGGAGATGGGCCGTACGCGACGACGGGCGAACCAGGGCCCTGACCCGCCACCCCTGACCGACCAGCCTTCGAGCCAGGGAGCTCCCGATAAATCCAGTCGCGCCCGTCAGCGCGATCACCCGGTCCATGCACCTGCCGCACTGGGTCTTTCGGACCTCCGGGTGCGTGGATCCGGGTACAGGGCAAGGCGGAGGTATGCGGGCATATCACTCACCGGCTACCGCTCCCCGGGGAG
>Ga0114931_10003116_pt1 | contig 21049 bp, 14 predicted proteins | sample 2SBtaG_FD_89579 | JGI IMG/M metagenome (GOLD analysis project Ga0114931, IMG submission 89579) | Deep subsurface microbial communities from Kolumbo volcano to uncover new lineages of life (NeLLi) - 2SBTROV14_V59a metaG | ecosystem: Environmental > Aquatic > Marine > Volcanic | place: Kolumbo...
CGCGGCCATGCGTTATACCGAGGCAAAACTGGCGGCTTATGCAGATCTACTGCTGGCGGAACTCGGCCAGGGTACGGTGGATTGGGTTGCTAATTTTGACGGCAGCATGGATGAACCGGCCATGTTGCCGGCTCGTCTACCCAATGTTTTGTTAAACGGCACCACCGGTATTGCCGTGGGTATGGCAACTGATATTCTTCCTCACAATCTTCGCGAGGTGGCGCAGGCATGCATTCATCTACTAAAAAATCCCAAGGCCACGGTGGAGGAATTGTGTGAGATAATCCAGGGTCCGGATTTTCCCACCGAAGCGGAAATCATAACACCGCGCAACGATATCATTAATATCTATAACACCGGCATCGGCAGCATCAAGATGCGGGCAAAGTATATCGTGGAAGATGGTGATGTCGTCATTACCGCGTTGCCGTATCAAATCTCGGGATCAAAATTACAGGAGCAGATCGCGGCCCAGATTAATGCCAAAAAACTACCCATGGTTGAGGACCTGCGGGATGAATCCGACCATGAAAACCCGACCCGAATTGTCATTGTACCTCGATCCAGGCGTGTCGATAGCCAGGATTTAATGCTGCATTTATTTGCCACCACGGACCTGGAGCGCAATTACCGCTTTAATTTGAACGTCATAGGTATCAACGGCAAACCGGAAGTGAAGAACCTGCGAAGTTTGTTGGTGGAATGGTTGCAGTTCCGTACCCAGACGGTAACCCGGCGATTGCAATATCGCTTGGATAAAGTGCTGGATAAATTGCATATTCTGGAAGGCTATTTGATTGCCTACCTGAATATTGATGAAGTTATCGCAATTATTCGACGTGAAGATAAACCGAAAGAGGCGTTGATCCGGCGGTTTAAGTTAACGGAGCGCCAGGCCGATGCCATTTTGGATTTGCGTTTGCGCCAATTGGCTAAACTTGAAGAAGTCAAGATCAAGGCCGAGCGTAAAGAACTGGAGGAAGAACGTAAAACCTTGGAGCAATTGCTGGGATCAAAGAAACGCCTGACCACCCTGATTATCAATGAAATCAAGGCTGACGCTGACACGTACGGTGATGACAGAATGTCGCCTATCGTGCAACGTGAAAGTGCCCAGGCCATCGATATCAGCGAGCTGACGCCGGCCGAGCCGGTTACTGTGATATTGTCCCAGCGGGGTTGGGTACGAGCCGCCAAGGGACACGAGATGGATCCCATGACGCTCAGTTACAAAGCCGGCGACGGTTTTCAGGCTGCGGCACGTGGACGAAGCAATCAATTGGTGACCTTTTTCGATAGTACCGGGCGCTCGTATTCGCTGCCGGCTCATAACCTGCCCTCGGCACGGGGTAACGGCGAACCATTGTCGGGTCGAGTCAATCCGCCCAGCGGAGCCACATTTGTGGGTGTCATCATGGGAGAGCCCGGCCAGAAATATCTCATTGCCTCGGATGCCGGTTATGGGTTTGTGGTCAAGGTGGAAGACACGCAGAGCCGAAACAAGGCGGGTAAGCTATTACTGAATCTGCCTAAAGGCGCAAAACCCTTGATTCCGTTGGCCCTGGATGAAGACGCAAACAGCGAAGTTGTGGTGGCCAGTAATGAAGGACGTATGTTGGTATTTTCCATCAAAGAGTTGCCTGAGCTGGCCAAAGGCAAAGGGGTTAAGATGATCAGTATTCCGACGGCTAAAATGGCTGAGCATCAGGAATATGTACAGGATCTCGCGCTGATGCTTCCGGGCCGTGAGTTACACGTTGTGGCCGGTGCACGTCATCGTGGGTTTAAGTCCACTGATCTGGATCACTATCGAGGTGAGCGGGGGCGTCGGGGACATAAATTGCCGCGTGGCTACCAAAAGGTGACGGCACTGGATATCAAGGGCGACAAACCATAAAAAAAGGGTCGGAAATACCCGACCCCAAGTGTCCAAGAACGGGCTGGAGGGAGGAGACCCGTTCCAAAAACTTTAGCGGCATATCCGTGCGGGACTTTAGAAAAGTGTAGTCTACGAGTTGCCGGCTTGTTCCAAAGACTCGGGTCAATCACACGAGCTTGGCGAAAATGGCTATGTTTTTGAGCCACTTGCCATGGCCAGTTTTCGGCTGGTTTCCCGGTCGAGGGTATCCTCTGAAGGATGCCAGTTTGGATCGGCTTCCGGCCAGCCCTGTAAATGTTTGGCAATCACATCGCTGAGTGCTTGAATGTGGTCGGGCCTGTCGTTTAATGCGCTGATATAGTGGTAGCGTTCACCACCGGCGTTGAGATAAATATCCCGGTCGGTTATGGCGATTTCCTCCAGGGTTTCCAGGCAATCCGCCGCAAAACCGGGACAGATCACATCCACGCTTTTGACGCCTTCTTTGGCGATGGATTGCAGTGTCACATCGGTGTACGGTTTTAACCATTCCTGGCCGCCGATTCGGGACTGAAAACATACCATCCATTGTTTCTCGGTCAGTTGCAAACGTTCAGCTACACGTCGAGCGGTATAATGGCACATACAGTGATAAGGATCCCCGGCGTCGAAATAGTCTTTTGGAATACTGTGAAAAGAAAACAATAAACGTTGGCCCTGCCCGAAAGCCTGCCAGTGTTCCGTAATGCTGTTAGCCAAGGCATGAATATAGCCGGGAACGTGATAATAGTCGTTGATAAAACGCAACTCGGGTAACCACCGCCACTTGCGCAGTTCGTCCGTCACAGCATCGAAAATGGATGCTGTAGTAGTAGCCGAATACTGGGGATAAAGTGGCAGAACCAAAATCCGTCGCGCACCCTGATCGCGTAATTGTTGCAGCGCCGAAGCAATGGTGGGATTTCCGTAACGCATGCCCAAAGCGGTTAATACGGGACGGCGCATACGCCGGTCCAATTGAGCCTGAACAGCTTTACACTGAGACTGGCTGTAGTAAAGCAGTGGAGAGCCTTCAGCACGCCAGATTTTTTGGTAATTTTTGGCGGTTTTCGCCGGCCGTGTATTAAGGATAATGCCGTGCAGTACAAACCACCAGATCAGAGGATTCATTTCCACCACGCGCGGATCGGCGAGAAATTGTGCTAAATATTTTCTCACCGCTTTGGTGGTCGGCGCATCGGGCGTGCCAAGATTGGTAAACAAAACACCGCTTTTTGCCTCACTACCGTGAGTATATTCTACTGTCATAAGCTTACTACCTGTCCCCATTTGCTGTGCATGGATGCTAACCCGGCTATGTCATAACAATCGGCGGTGAATTGCTAAGATACTGAATCGGCAAACCGTACGCCATCCAAACTCCTCAACCTATTGAGGCCTACGTCGCTCGTGCGCACGGTATCGTCACCGTCTTAGAATCCCTCGCGACGATGTTTACGAAATAGCGGGGCCAGCCGGAGCTATTTCAACAAGCTGTCTTTGGCTTGATTTATTTTAGCCGCCAAATAGGCCGAACCTCCCCGGTCCGGATGAAGCCGTTGAATCAGCCGTTTATGGGTGGTTCGAATGTTTTCGGCCGATGCCCCGGGCTCCAGGCCCAAGATACTATAGGCTTGCTGTTTTGTCATTTCACCGCTGTCGAAGTTATCGTCGCTTGGCTGTTCTTTCTGTTGTCGCCAGTGTTCAAAGTATCGATCCAGATAAGCTTCAAGCAAGGGTACGGAGTCAAAGTCGTGTTTCTGGCAATGTTTCAACAAATCAATCAACTGCTCTTGTCGCAGTTTGGATAATGCTGAACCCTGATGGGGACCCGTGATCACCCGGCCATCAAGTTGGCCGCTATCATGATTCAACTGCATACGCACGGTCGCCGTTTCAATGGTGGATTGCTGGCCGGGGCCCTGTTCACCGACGGTTGGGATTGCCCATGCCTGAACAAAAACGGCAAAGCGACACCGAACAACAGCATGGCCCAGGGAAACCGTGTTCCCACCAGTAACGCCAGTGCGCCCATACCGGCAACCAAGACCCATTGTTGAGCACGGCGTGCATGGCCCGGTGAAACCGTCGATGTCCAGCCTCGCCACAAAAAAACCGTCAGAATGATGGCCATCACCAGCAGCAGCCCTCTGAGCACGGGTTAACGATCGATTTGTTGAGTTAACAAACGGGTAAGGCCCCCGCGTTTTCGGGAAAAGTCCGCCAGGGCTTTTTGGCCGCCCACCGCGTAAACCGCTACCGCGCTGAGCAAGTCTCGTAATTGTGCGGCGCTGTGCTGGTCAAAATCACAATACGCGCCGCCGCTCAAATAAGCCATTTGCTTGAAACAATGCTCTGCTCCCGTATCATTTAAGGGAACGCTGATATCATGAAACACAAAAATGGGTACTTTCAGTATGCCCAACTGGCCTGCGAGATCACACAGTAGATCCGGATTTTCTTCGATGCAATCCCCTATAAAAATTACGGCGTTAAGCTTGCTATGACGGCTTGTGAGTCGCTTGGTTTCTGACAGTGCGTGGGATAAGACTTTTGCGATTTGCGTCAATCCACCCATGCAATGGACGGCAGTCATGTCGTGAAGAAGACTTTCCCCTTGGTGGTGCCATGACGAGCTATGAAATTCATGATAGCCACGGTACCAGGCCAACTGAACGTCCAAAGCCCCAAGATTTGAGGTGGTTTCGAACATATCCGCCTGAATTTGCATGGCTTTGTCCCAACTGGGCGCCCGGCTGGCGGTGGCATCCATGGCAAAAAGAATACGGCCACTGCCTTCAGCTTGCCTGGGCATATTGCGTACCTTTTGCACAAAGCTGTCGATGGCCTGTTTCGAAGATTGTTTGCTTAGTTTACTATCCATGGCACCATTTTACTGACCACCGCCACGTATCTCCAGCGGTCTTGTTTCCATTATAATGGGATTTTTTCGGTCGCGGGATTCGCGAATGAGTACCCGGCATTGCCATGCGGCGGTGTCGCGAGGAGCAACCATGATTTTACAGCGCTTTTTTAAACCCAAATGGCAACATCGCAACCCTCAAATCCGCAAACAAGCCATGATTGCCCTACCGGATCAGGCCGCGGACACGGCCGCGATATTGGAGGAGGCTGCGTTACAGGATCCGGATGGGGATATCAGGCGCCTGGCGGTCAGGCGGGTGGCGAAGCTCGCCGTTATCGACAAAGTTCTACAGAGCGAACAGGATGATGGCATTGTTGGGGCTGCTCGAGCCCGCTTGCAGCAATTGTTAGCCGGAAAGCATCAGCCGTGTCCGGCATTGCAGGAGCGAGTAGATAGATTAGCGCAGTTAAACGATGACAAAATGCTTGAATACTTGGTTAAACAAGGTCAGGAGCCCGAACTTCGCAGAGCGGCCTTGGAAAAACTCAGTCGTGAAGCGTTGTTTGGTGATGTCGCTATCGGCGACAGCGATGCCGATGTACGGTTGCACGCGGTCAATAAAATACAACGGAAATCAACGTTGGACAGGGTCTATAAGGCCAGTAAAGGCAAGGATAAGAAAGTAAGCGCAATCGCCAAACAACGCCTTGATGCCATTGAAGCCGAGGAACAGCGACCGCAAATGTTACAGCAGCAAGCACGTCAGATTTGCGTCACTTTGGAAGCCCTTTACCGTGGCGGCGACTGGCAGCGAACCCGCTTGCAGTTACCGTCAAGTAATGACAAGTGGCGGGCGTTGCAAGTGCAATGGACGCAATCATCGCTGGGTGTATTTGATGCGGAGTTGCAGGCGCGCTTTACAAAAGTCACCGCCGACATTTAGGCGGCCATCGTGCAGCACCAGGAACAACTGCAAAAGGAACAGCAAGCGGAGGCCAAACGTGATCCGTTGCGTGCGCGCAAGCGGGAGATTATCCGTGCCGGTGAAAACCGTTTGCTGGCTTTGCAATCGCAACCGTTACCGTTGACCAAACAGGACGCGGAGGAACTCGGTCAACAGTTGAACCTTTGGCAAACCCAGTGGCAGGAAATTGAAACGTTGCCCGGTGACGAGGAACAACCGTTGGCCGTTCAATTCCAGGCAGTCGTCAAGTCGTTAAATAACCACGTTCGAGAACAGCAGATTTTTGCACGCTACCTTATTGAATTAGACAAATTAATTCAGAAAGCCGATACGGTAAAGGACGATTGGCTAACGACGGGGCAGATTGAAAAACTAAAAAAACAAAAAACGCAATTACGCGCATCCACGCTATTCGGCGTGGATAAGGACAAAGAGGCCCGCTTGACCACGCGCTTGTCGCAGTTGGAGAGCAAGGCGAGGCACAATGCGGAACAAAATGAAGCCAACAAGCTAAAACTTCATTCACTCATGGAGGCATTTTCCAAGGCACTTGGCGCCGGACGTGTTCGCGACGGCAATCAAATTAAGCGTGATATTCATAACCTGGCCGGCCGAATCAGCAAAGCGGATATGGCATCCATTCGACGCGGTTCGCCATGGCGACTATACCAGGATGAACTTCAGCAATTCCATGAACTTGCCGATTGGCGGGCGTGGGCAAATGTGCCGGTCAAGCAGCAATTGGCCGAAGAAATGGCGCAACTGGCCGCTGAAGTGCGCGATGGTGAACAACACGATTACAATGCCATGGCGCAATTTATTAGGGAAAAGCGCGATGAGTGGAAAAAAATCGGCCAATCCGAAGCCAGTGATGAAAATGTCTGGTGGGAGGCATTCAACCAGGCCTGTAACGAAATCTACGAGGTTTGTCGCGAACATTTTCAGACACAACGCGAGCAACGTACGCAGAATAAAGAGAGAAAAGAAAGTATTTGCAATGATCTGCAAGTCTATTTAGATAAACTTGCACCGGCTGATGCCGATTTGCATCTCATCGAAAAAATTATCAATACCGCCAGGCGTGAGTGGCGTGAGGCAGGGTCGGTAGATAGGAAGTTCAATCAGCAACTCAATGAACGGTTTCACGAGATTTTGGAAAGACTCAAGGCGGTACTCGTCGCTGAGCGGGATAAGGCCCGTGAGAAAAAAGAAACGCTGATCGCGAAGGCCGAAGCTATTGCGGTTGAAATTACCTCATCGAAAAACCAGCAAGCGGAAATTCGTGAAGCCGTCAATGCCATTAAAAACGTTCAAAGTGAATGGAAGCGGATAGGCCGGGCTGCCAAGGAAAAGGAGCTGTGGAAACGTTTTCGCTCGTTTTGCGATGCAGTATTTACATTACGCGATGAATTAAACGATAAACGCGATAGTCTACTGATTGAAAATACACAGCGTAAGTCCGGTATTTTAGCTGACTTGAGTGCACTATTATGTACCGAGCCGTTCGATTTCAACGAGGCGCACGGTAGGATTAAACAATTGTTAAGGGATTGGGAAGAGGCCGGCCGGGTTCCTAAAGACAAGGAAAAAGACCTTGATCGGCAGATGCGTGACCTAAAGAATACGTACAAAGATAAACAGGATCAAGCTGCCCGCCAGGCCAAACGCGACAATCTGAAGCATCTACGCGATCGTGCCGGTTATTGCCTGGCCTTGGAAATGCGTCTGGGCGAAGTACTCGATTCAGCGCAGATCGAAGATGCCCGACAGCAATGGCAGGCGCTGCCGGCCATTGACGCCAAGGCGCAAAGCCTTATGCAGGCTCGATTGGACAAAGCGCTGGGATGGCTAACCGGCTCGTTTGACGATGACCCTCGGGCTTGGATGGTGGAAAATCAGGGGATTAAGCAGGAGTTATGTTTGAAGTTGGAAATTTTCGCCGGCGTGGAGTCACCTGAGGCATTCAAGGAGCATCGTATGGCCTATCAAGTCGCCCAATTGGCTGAAAAAATGACCGGCGATAAAGAGGATGGGCATGATGACGATGAAACCTTTGTACAAAACCTTGTTTTGCGGTGGTACGCCGTGGGCAGAGCTGAAAAGGAGGAGGACATTTCCGAGCGATTCGATTCGGTAGTTGAAAAGATTAGGCCATGGGCTTAGTTGAGACGCGCGATGTTGCAAGCAGGCAACGTGGTGTCGTTGCCATTTAAAAGTCATTCAACCTGTTTGACTACTTTCGGCGGCAGAGGCGAGTAGTATCCGATAATTAACATAAAAATACCGACCGCGAGGAAGGATATAATGCGTGCCATGGTAGCGGCGCTGGTTAGGTCAAAAAAGAATATTTTCAATACCGTCAGGCCAAGAATAACGGCTCCGGTAAACCACATGATTCGATTACCGTTGCGATTTGCAGCCAGCATTGCGATGAATGCCGTTGCCGTCCAACTCAAGGTTATGGCAGCCTGGAATTGGATAGAGTTCAGCAGGGCGTTAATATCGTAGGGTAGGCCGGTGAAATGGTGCATGCCGCGTGCGATGACTGCGCTGATAATAATGATTAGGGAAACGACCATGGCGCTGTAATAAGCGGTAATATCCCGCAAAGGCCGGGCAGCGTCCATTTTTGCATAGTGAATAAATCGGAGTAATAGGGCGTAACAGGCAAATTGTTCGATGTCCATGCCGTTCAGCAGGGGCAGGTAGTTGTTGGCGCCGGGCAAGCCGGCCAACACAACAATCCAAATATAAAGGCTGATGGCCAAGGGTGCCAGTGCGTTAAATCCCAGACTATGGTACCAGTAGGAAAATGGCCAGTATGCGTGTTTGCCCCATTGTACGATACAAAACAAAATGACCATTGGTAAAACGGCTAATCCGGTCAGCATCCATTGATCCAATATACCCGATGCATGTAACCGCCAGTGGATTTCCGCGAGGGCTACGAGAATAAGAAAATAAAATGTCACGACATGCCATAACCACAAATTTTGCTTGTTGAGTGTCGACACCAGTTTTTTCAACAGGAAGTATTGTGTAAAAATAAACAACAGCCAGGGAAGAATGCTGTGCCAAAGCACAAAATGACCATGGATTTGGGTAAATAGAAAGGCGCAAATAAAACCTGCCGGTCCGATTGCCTGAGCGGCACTAACGAGTTCCCGCCAAGACCTGCGCTCACCGATAAAAATACAAACAATCGCGGTTAAGCTGAAAAAGGCCAACAGGAAACTCGGTAAATAGGGCAGTGATACGTGCAGATATAATTCCAAAATGCCGGTGACCGACCACCATAGCAGGCTCCACATCAGTAACAGATCGGCCATATGCTTCTGCCAGGGTTGCACCCGTGGACCGTGCAGTTGCAGGGCGGACAAAAACCCGGCCAGTGCGATCATGGCGCCACCGATGAATGAACTGTTAATCAGTGCGGGTGAATCGGGTATGGGCAGGTAATAGATAAGCAGCCATTGCCGTCCCACACCCAGCGAGAGAAAGATCAACCCGGCGCAAACCTGCAGGAGCGAGGCAAACCAAGGCAACAGGGGTTTTTGATAACGCACACCGAACCACAGCAAAGCCGTGCTTTCCCATGCCCAGGCCACGGAAGTCCAGTTGCCGTCCAGAAGGAACGGCATGGCCAGGGTTGAAAATACTATGGATAGCGCCAGGTAGGTATCACGCAGCGCGACCATGGACGAAAAGCGCCGTAACAGCAGGTAGCCTGCGCCATAAAAAATACCGATAATCAAAGCACTGATGGCCACCAATAAGCGGTTGTCGGCGACCAGCCCAATTTACAAACTAAAACAAATTCCGGGTACGCCAAATACCAGTCCGGCATCAACATAACCGGTCGGGTCGAGTCGCCATTGAAAGGTTTGTTGTTGCCAAAGTTTGACGGCAAACAGCAGTGTGACCGCTGCATAGGCCAGAAAAAACACCAATAGAAATATTTGAGCGGTGAAATATAAGGACGGCTGATAATAAAAATGTCCCCAATAAACCGCTACCGCGGCGGTGGCGGAAAAACCCAGCAAGTTAATATCACGCCATGTTCTAAACCATGCCAGTGAAACGACAATGGCGTTTAAGAAGGCATAGAACACAAACATCGTACGATGGTTGATTTCGCCTTCCGACAATAAAATCGGCGCCAGAAACCCGCCGATCAGGGAAAACGCCGCCAAGGCCCGAGCGTTTTGAATTGCCGCGGCAACGGTTGAAAGGACTACCAGCAGAGTCATCACCGCAAAAGCCGGCCACCATGCAAGTAATGTAAATATTTTAGCCGCTGCATAGATGGTTATATAGGCAATACCGATACCCGCACCCTGCAGAACCTGGGCGTAGGGTGGGTTTTTCACTCTTAGCCGCCAGCCGATGCCAAACAAAATCAAAGCGCCGATGGCGACCGCGGCCAGCCTGATGGAGACAGGAAACATATCCTGATCGACGGCATATTTGAGTAGAAATCCTACGCCAAAAAACAGCACCACGACCCCGACTTTAAGCACGATATTGATATCATGGAGGCGTTGTAGAAACTCACTAAGCGGCTCGCTTAGTGGGTTGTCAGCGTCCAGCGGTGGGATGGGATGTGGTGTGGGTAACCGTTGAAATTCCGGGCCTTGTGGCTTCGTTGCGGGTTCAGTCGTTGCGGGTTCCCGGTGTTTTGGCGTGGCAGGGCTTTGATTATCCTCCGTGACCGCCGTGCGGGATGCGGCGGAGGGGATGGCTTTTGCGGCGACTGTGGCGTGTTCATGGGTATTTTTTGAGGCGGGTTGTCTTTGCTGTTCAGTATGCTCCAGGGCTTGCCGTTTAGTGAGGTGCGATAGTGAGACCGTCAGAGCATCGAGGCGTTTCTGTATCCGGTGTTGGGTGTGCATGATGCCACCCAAGAGCGCGCCGACCACCACGCCCGGCCATGACAGCAGGGCGTAACCCATGGCGATACCAATGACTATGCTAAGTACCAACAACATGGCTGTACTCTGGAATTAGGAGAACCGGTGACGGAAATATTTTCTCGTCATTTATACATGCATGCATCGCTTATATTTTTATAGGCGTATTAAATAGGGCATGGTTTATTCGTGTCGGACAAGCCCACCTAAAACAAGTATTGTATCAGGGATAGTTGACACTTAAAATGGGAGTTTCAGCTATTAAACACACGAATTGCAGGTGAACTTGCGAAGGTAAACACCCGCCAAAACCGGCGGGTGTTTATTGAAGGCCGGTGTCAGGCTGCATGGTGGGCGATAAAAGGCGCCTGATCATACAGTGAATACAAAAACTCTTCTTCTTTTTCGATACGATAGACCCATATCTTTCCCATAATTTCAAATTCTGACATAAAGGTACCGATTGTGTCAGCGTCTACACCGGCCTGCATCCACTTGCTGCAAAACAAACGGACTTTCTTTCCGATGACTGCGATATCGTGGCGGTATTTCAGAATTTTCGCCCGTTGCTCAGCCTGGTCACGATAGGAATGGTCCAGATAAACATAGAGTTTGGTGTATTCATCGATAAGGTGGGAGTTGAAAAGTGACAGAAAATTGCTTAAGTGCCAATACATTTTTCCGCATTTGTCGATTTGAATATGGTCGACGATTAATTCCAGGCTATTAAGTAGTTCGCGGTGATCATCCTTAAGATGATGGATCAGATTTGGATCGTACTTGGCAATATTGTTCGGTATAAATGTTGTGGTTTGGGAATAACCGGCGTTGTCGCCTGAAAAAAACAAGTTTTTTTCCTGGGTAAACTTGCGAAAAGTGGTTTTAAAAAAGTTACTGATTTCCGTTTTCATGACCGATGTCCCTGTAAGTTGTATAGTGGTATTGCCGTGCAGCATTGGAGCCAAGCCACCGTTCAATTCCCTTTATGTGAACCGTATCGACAGACGCCATTCCCAGGCCGTTGTCTTTCTTATTGGTGCAATTGCAGACATCAGTTTACTGTAGTTTTGCCATGAAAATTGCGCAGTCAATCACAACATCGAAACTTATTGGTAATAGGCCTGGCCCGGCTATTTCACAAATAATCGCCTGCGGCCTATTCGGAGCTTGTCTACCGGCGGACCATTCACGTGCCACTGTTGATGAAATAGCCCGCTTATTCATCTTTTATTTCTAGCTTTTGCGAATACGATTGCGAAAACACCAAGACCCATATATGGAATTAGCCTATCATTTCAAAAAGATTGATGCTGTACCTATACAGACCTATACAGTTATGCCCACGTGCAACTTTTTGTGATTACCCTGGGTGATGGGAAAAAGGCGTGCCCGTAGTCGCTTTGTAATGCACGGTGGTTAAATCTTCGTATTGACGGGCAACGTATCATTGCACGCCTCATCCATAGTACACCGGATGTGCCAAATTCCTGCCGGCAATAGTGTGTCTTCGGTAATTTGCAATTACCGTTCCGGTCGTCGGTCGTCGGTCGTCGGGAGTGAGTGAATGTTATTTGTTTGTTATCAACGTTTTATTGCGCGCATCAGGACGAAGCGTCATTATCCTTTCTAATCATACCGTCTAAAACTTGACACGATACTATGGACTCGTTATGGGAATACCGCGTAGTCGCTTGATTTTGGTCGGTAAAAAATGATGGATAATTGACGCTAAAAATCGCGCCGACACTCATGGGTAAGTTCCACATTGCCGTTATCGTAGACCGAATCAATGCGTACCGTAAATCCCCACAATCGAACCAAGTGTTTGATGATTTCTTCAATGTTACTGCCCAAGGGGCGGCGGTTGTGTTGCATATGACGCAGGGTCAAAGATCGGTCTCCACGCCTGTTGACGTTGTATATTTGAAGATTCGGTTCGTGAGTTCCCAGGTTGTACTGTTCGGAAAGCGCGTGGCGTACATGCTGGTAGCCGGCGTCGTCGTGAATTGCGGAGATTACCAGGTGGTTGTCCTGGTCATCATCAAGAACTGAGAAAAGTTTCAATTCGCGTATAACTTTAGGTGAAAGGTACTGGGCGATAAAACTTTCATCCTTGAAATTGCGCATGGCAAAATCCATTTGCTTTAGCCAGTTAGTGTTGGCCAGCTTTGGAAACCATTGCTTGTCTTCATCGGTCGGGTTCTCGCAAATCCGACGAATATCGGTCATGATGGCGTAGCCCAGGGAATAGGGGTTGATGCCGGAGTAGTAGGGGTGATCAAAATCGGGCTGGAATAATACATTAGTGTGTGATTTTAGAAACTCCACCATAAAGCCGTCATCGACTTGGCCTCGATTGTATAAATCATTGACCAGCGTATAGTGCCAAAAGCAGGCCCAGCCTTCATTCATGACCTGGGTTTGACGTTGCGGGTAAAAGTATTGGGCTATTTTACGTACAATACGTACGATTTCCCTTTGCCAACCTTCCAGCAACGGCGCGTTTTTTTCAATAAAATATAAAAAATTTTCCTGGGGTTCGCTGGGAAACAGCTCCTCAAAATCTTCTTCATCCGGCACGGGTTTCGGTGGCAGGGTTCGCCAGATTTCATTGTGTTGCAAGCGCAGGTATTCTTCCCGGTCGGCTATACGCACCAATTCTTCGTCGGCGGACAGACGGGGAGGTCGCTTGTAACGGTCAACCCCGTAGTTCATTAGAGCGTGGCAGGAATCCAGGATGATTTCCACTTCTTCCTCACCGTAACGTTCTTCACATTGGCGAATATAATTTCGCGCGAATACCAGGTAGTCTATGATGGAGTCGGCACTGGTCCAAGTGCGGAATAAGTAGTTGTTACGGAAGAATGAATTATGGCCGTAACTGGCGTGGGCAATGACCAGCGCCTGCATCATTACGGTGTTTTCTTCCATCAAGTAAGCGATACAGGGGTCGGAATTAATGACAATTTCGTATGCCAGTCCCATCTCGCCCCGTTTGTATCGCTTTTCCACGTTGAGAAATTGTTTGCCGTATGACCAATGGTGATATCCCAGCGGCATGCCTACCGTGGAGTAGGCATCCATCATTTGCTCGGCGGTGATGACTTCGATCTGGTTGGGATACGTTTTAAGATGATATTCGCCGGCAATTTCGGCAATCGCTGTTTCATACTTCTTCAATAAACCGAAGGTCCACTCAGAACCGGTTGACAAGTAATTACTCATGCCATTTGCTTCTTAAACAGTTCGCGAAAGACCGGATAAATGTCGCCGGGGCCGGTAATACGCTGCATGGCAAAATTTTCGTACATTTCCTTCACCTTAAGGTACTCCCGCCACAAACTCTGGTGGTCATCCTGGGTTATCTCAATATAAGCATAGTACTGCAGGCAAGGCAGAATGGAGTTGGCCAAAATATCCCGGCACAATGGTGAGTCGTCACTCCAGTTGTCACCGTCAGAAGCCTGCGCCGCGTAAATATTCCAGTCCGATGTGGGATAACTTTGATTGATGATTTTATGCATCAGTTCCAACGCACTGGACACCACGGTGCCCCCTGTCTCTCTGGAGTAAAAAAAATCTTCTTCATCGACTTCTTTGGCAATGGTGTGGTGGCGAATAAATACCAGTTTGGTTTTTTCATAGGTGCGCGTCAAAAACAGATACAGCAATGTGAAAAAACGTTTTGCCATGTCCTTCTGGGATTGCCCCATGGAGCCGGATACGTCCATGATGCAAAACATCACGGCTTGGGTGGTTGGTTTCGGTTGTTTAATTCGATTGTTGTAGCGCAAATCGATTTCATCGATAAACGGGATGCAGTTGATTTTACGCTTTAAAAAGGTGATTTCCTCGCGCAATTCCAACACCAGCGGATCGGTTTCACCTTGCGTCAGTAACAGTAATTCCAGTTTTTCCTCGGCTTCGCGCAAGCGGGCGTGATAGGGGGAACGCAAGGCAATACGCCTGCTGATGGCCGATCGCATGGAGCGGATGACGTTGATATTGCTGGGTATGCCATCACTGGTATAGCCGGCCCGAACCCATTTGTGTTCCACTTGCTGGGCTAATTTTGTTTTGACCAGGTTGGGCAATTCCAGATCGTCGAAGAAAAAGTCAAGGAATTCCTCCCGCGACAATTCAAATACAAAATCATCGACACCTTCGCCGGTGTTGCTGGCTTTATTGCCCTTGCCGGCGCCGCCCAGCGGTCGTGGAATGCGATCCCCGCGGGTAAACTCTTTGTTACCGGGGTGCACGGCTTCACGTCGTCCGCCCGGACCGTGATTGATAACCGGTTCGCTGATGTCCTTGGCCGGTATATTAACCTTTTCCCCGTTTTCGATATCCGTAATGCTGCGTCCGGAGATAGCTTCGGAAACAGCCTTCTTGATTTGACTGCGAAAACGGCGAATAAAGCGCTGCCGGTTGACGGCACTTTTATTCTTGCCGTTTAATCGTCTATCGATGATATGAGACACAAAATACCTTAACTTGTGTATTAGGACGATTTACGCGTGCGTAAATACCATTCGCACAACAGCCGAACCTGTTTTTGCGTATAGCCTTTGCCGATCATCCGTGCAACGAAGTCCTCGTGTTTCTTTTGGTCTTCAGCAGATGCCTTGGCGTTAAAGGAGATCACCGGAAGCAATTCTTCGGTGTTCGAGAACATTTTTTTCTCGATGACCACACGCAGTTTTTCGTAACTGGTCCATTCTGGGTTCTTGCCGGCATTCTGCGCCCTTGCGCGCAGCGCAAAATTTACGATTTCATTGCGAAAATCCTTGGGGTTGCTGATGCCCGCGGGTTTTTCGATTTTCTCCAGTTCCTCGTTTAAGGCATTGCGGTCGAATGATTCCCCGGTGTCGGGATCGCGAAATTCCGTATCCTGAATCCAGTAGTCCGCATACGTCACATAACGATCAAAGATGTTCTGACCGAACTCGGAATAGGATTCCAGGTAGGCGGTTTGAATTTCCTTGCCGATAAATTCGGCGTATTGCGGGGCTAGATAGCCTTTGAGATAGGATAGATATTTTTCTTCCAGTTCGGGTGGGAATTGCTCGCGCTCGATTTGTTGTTCCAGGATATACAACAAGTGTACCGGATTGGCGGCGACTTCATCGTGATCATAGTTGAAAACCTTGGACAATATTTTAAACGCAAATCGTGTCGAAAGTCCGGTCATTCCCTCGTCCACGCCAGCGTAGTCACGGTACTCCTGATAGGATTTCGCCTTCGGATCAATATCCTTCAGGTTCTCGCCATCGTACACCCGCATTTTGGAATACATGCTGGAGTTCTCCGGCTCTTTCAGGCGGGATAGAATACCGAATCGCGCCATCATTTTTAAAGTGCCGGGTGCGCAGGGTGAGGCGGCCAGGGAACTGTTGCGCAGCAGTTTCTGATAAATTTTTACTTCATCAGATACGCGCAGGCAGTAAGGGACCTTGACAATGTAGATTCGATCAAGGAAGGCTTCATTGTTTTTGTTGTTTTTAAACGACAGCCATTCCGATTCGTTGGAGTGAGCCAGTACGACACCGTCAAAAGGAATGGCGCCGAAACCCTCGGTTCCCTTATAGTTGCTTTCCTGGGTTGCCGTAAGCAACGGGTGCAGTACCTTTATGGGCGCCTTGAACATCTCAACAAATTCCAGCAATCCCTGATTGGCGGTGCAAAGTCCGCCGGAATAACTGTAGGCATCCGGATCGTCCTGCGAGAAACGCTCCAATTGGCGGATGTCCACCTTCCCCACCAAGGATGAAATATCCTGGTTATTTTCATCGCCGGGTTCTGTTTTGGAGATGGCTAACTGGCGCAGCACCGAAGGTCGCAATCGCACGACTTTAAATTTGGTAATATCACCGTTATATTCATGCAGCCGTTTAACGGCCCACGGCGACATGATGGTTTTCAGGTAACGGTTGGGAATACCATAGTCTTCTTCCAAAATATGGCCGTCTTCTTCAGAGGAAAACAATCCCAACGGCGATTCGTTAATGGGTGAATCTTTAATCGCATATAACGGAATTCGTTCCATTAACGATTTAAGTTTTTCCGCTAAGGAGGACTTACCGCCACCGACCGGGCCGAGAAGGTAGAGAATTTGTTTTTTTTCTTCCAGGCCTTGCGCCGCATGTTTGAAGTACGACACGATTTGTTCAATGGTGTCTTCCATCCCGTAAAATTCCTCAAACGCGGGATAGATCTTGATGACTTTGTTGGAAAAAATGCGGCTTAAGCGAGTATCCTGCTTGGTGTCCACTACCTTGGGCTCACCAATGGCCATCAGCATGCGTTCAGCCGCGCTGGCATAGGTCGAAGGATCGTTTTTGCACAGATCCAAATATTCATGAAGCGTTAGCTCTTCTTCCTTGCTTTCCTCATAACGCGCTATGTAGTTACTAAATATGCTCATAACCTTGTTACCTCGTCCACATCACTGGTTTATCAATAGTGAGGTTGTGTGTCCGTTAGCTCTTCCTTTTACAACGCTGTAAATGTTTTTAGCTTAATCATGCAACAAGCGCGCCAAGCACTGAAAGATGGCTGGATTCCTGGAAACCGGTAAATTAGAACTGAGAGGATAGATTAAGAACAGAACGCAGCCGCGAAACTGACTTGCTTGGCCCGATTGCTAAAGAACACCACCACCATAAGTTGGTTAGTTCGCTAAGCGCGTCATTTTTATGACCCGCACACTATTTCTTTGACTGACTTCTTGTATAAATGTTCATGCATTTGTCATTATTTAAGTATTCTTTCAAAAATGCAATCCCCGCCGACCATTACCTGCTTATTTTTTCCTCAGATTGTTTCGCGGTAAAAATAACAGGGGGTCCACAGCCGTACCGTTCAGGAATACGGCCCAGTGCACATGGGGACCGGTAACTCGTCCTGTTTTTCCAACACTACCAATAACTTGGCCCGGTTTGATATGGCTGCCTGGTTGTACGGCTATGTTATTCATATGGCAGTACATGGTAATCAGGCCTTGACCATGATCGAGGAAAACGGTGTTACCGTTAAAATAGTAGTTGCCCGTATCCAAAACCTTGGCGGGTGCCGGGCTTTTCAAGGGTGTGCCTAGCGGCGCAGCGATATCGATGCCCTTATGGGGGCTGCGTGGCTTTTTATTGAAAAATCGTCTTAATCCAAAAGGACTGGACAGGCGCCCGCGTACCGGTGCCTCGAATTTCCCAAAATAACTTGCCGTGTCCTGCCAGGTTTCCAGCAAGCCGATTATGCGTTTTTTTTCCGACAGAATACGGTCCAGTTGCTTTTTGTTCGGGGAAACATATTTTTTTTTCGAACGTAAATGCTGAGCTTTGTACTTTTTGTTTTTGATTGTAAAAGCAACTTTCCTTATCCCGTTTTCAAGTTTCACATCAATATGTTTTTTACCCGCTTTCTCGGTCAACGGTATGCCAACCACAGCCAGCCAAGACCGCTTATTACCGTTGACCGTGGGAATCACCATGACCCGTTTGATGCCGAAATACACTTTTGGAGGCTTCGTTTGGTTGGGCAGTGGAATATGTACCACGCCACCGGGTACGGCGGACTGTTTGGGGTAGCCAGCCAAAACCGGTTGCATAACGCAAAAAATGACCGCGGTGATTAGAATATGTCGCATCTTGTGTCCTTTTTTCGGCTTATTCGCGTTCGGCTTGAAGTTTCTTGGCCAACTCCCAGCGCTTGAGGTAGCTTTCCCTTGCTAATTGTACGTCATCCAGGAAATAGCGTAGTTCTTCCATGTGCAACGCTTGCGGACCATCGACCAAGGCTTTACTGGGCTGTGGGTGGAAGTCCACCAGTACCATATTGGCACCCGAAATGATGCCTTGAGCCGTGGCATGAACCAGATCCATAATACCATCAGGCGCCAGTTCACGACCGCCTACCGAATGGGAGGGGTCAATACACACAGGCAGGCGCGTTAATCGCTTGACCACCGGCACATGGGCGAAATCCACAAAATTTCGATGTGGATCGCCCATATTGGTTTTCATGCCGCGTAATCCAAACACGATATTCCTATTACCTTCAGAGGCCAAATATTCGGCTGCGTTCAGGGACTCCTCAAGGGTGATGCCGAAACCGCGTTTTAGGAGAATGGGAAATTCTCGTTGCCGGCCCACGTTCTTTAACAATTCAAAGTTTTGCGTGTTGCGAGTTCCGATTTGAAGCATGACGCCGGTGCAGTGACCGCACTGATCCAGTGCATTTTGAATTTCTTCGATATGGACCTCATGAGTGACTTCCATGGCGATAACTTTAATGCCCCACTTACCGGCCAGCTCGAAAACGTAAGGCAAACAGTCCTTGCCGTGGCCCTGGAAGGAATAGGGGTTGGTGCGCGGTTTGTAAGCACCCATACGGGTACAAACCTGGCCGTGGTCATGAAGTGCCTTCATCATGGTTTCCACGTTTTTAGGGTTATCCACCGCACACAAACCGGCAAATACATGGCACTGATCCTGTCCGAACCGAACGCCGTTGTAATCGAAGCGCGTTGTGCGCATGTCGTCATGGTGGCGGCCGATAATACGGTATTCCTCGGACACCCGTACCGCTTTCTCCACACAAGGAAAGCTGGTGATTTCATCGATGTCCAGGTTGACCGTTTTGCCTATCAAGTATATTTCCGTAAGCACTTGCTCGGTTCCGATTTCATCGTGCAAGCGGATTTGTATGTCCGGCAAGTTGTTTAAATAGGCCAGTAAATCGTTGAACGCCTTGCCATTCTTGTCCATATTCGGGGTTAGCACCAGAAACACGTTGTGATCCTTTCTTTAAGAGTGGGGGGCATGGAATGCCTATGGTAAAATGATTCGCACAACAGCGCTATCTTGTCGTTTGGTGGAGGGAGATATATGGCTGAACTTGAGCAGTTCACGTGGCGGCTAGCGCTGCTGCAACAACGCTTTGGCGTTGAATTACCTATCATTCAGCAAGCATTGGAGAGCCAGATCCGGCAGGCTGCCGAGCAAGGTGCGCAGATTGTTTTATTGCCGGAGTTGCACCAAAGCGTGTATTTTTGCCAATGTGAAGACAGCCGGAATTTCGATTTAGCTCAATCGATTCCCGGTCCCGACAGCCGCTGGTTGTCATCATTGGCCAAGCGCCATAAGCTGGTTTTGGTGGGCAGCTTGTTTGAGAAACGGGCCAGCGGACTTTATCACAATACCGCCGTGGTGTTTGATGTGGACGGTGAAATGGTCGGACGTTATCGGAAAATGCATGTGCCCGATGATCCCGGTTACTATGAAAAGTATTACTTTGCCCCAGGTGATCTGGGATTTAAACCCATCCAAACCAGCGTGGCCCGGCTTGGTGTGTTGGTTTGCTGGGACCAGTGGTTTCCAGAGGCCGCCCGTGCCATGGCATTACATGGGGCGGAAATACTGCTTTATCCCACTGCGATTGGGTGGGATCGCGGCGATGACGAAGCGGAAAAACAACGCCAGTTTGAATCCTGGCAAATCGTCCAGCGAGGCCACGCCATTGCCAATGGCCTGCCGTTGGCCGCCTGTAACCGTACCGGTTTGGAACAAACGACCGGTGACGCGTCACCAGGCATCGATTTTTGGGGCGCAAGTTTCGCATGCGGTCCGCAAGGGGAAGTGCTTGGTCAGGCAACTCATAGCGAACCTGAAGTCATCCTGGTAGACATCGACCGTCGTCGAACCGAGCAGGTACGCAGAGCTTGGCCATTTTTTCGCGACCGGCGCGTGCAGCATTACCATAGTTTGACAAAGCTCTATGTGGACAATGCCGATTAGGCGCGTCTCCCATCTTTTGAACATTGCGTCCTTGCGAAGCGCGACATTCCGTGTCACTGCTCGAACCGTTATCGAGCAGGAATGGAAAGCATCGGATTGACGACTATTTTCCGTTTTAACGCCGTTACAGGTACGCCTTGTAGTAATACCGCAGTTCCTGAAGATTTTCTTCGACGAACGGCATGCTTTTGGCGAACAAGTCCAGCAAGACCACGGCATTGATGCCGGCGTCATAGCGGCTGGCCATGCGGATACGGCGTGCAATGTAAATGTTGACTTTTTCCATCATGCTGTAGGCTTTTTTCAAGTCGTCCAGGTTTAACGAAAACGGCATGCCGGCTCCATGGCGCAGGAATTGGGCTAGCATGTAGGAACTAAAAATGCGGTAATGGGTTTCCAGTTCATCGGCGAACGGCAAGTGGAATCGGGCCAGTGGTCTAAGGAATTCGGTATACGGACAGGCGCTGGTGGCCATGATAAGGCCGATCACGGAACTGATCGCGTATTGGGACTGGGTGGTGGCGGTAATGGTGCGGTTTTCGGTTTGCACGGCCACTTCGATTTCGTTATAGGAATATAATTCACCGCAAATATCCAGCAAATCAACCAGGTTTGCCGCAA